>Ga0316607_1000357_pt1 | contig 17141 bp, 11 predicted proteins | sample MIS2016062E_MG_FD_207674 | JGI IMG/M metagenome (GOLD analysis project Ga0316607, IMG submission 207674) | Microbial mat bacterial communities from Middle Island sinkhole, Lake Huron, Michigan, United States - MIS.2016.062E | ecosystem: Environmental > Aquatic > Freshwater > Lake > Sediment...
GAATCCTCTTCGGTAATGTTTTTATTTATAGTTTTAATGACTGATTTTATGCTAAAACTATTGCTTTCGGAATTCTTTTTTAAATCTTCTTTTATAAATGTTAGCAATTCATTCTTACTTATTAGAGCCATTGAAGTTGACGCCAATTCTTTATTTTTCAAATCTACATCCAAAACGAGTTTTTCGTTTTCAACTTTCATCAATTGCTGTTCTAATTCGAGTTCTTTAATTTCTAGTAATCTATTATTTTCCTCGATTAACTTTTCGCTTTGTTTACGATAAAAATTGCGATAGGCTTTGTGAATATAATAGGAAAATGCTACTATAATCAAAAAATAAATAAAAATGGCCAAATTGGTTCTGTAGAATGGTTTTAGAATTGTAAAAGAATAAACCTCGTTATTTTCGATAGCCGAATTGGCAAATTTGGCTCTTACCCTAAAAACATAATCTCCGGAAGAAAGATTTTTGAAACTCACGCTTGATTTTGTGCTCCATTCACTCCAGTCGTCCTGAAATCCTTCTAGTACATATTGGTATTCGGCTTTAATATATTTGTTGTATTCGGGAACTGTATAATTAAATGATATGTTATTTTCGTTATATTCAAATTCTCCATCTATAATAAAAGACCGGTTAATTGGTACTTCACCTAATTTGTTTGTGGTAATTTCCGATATAGAAACTGAATACTTTTTTGACGTTAAGTCACTAATATTCAAAACATAATATCCATCGGTCGTACCTATTAAATAATCAAAATTTGATATTTGGGTAACATTTTCATAGCCAGGCATCGCATTAGTAAGTGAAGCAGGAATGGGAATAGCATTTTGCTTGAGTTGATTGCCCAGTTTACTCATCGAAAAATAATGGATGCGGTTTTTTGAAAATAGCCAAATTTTATTAGAATCATCTATTATCATTTTCCCAGAAGTATATTGGTTGTTTTCAAAAATTGAACTTAATAAAGCGTCTTTTTCAAATTGTTTTGTTTTAAAATCCAATTTAAAAACACCTTCTTTATAAGCGTAATAGATTTCATTATTAAACTTTACCAAGCCCGAATTTTTTCCAAATTTCGGGGATTTATAAGTTAATAAAGATAGGGATTTGAGTAATTTAGAATCCAATTGTAATCTAAAAACACCTTGCTTTTCGTGACTAACATAAACCCCAACTGAATTATCAATTTCGAAATATCGTGAAGAAAAATCAAACCCATTTATTTTATTTCTAAAAACCCATTGATTATTTACTTTAGCCAAAACCGATATTCCAAAATAATTTCCTTGTAATAAAAGTGATTTTTGATTGGGAATCGTTTGAAATTTCCATGTGCCTGACATAGAAAATATATTTTTTGCAACAATCCCCTCGATAATAAATGTACCCGAGTCGTGGCCACAAAACAAGCTATTATCATATTCAAATATAGACCAAACCTGTCCTTTTGTTCCAGTTATTAGTTTGAATTCCTCGCTACTTTTATTGTTTTTATAAAACAAGCCTTGATTTGTTCCAATATACAATTTTCCGTGATAGAGTTTTGCCGCATACACCGTTCCCAAATTACCAGTGTCATCAGTGCTACTATGAATAGGAGATTGAAGATTAAGGCAATTGATTCCGTTATCTGAACCCACCCAAAGATTCTTATCATAATCTTCAAACAATGACAAAGCAGTATTATTAGTCAATCCTAAAATTTGAGTAATGTGATATTTCAAATTGCCCTCTTTGGTCAGAATATAAATCCCTTTTGAAACTGTACCAATAACAAAACCTCCATCCATCAATTTAATGCTACTGTAAATACTTGTTGAGGCTAACTCAGCATCGACAGCGGTAGAATATTTAGATAAAATAGAATTAGATAATTTATAAAACCCATTGAACTCCGTCTGAATTAGAAGTCCATCATCGCTAGAAAAAACATTGACAATTCTGTTTTTTTGAAGTATAATATCATTGGAAATCAACTTACTTTTTCCAGCTTCAATTTCATAAAGTCCATTGTTTAAAGATTGAAAATAGATAGAATTATTTGCTTTATAGGATTTTGTTATACCATTTTTAGAGTCCACTAAAGTAAATTTTCCTTTTAGTGAGTCATAAATAACAATTCTATTCAATGACTGAAAAACCACCCATTGATCATAACTGATGATATTCCAAAAAACTTCATCTTTTATTAATTTATTTTTTATATACTTACTTAGTGAAAAATATTTTAATCTGCTATCTTCCTGTCTTTTCCAAAAACCAAATTCCATGTAACACCCCGTATAAATTTTACTGCCAATTACTTTTACCGAACGTATTATCGTTTCGTTTGGAGAGGGATAGAGTGACCAATTTGAACCATTAAATTCCAAAAGCCCTTCATTATTGGCAAAATAGAGATGCTGATTTTTATCCTGTGAAATCATCCAGTTTTGATTTCCTCCCTCATAAATTAAAGCTGGATATTTAATTATTGGGGGAAGTTCCTGTGAAAAACTCAATGTGACACTCAATGTGACACTCAATGAAATAAAACATGAAATATATCGAAAAATAGAATTATGAAGCATTTAAAATTATTATAAAGTTAATATAGAAGTGATTTAAACTTTTTCCATTTGCTAAAAAATTTGTCTTTTGCATCCACTTTTTGCCTTTTTTTCGTTCCGTAGCCCAGCTATGCTCCCGATATCGGGATAAAAAAGACTTCAATTGGTTACAAAATCCTAAATTTTCGCTAAAATGCAAAAAGTTTAAATCACTTCATAAAATAATAACAAATATAAAATAATAAAAGTATGTTTTTTTGATAAAGACCGCCATTTAAAAAATATAAAATCAACGCAAAATCATTTATTTCCTTTTTTAAATAAACTCCTAAGCTATTTCTTAATTTATCTGCCAATTATTAAGATTCATTTAAAATAGATAATCCATGATATATTCAAGACAATTACAAAAATTAGTGATAAAAAAAAACTTTTAATAAAAATGAATTGTTTTAAATTTTAATATCGTAATATTGCAATATAATTATATACCAATGGGAGCGACCAAAACAGACCATTTCTCGAAGAAACAAAATGAACTAGCCATTCTTACCAAAGCCTTGGGACATCCAGCACGAATTGCGATAATCGAATATTTACTAAAAGTAGATAGTTGTATTTGTGGAAACCTAGTAAACGAATTACCTCTTTCTCAACCCACAGTTTCGCAGCATTTAAAAGAACTCAAAAACGCAGGTTTAATCAAAGGAAACTTTGAGGGAGCGTCTATTTGTTACTGCATCGACGAAAAAGGTTTCGAAAAAATTAAAGGTTTTTTCCAAGAGGTTGAAAAGCATTTGGAGAAAAACAAAAATCAATGTTGTTAACTGGAATTAATCTAATAATTTATGGGAAGACCTAACAGGTTTTGAAAACCTGTTAGGTCTAATCCTAATAAAATCAGCATCTTATCAAAAATTTAAATATAAAAAAAAATGAAATTATCACAAGCAAAAAACATCTTGAAATCGGCAGAAGCAGTCAACTTTCTTTTGCCTGACGGAACTTCGGTACCTGAACATTTTCATGTAACCGAAGTGGGTTTAATTACCAAAAACTTCATCGATTGTGGCGGAACGGTTCGCAAAGAAAATGTAGTGAACTTTCAATTATGGGATGCCAATGATTTCGACCACCGATTGAAACCTCTAAAGTTACTCAACATCATCGAGTTATCTGAAAGAATATTAGGTATCGAAGATTTCGAAATTGAAGTAGAATATCAAACTGAAACCATTGGAAAATATGATTTGGATTTCAACGGAAATGATTTTGTTTTAAGAAGCAAAAAAACGGCTTGTTTAGCACAAGACCAATGTGGAATTCCTTCTGAAAAACAAAAAGTAAGATTATCTGATATTAAAATTGAACAAAGTTGTTGCACTCCAGGCGGAAGCTGTTGCTAATTTTTAAATACTAAAACTACTATAAATGACATCAACCAAAACAATCCTGTTTCCAGAAATTGAAAAAGTAATTAACGATTTACAATTCGAAAGCATTTCCGATGAGCGCAAAATCGTTTTGCAACCTCTTGTGGATTTTATCCAAAGAAAAGCCAGCAACGGTCAAGAAATAAGAATCAACTTGATTTGTACGCACAATTCCAGAAGAAGTCATCTGTCTCAAGTTTGGGCACAAACCGCTGCAACCTATTACAATATAAAAAATGCATTTTGCTATTCAGGTGGCACAGAAGCTACTGCAATGTTTCCGATGGTGGTTAAAACATTGGTCAAACAAGGCTTTCAAATCAAAACCATTGCCGAAGGAAATAATCCTGTTTATGCGATAAAATATTCGGAGAATGAGCATCCCATTATTGGTTTCTCGAAAACTTTTGAGGACGATTTTAATCCGAAAAATGAATTTGCAGCAATTTTGACTTGTTCCTCTGCTGACCAAGGTTGTCCATTTATTGCTGGTGCTGAAGTGCGAATTCCTATTACTTTTGAAGACCCAAAAGCTTTTGACGACTCACCACAACAAGCGGAAAAATACGAAGAAAGAAGTCTGCAAATTGCAACCGAAATGTTTTATGTTTTCTCTCAAATAAAATTATAAATATGTCAGCAAATCATTGTACACCCGTAATAGAAAGAAAGAAATTAAGCTTCCTTGATAGATACCTTACGCTTTGGATTTTCATGGCAATGGCAATAGGCGTTTTGATAGGATATTTCATTCCCTCGAGTAGCAATTTTATCAATTCTTTCTCAAGTGGAACAACCAATATTCCGTTGGCAATTGGATTGATATTAATGATGTATCCACCATTGGCAAAAGTAAAATACGATCAAATGAGCGAAGTATTCAAAAACACCAAAGTCCTGGGAGCTTCCTTGTTTTTGAACTGGATTGTGGGCCCAATTTTAATGTTTTTCTTGGCATTATTATTATTAAATGGTTATCCAGAATATATGATTGGTGTAATCTTAATCGGATTAGCCCGATGTATCGCAATGGTGGTTGTTTGGAATGATTTGGCCGATGGTAACCGAGAATATGCTGCTGGTTTAATTGCTTTGAACAGCATTTTTCAAGTCTTGTTGTATAGTGTTTATGCTTACATTTTTATCACCATACTCCCACCCTACTTTGGTTACACCAGTTTTGAAGTCAACATTAGTATTGGGCAAATTGCCGAAAGTGTGGGGATATATCTAGGAATTCCTTTTGCACTCGGAATTATAAGTCGATATGCTTTGATTGCACTTAAAGGCTCTGAATGGTTCGAGACCAAATATGTGCCATTTATTTCTCCTATAACCTTGATTTCCTTACTCTTTACCATTGTTTTGATGTTCAGTTTGAAAGGAGAATTGATTGTTCAAATTCCGTTTGATGTATTGCGAATTGCACTTCCTTTGGTCATTTATTTTGTAATAATGTTTGTTATTAGTTTCTTCATCGGGAAATATTTTGGTGCCGATTATTCCAAATCGACAGCGATTGCTTTTACGGCAACGGGAAACAATTTTGAATTGGCGATTGCCGTAGCGATTGGGGTTTTTGGCATCAATAGCGGACAAGCTTTTGCAGGAGTAATTGGTCCTTTGGTAGAAGTCCCAGCTTTGATAGCCTTGGTCAACGTAGCTTTTTGGTTTAGGAAAAAATATTATTCTAAAAATGAATAATACTAATGTTGTCGGATATTTTCAAGCTACACAAAGGTAAAAAGAAACTTTTGAAAATTACTTATTATTGATTGTAGAAAACTAACAAAAAAATGTAGATTTGTAAAAATAGAATTTATATGGAAGTTTTAAATAGGAAATTACTAAACAATATAAAGTCGCCACTCAATTACATAGGTGGAAAATCAAAAATATTGAAGCAAATTTTGCCTTTATTTCCTACTGAAATCAACAATTTTATCGACCTATTTGCTGGTGGTTGCAATGTTGGAATAAATGTTAATGCTGAAAAAATCTATTTTAATGACAATTTGACTTATTTAATTGAAATGTATAAAGCATTTCAAGAAAACGACCTTGACACTACAATTCAACATATCGAAAACCGAATAAATGAATTTAAACTTTCATTAACGAACGAAGAAGGATATAAAGAAATGAGAAAAATATATAATGAACAAAAAAATCCTACGGATTTATTTGTTCTAATTGCCTTTTCATTCAATCATCAAATACGTTTTAATAATAGCCACGAATTTAATAATCCTTTTGGAAAAGAAAGAAGTAGTTTTAACGCTTCAATGAAGCAAAATCTCGAAAAATTTATTATCAGAATTAAGGAAACAAACATTGACTTTATGAATGTTTGTTTTAATAATTTTGATTTTTCATTTTTAAATAATAATGATTTTGTCTATTGTGACCCGCCATATTTAATTACAAACGGAACTTATAATGATGGAAAAAGAGGCTTTAAGGGTTGGACAGAAATAGAAGAAAAGCAACTTCTAAAACAACTTGATTATTTAGATGGTAAGAATGTAAATTTTGCATTGTCAAATGTTTTAGAACATAAAGGAAAATCTAACAAGATTTTAAAATCTTGGATTGCAAGCAACCCAAATTATAAAATGAATTTCATTGATTTTCATTATTCAAATTCAAATTACCAAACTTTAGATAGAGATAAAAGCTCAAGCATTGAAGTACTTAAACTTAATAATATATCTTTCAAAATATGGCTGAATTAAAAGAACCAACTTGGTCAGAAGCGGTAGAAAAAGCCATAATTGAACTTGGTTATATTGCTACATTAAAACAAATTTATGGTGTTGCACCAAAACATAAAAAATTTGCAGGATTAACTCCTCATAAAACTATAAATGAAAGAGTCCAACGAGATGAAAATTTTGTAAAACTTAAAGCTGGTTTGTATGGATTGAAAAATCATTTGGATAAATTGCCAGATGAGTATAATCCGAATATTAAGAAAACAGAAGAGGAAGAAAATATCATAACACATTCTTATATTCAAGGAATGTTAATTGAAATAGGAAATTTTAATGGTTTTAAAACTTTTTCACCTGATAAAAACGGTTTATTTGTAAACAAAAGATTAGGTAAAATAATTACACAGTCAGATATTCCCAAATTCACATTTGAAAATATTTTGCAATCATCAAAATATATTGATGTTATTTGGTTTAATGAAAGACAATTTCCAAATTCAATTTTTGAAGTTGAAAATTCAACTAATTTCAGAAATTCACTTGTTAAATTTGTAGAGTTGCAAGATTTTGTAACGACTATGACATTAATTGCACCAAAAGAAACAAGTAAAATCAAGAAATTCAATCAAGAAATTGAAAAATCAGCATTTGCAAGTATCAAAAATAGAGTAAAATTTTATGACTATGATTATATTGAGAAATTGTATAACCATCAAATTGCTTCGCAACAATTTAAGTCATTTTTCTAAATTTAAAGAGTATGCAGTTATCAAAAAATGAAATTGAATTAATTGATTTTCTATATAATCATCGATTAGATAGTGAAGTCCAATCTAATAACTTTGAAAATGAAGAAATTGATTATATGAAAAGTTTAAAAGGTAATTATAAAGAAATGTTTAATTTTTCAAATTGTTATCATAATGATGATCGATTAACAAAAAATGAAAATAAAATAATTGAAACAATTTATCAAAAATTCATAATTTAAGTTTTTCCTTTTTTTGCGTTAGGGATAGAAGTGAAAATCCTTTTATGGAGTTTACGGAATAAAAGATTGTAACGGATGAGCCCGACCCTTGGGGAACGCCCAAATATTTACAATAAAACCAACTACTTCTAGTTTTGCAAAATGAAAATGGTTTTAATAGAAACCCATTAATCGACTACAATTCATTAGTTGGTTCAAGAACAGAAAATACAATTGTTGATAGTTTAATTCAAGTTTTGCTTCCTGGTCAAAACAGAACAGGAATAGTTGATTGGGCTTGTGATAATTTTATTCGATTTGCTTACACACTAAATTTTATAAGTTTTAATGAACAAACCGATAGTTTTACAATTACAGAATTTGGTTTAGAATTAACACAATCAGGAAATGATGATAATAAATTTGAAATTATAAAAACTGCTTTTAAGAAATACCCACCAGTTGTGAGGGTTTTAGAACTATTATATTCACAGTATGAAAACGAACCTGAAACTCCAAACTTAACAAAATTTGAAATTGGACGAGAATTAGGTTTTAAAGGCGAAGATGGATTTTCGACCTACTCTCAAAATGTTTTTATTCAAGCATTAAATTCAGCAGAAACAACAGTTGAGAAAAGTAAAATTAGACAAAATTGGGAAGGCTCCAGCGATAAATATGCAAGAATGATTTGCGGTTGGCTTTCTAATAATAAAATTGGTTGGGTTATAAAAAATAGAAAAATAGTATCAATCCAAATTGGAAATGAAATATTTATAGAAACCCTACAAGCATATCAAATTTCAATTTCTGGAATAACTGCGTTTCGATCTTGCAGAGCGTACAGCAGAAATGCTGGAACAATTAAAAATGTATCATTTGAAATGTTAGCAACAAAAGGTTTAGACAAAGATTTTTTAAGAATCAGAAGGGCTTATATTTTACAATTAATAAACCAACCAAAATCTATTGAACAAATAATTAGACATTTAGATAATAATAATGTTCCAAACATTACAGAAGAAACCATAAAAGACGATATTAAAAATTTTAAGAGAATTGGACTTGAAATTACATTTAGTGCAAACAAATTTAAACTTGCCGATAATATTGCATTGCTTGAAATACCAATAAATTTAAGACATATCAGAATTAGTCCATCAAATTTAGAACAAACAAAACAACAATTAAGAGAGGAATTAATTTACCTAGACCATCAATATTTAGATATTCTAGATTTTAGCATTGCTGGTAATACTGGTGCTAGACAATTTGAAGTAAGAATCGTTGAGTTATTAAACGAAATAATTATTGCAAAACATCTTTCAGGCGGAAATAGACCTGAAATAATTGGTTTTAATCCAAGAGAAAATCCAGAAGATTGCATAATTATGGACAGTAAAGCGTACCGAGAAGGTTTTAACATTCCCGCAAACGAAAGAGATAAAATGATAAGGTATGTTGAAGAATATAACGCAAAAGATAATACGCTGAATAATAATAAATGGTGGAAAAATTTTGAAAGTCCAAACTATCCAACTAATCAAGTCAAATTTAGTTTTGTTTCGAGTAGTTTTATTGGACAATTTACAAATCAATTAACTTACATAAATAATAGAACAAATGTTAACGGAAGTGCAATAACAGCTGAGACATTATTACGAAAAGTTGAAAAAGTAATGAATGTAAACGCAGAATATAATTTAAGTAACTTTTTTGAAGAATTGGGAAATAACACATTAGTAGCGTAAAAAAATTCTATAATAGTGGTCTTCCAATAATCTAGTGCAAGGTCATTGATAAAATTTTTAAAAAAAACCGTACACTTGATATTTAAGAAAAACTTCTGAATGTAAATAATTTTAAGAGTTTTGAGTTTTTCAGCAAGCCTTAATTTTAAAAGGCTTTTTCAGATATTTAAAAGAGCCTTTTTTTAAAACAAAAATCAAAGTTTTATTCCTTTTCCTCCTCTTCTTCTTTATGCAAATGCCAAATAATTTCAGCAATTAAGCCCGTCCAACCGGTTTGATGATTGGCACCTAAACCTTTGCCTGTATCACCATCAAAATACTCGAAAAATAAATTATTTTGGTTAAAAAGAGGATCTTTTTGAAATTTTTCATATTCGCCATACATTGGGATTTTCCCGTCAGCACCCGGAATAAATAGCGCTAATAATCGTTTTGCAACTCCTTTTGAAGCATCCATAAGATTCATTTCATTACCAGAATCAGTTGGAAATTCTACTTTGAATCCTTTGCCATAATAGGTGTGAAATTTTTCTAAAGAGTCCAAAATCAAATAATTCATGGGAAACCAGATGGGACCTCTCCAATTGGAATTTCCGCCAAACATATCTCCAGTAGCTTCGGCTGGAGTATAATCAACTTGAATAACTCCTCCGTGATGGTAAAATTTATAGGGGTTTTGCTTGTGATATTTGGACATAGAACGAACACCAAAATCTGATAAAAATTCTTTTTGGTCAAACATTCGTTTAATAATCATTTTCATTCTGTGTCCTCTAAGGGTCGAGAGCAAACGCGTTTCGCCTTTTCCGTGTGCAAACCAACTAGATACTAAACTCGCCAAATCAGGACGGTTTTTCAAAACCCATTCCACTCTACGCTTGAACAAAGGCAGTTTTTCTAATAAATCTGAAGTCAAAACTTCGACAGCAAATAATGGAATTAATCCCACCATTGAACGAATTTTTAATAATTCAGCGTCTCCATTGGGTTTATGAAGCATATCATAATAAAACTCATCTTCCTCGTCCCAAAGACTTAAATTATTGTCTCCTAATGATTGCATCGCACCTGATATATGAAGAAAATGCTCAAAAAATTTAGAAGCCATATCTTGATAAACTGGGTTTTTTAATGATATTTCGCAAGCTATTCGCAACATATTTAGGCAATACATTGCCATCCAACCCGTACCATCGGCTTGCTCAAGATGTCCACCTGTTGGCAAGTCATAAGAGCGATCAAAAACCCCAATATTATCCATACCAAGGAAACCACCACCAAAGATATTGTTTCCGTTTTCGTCTTTCAAATTGACCCACCACGTAAAATTGAGTAGTAATTTATGAAAAATACGTTCTAAGAAAATCGTGTCACCTACGCCTCCATTGGCTTCTTTGTCAATTTCATATACTTTCCAAGTAGCCCAAGCGTGAACAGGAGGATTTACATCAGAAAATGACCATTCATAAGCAGGAATTTGCCCGTTGGGGTGCATATAATATTCTCGAAGAATGACCAATAACTGTCTCTTGGCAAAATCAGGATCTAATCTCGCCAAAGGCAAAGTATGAAAAGCCAAATCCCAAGCTGCAAACCAAGGATATTCCCATTTGTCTGGCATCGAGAGAATATTGGAAGTGTATAAATGTTTCCAGGTACTATTTCTACCTTCGTTTCTTCCTTGCTCTGGTTTTGGTGTTGATGGATCGCCTTTGAGCCATTCATAAACGTTATAATAATACCATTGTTTTGTCCAAAGCATTCCGGCATAAGCCTGTCGCTGGATGGATTTTAATTTTTCGTCTGTTACCCCTTTTTGAATTTGAGCATAAAATTCGTCTGCTTCGTCTATTCGTTTCTGGAAAATAGTTTCAAAATCGACAAAAGCATCTTCAGAGGAAGTATTTGTAAATCTAAGACGATATTCTTTTTTGCTTAGAGCTGGAATGATATCATCATAATGTACTGAAGCTTTTGTGCCAATTGCCTCAGGATTTACACTTTTAAGTTTTTTATTGATGATATAATCATTAATTCCATCTTTGGAATAAGGCGAGAGATTTGGCGAACCATATAATTTCTCATAATTGGTTTTATTGTCACAAAACAAAATTTCTTTTGCGTTTTCTGCATATAAATTGAAATGCCCCACTAATTTATGATCGACTTCGATTAATGATTTACCAACTCCTTTTAACGTAGGTTTGTCTTTGTATTTTTCGTAGCCCCAACTCCAAGTGTTTCTAAACCAAATTGTGGGTAAAACCGTAATTGGTGATGCCTGTTTAGAACGATTTTCTACGGTAACTTTGATAAGAATATCTTGCTCATCGGCTTTGGCATATTCCATCGTAATATCAAAATACTCATCATTATCAAAAACGCCTGTGTCAATTAGTTCATATTCAGGCTCAAAACGAGAACGTCTTTGACTTTCGGTAATTATTTTTTCATAAGGAAATGGTTTTTGTGGATACTTATAAAGCATCTTTTGATAGGAATGTGTTGGTGTGGAATCCTGATAAAAATAAATCTCTTTGACATCCTCACCATGATTGGATTCTGCAGGATTTAAACCAAAATAACGTTCTTTTAGAATGCGATCTTTGTGATTCCAGAACGAAAATGCAAAACAAATATGTTGTTTATTGTCCGATATTCCACCTATGCCTTCTTCTCCCCAGCGGTAAGTTTTAGAACGAGCCATGTCGTGAGTTGTACTACCCCATGCATAACCATTTTGGGAATAATCTTCTCTAACTGTTCCCCACTGGCGATCCGTCAAATAGGGGCCCCATTTTTTCCATCCTTTATTGTCTGTTCTTAATTTTAATCTTGCTCTTTCTGCATTCGTTTCATCGCCTCTTTCTGACATACTTTTTAGTTTTGATTCTAAGTTGCAATTTATATAAAATGAAAGTAAAAACAACTAAGTTATTATCAAAAATTGAAAGATATAAAAAGCAAAAAGTCATTTATTATTGGTTTGTTTATTAAATTAATAATAAGTAACTGTTTTTAAATAATAAATGAGAACGGAATTCTGGTATTCAACTTTTTTTTACAGAATTTTGTAATGTCATTTTCATTTATAAACAACAAATAAAAAATTAAATTATGGGATTTTTTTCAGCCTTGATAGGCAATGCAGGAACGGTTAGCCAAGAAAGTTTAGTGAAAGATTATGGTAAATTACTGATTGAAGGTGAAGACATTGAATTGGGTTTTAAACTTATTCGCGATGTTTTTATCTTCACTAATAAACGTTTAATTTTAATAGAAAAACAAGGAATAACCGGCAGTAAAATTGAATACAAATCGATTACTTACAAAAGTATCTCCAGATTTAGCATAGAAACAGCGGGTACTTTCGACCTGGAAGCAGAACTTAAAATATGGGTCTCTAGCGAAACTAATCCTAGTATAATAAAGCAATTTAATAAATCTGTCAATGTGTATGACGTTCACATGGTTTTGGCATCGCACGTTTTGGGGTAAATGAACTACAGAATTTTAGTAAACTATTTAAAAATTTAAATGTAATAATAGCCAAAAAAAAGACTCGAAAAAATTCGAGTCTTTTAATATTTATAAAATATTTAATTTTAAGTATTGTGTTCTTTTTCAATTCTTAGATGTTCCTCTTCTGACATTGTATCACACAAAACTGGAGTTGCGATGAATAACGAAGAATAAGTTCCTACGATAATACCAATGAGCATTGCGAAGATAAATCCTCGAATTGAATCTCCACCAAAAATGAACATAATCAATAATACCAAAATCATAGTTAATGAGGTATTGATGGTTCTTGACATGGTGCTATTAATAGATTGATTTACAATGCTATTGAAATCTCCTTTGGCTTTCTTGCCTCCTAAAAATTCACGAACCCTGTCGAATACAATTACGGTATCATTCATCGAATATCCAATAACGGTAAGAATCGCAGCGATAAAGTGTTGGTCAATCTCCATTCCGAAAGGCATAAATTTGTAACATAACGAGTAAATTCCTAATACAAAAATTACATCGTGTACTACAGCTGCAATGGCACCTAAACTATATTGCCATTTTCTAAAACTGATAACCAAATACAAACCTACAATAAGCATTGCTCCTATAACCGCCCAATAAGCATTAGTTTTGATATCTTCTGCAATAGTTGGACCCACTTTTGAAGCAAGTAAAATTCCATATTTTTTACCATCATAAGCATTAACAAATTTATCGTAAGTTAAACCAGCTGAATAATGCTTTTTCAAATTATCATACAATAATTTGTTCACTTCTTCGTCGGCTTCGATTCCGGGTTCTTGAACTTTATACTTTGTAGTAATTTTTAATTGATTGTCGCTACCAATAATTTTTACTTCGGCACTTCCATCAAAAACTTTGGCTAATTCTGCTTTTATTCCTTCAACTTCTACAGGTTTTTCAAATCGTATTTGAAAAGTTCTTCCACCGACAAAATCAACTCCTTGATCCAAACCGTTTGTGGCCAATGAATAGATACTTACAATAGTTACAATTGCTGAAAAAGCATAAGTCCATTTTTTGATTTTCAAGAAATCAAAGTGGAAATTGGTAAAGAAATTTTTAGAAAAATTGGTTACAAATGATAATTTTCCACCTTGTTGAATTCGTTTATCGATAAAAATTCTTGCAATAAAAATCGAAGTAAACAAAGAGGTTATGATACCAATTAATAAAGTTAGTGCAAATCCTTTTATAGGTCCTGAACCAAAGACAAACAATACGCCTCCAGTTAAAATATGAGTTACATTTGCATCTACAATAGAACGCATTGCACCTTTCCATCCATAAGATGCCTTCACGGCTTCTTCTAATGATTTTCCTAATCTCAATTCTTCTTTTGCTCTTTCGTAAATGATAATATTCGCATCGACGGCAGTTCCCATCGTCAGAACAATACCTGCTATTCCAGGCAAAGTCAGAACGAAATTAAAACTAGCCATTATTCCAAATATAAATAATAGGTTGACAGCCAATGCAATATTTGCATACCAACCCGATCTTCCATAGTAAATCATCATCCAAAGTGAAACTAAAAGCAATCCTAAAAGTGCAGAATTAGTACCATTATCGATAGCTTCTTGACCCAAAGATGGTCCAACAACATCCGATTGAATAATGTCTGCAGCGGCAGGAAGTTTACCTGCTCTAAGTACGTTGGCCAAATCTTTAGTTTCTGCTATTTCAAAATTTCCTGAGATTTCAGATCTACCACCTGAAATTGGACCGCTAGAAACGCCTGGAGCGGAATAAACAATGTTATCTAAAACAATAGCAATGCTGCTTTTTTGATTATATGCTCTACCGGTCAATTCTTCCCAAGCTTTTGCTCCTTGACCATTCATTTGCATAGAAACTGCTGGTTTTCCGGATGGATCAAAAGTATCTTTCGCATCGGTTACAACGCCACCACCCATAGATGCTACATTGTCTCTGTTGCCTTTTAATGCAAATAGTTCTACTGCATCAATTTCTTTTCCTTTTGCATCGGTAAATGTGGTTGGTTTCCCCCAAACAAATTTAGCATAAAACTGATCGGGTGCCAATAATGCTCGTATATCGGCTCTTCGCAAATATCCACCAACAACAGCAGTATCTTTTGGTGAAAACATCCCTAAAACTGGTCCTCCACCTGGCTGAATAATTTTATCAATAATTGGTCCTTTACTTTCTTTTGTAGCAATAGAATCGTTTTTATCAGTCAATAAAGCACTCAAAGTATCTTTTGCAACTGTTTTGATTTCGGTAGTTTTGATTTCGGTTTTCCTCAAAGCTTCGTTTGCAGCCATCAAGAAATTACCAATTTCATCAACTTTGAAAGTTTCCCAAAACTCTAATTGAGCTGTACTTTGCAATAATTTTTTAATTCTATCTACATCTTTAGCTCCAGGAAGTTCCACAAGAATTCTTCCAGTTTCGCCTAATTTTTGAATGTTAGGTTGTGTAACACCAAATTTATCGATACGTTTCCTTAATACTCCAAAAGCACTATCAACAGATTCATCCACTTTTCGTCGGATTACTTTTTGAGCTTCTTTGTCGGTCATTTTGAAATCGAGTTCTCCTTGCAAAGTTCTGTTTGCAAAAATATCAGGGGAAGCTAGTTTTGCCGTTCCTTTTGAATTGGCTTCAAAAGCTTCAAAAAACTTATCAATATAGGTTTTATTTCCCTGCATATTGGCAGTTGCATCTGCCAATGATTTATTGAAAACTGGATTTTTAGAATTATTAGACAATCCTTTCAAAACATCTTTTACCGAGATTTGCAATATCACGTTGATACCGCCCTCCAAGTCAAGACCTTTATTGATTTGTTTGTCTTTCACTTCGTTGAAAGTGAATTTTGTAAATCCAAGATTAAAAACTTCTACTTTTCCAATGGAATCCAAATATTTTAATTCTTTTTCAGGATTTCCTTTGGCATAAGTTTTAGCATCGCTTTTGATTTTGCTTGAAACGAATGTGAAAGAAAGTTGGTAAATGCTTACCAATGCAAATAGAATTGCGAAAAATTTAATAAGTCCTTTATTCTGCATTATTACTAAAAATTAATTATTTATTGTATGTGTTTTTGTTTTTAGCCCTTATAAAATAAGACCTAACCTATATTTTTATTGAAAAATAAAATGTTCTGAATTACTTCCTATTTTTTTGACCGAGCAAATATATAATTAACGTAAAGATTAACCAATATATTTATTGATTAATATCAAAAAAAAGACTGCAAAAGTGCAGTCTTTTCATTTTTAAACTAAATATTCTTATCCTAATATAGAATTTAGGTCGCCATTCATATTTCTGACAGCATCTGCACTTTTGGCAAAAGCCGCTTTTTCGGCATCGCTTAATTTGATGTCAAGGATTTGTTCGATTCCGTTTTCACCTATAATACAAGGAACACCAATACAAATATCAGATTGTCCGTATTCGCCGTCAAGCATTACCGAACAAGCAATCATTTTCTTTTGGTCATTCAAGATACTGTCAACCAAATAGGCTACCGAAGCTCCTGGCGCATACCAAGCCGAAGTTCCTAAAAGTCCTGTAAGTGTAGCACCACCAACCATAGTTGCAGCTGACACTTTAGCCAATTCTTCTTCTGATAAAAATTCAGAAACTGGAATACCGTTATAAGAAGCCAATCTTGTCAAAGGAATCATAGTCGTATCCCCGTGACCTCCAATAACCATCGCAGAAATATCATTCGATGGTTTGTCCAATGCTTTTGATAAATAATATCTAAAACGTGAACTGTCTAATGCTCCTCCCATTCCGATAACTCTGTTTTTTGGTAAGCCTGTTGCTTTCAATGTCAAATACGTCATGGTATCCATTGGGTTTGAAACCACAACGATAATGGCGTTTGGTGAATGTACCAATACATTATCGGCCACCGATTTTACAATTCCTGCATTGATACCAATTAATTCCTCACGGGTCATTCCTGGTTTTCTTGGAATTCCTGATGTAATTACTACTACATCGCTATTGGCTGTTTTTGAATAATCATTCGTAATACCTGAAACTTTAGTATTAAAACCAGTATTGGTAGCACATTGAGAAATATCCATGGCTTTACCTTCGGCAAAACCTTCTCTGATGTCTAATAATACTACTTCACTTGCAATTCCTCTATACGAAATTGAATCTGCGCAAGATGCTCCCACATTTCCTGCTCCTAC
>Ga0316607_1000359_pt1 | contig 17132 bp, 14 predicted proteins | sample MIS2016062E_MG_FD_207674 | JGI IMG/M metagenome (GOLD analysis project Ga0316607, IMG submission 207674) | Microbial mat bacterial communities from Middle Island sinkhole, Lake Huron, Michigan, United States - MIS.2016.062E | ecosystem: Environmental > Aquatic > Freshwater > Lake > Sediment...
GGTGGCGCGGGGCGAGGTGGTCGTGGTCAACGACCGCTTTGGAGTACGCATTACCGACATCGCTAGCCCGGAAGAACGGATTCGCCGCCTGCGGTGAATGCCATGCGTGTAGCCTTGACGCTGCTGACTGGGCCAGCCTTGACGCTCGCCGCGGGTGCCGATCCGGGCCGGACCGAATTGCCAGCGGTAGTCAGCAGCGGGATGCTGACCCAACTGACCTTGGGTTTGGTAGTGGTGCTGGCCCTCGCGGTCGGACTGAGCTGGCTGTTGCGCCGTCATGTGCTGCCACGCGGCGGCGCGATCCGGGTGATCGGCGGCTTGCCTCTGGGCAGTCGGGAACGCCTGCTGCTGATCGAGGTTGATGAAACCCGATTGCTGATCGGGGTAACGACCCAGCAGATTCAGACCTTGCACGTTTTCCCGCCGCTGCCGCCCTTTGCGATGACGCCTGATCCGCCCCCCCCGGAATTACCCGATGACCGCCCGGAATCCTGAACGCGGCTACCGATTCGGCAGCAGCATGGTCATCCTGCTGTTGCTGGGCGTATCAACGACCTGGGCAGCACCGGCAGGCTTGCCCGCCATCACGATTGTGCCGGCGGCGGGCGGTGGTGAAACCTGGTCGTTGAGCCTGCAAATCCTGGCGCTGATGACCGGACTAACCCTGTTGCCGTCGGCGCTGCTGATGATGACCTCCTTCACCCGGATCATCATCGTGCTGGCGCTGTTGCGGCAGGCACTGGGCACCATGCAAACCCCGTCCAACCAGATTCTGATTGGTCTGGCGCTGTTCCTGACCTTCTTCATCATGTCGCCGGTGTTCGAGCGGATTAATGAACAGGCGCTAGTGCCCTATCTGAACGATCAGATCACTTTCGAGCAGGCGGTGCAGGAGGGTCGGCAACCGTTGCAGGCGTTCATGTTGGCCCAGACCCGGGAAAGCGATCTCGCCACGTTCACCAAGCTGTCGGGCCGCGAATCGCTGGAATCCGCGGATCAGGTGCCCTTTTCGCTACTGGTTCCCGCCTACATCACCAGCGAACTCAAAACCGCTTTCCAGATCGGCTTTTTGCTGTTCATGCCATTCCTGATCATCGATCTGGTGGTCGCCAGCGTACTGATGGCGATGGGCATGATGATGCTGTCGCCGATGATGATTTCCTTCCCGCTGAAGCTGATGCTGTTTGTACTGGTGGACGGCTGGAGCCTGCTGATGACGACGCTGGCTTCGAGCTTTTACATTCCTTGATCGCCGACGCTGGAGATAGCCATGACCCCGGAAACGATCATCAGTCTGGGCCAGCGCGCCCTGGAACTGGCGGTGCTGGTGTCAGCGCCGCTGTTGCTGACAGCGCTGGTGGTCGGCGTTCTAATCAGCCTGTTTCAGGCCGCGACCCAGATCAATGAAATGACCCTGAGCTTTGTGCCCAAGCTGCTGGCGCTGGTGCTGGTGCTGCTGCTGGCCGGGCCGTGGATGCTGCAACTGCTCATTGATTTCACCCAAAACCTGATCAAGGACATTCCTCATCTGATCGGGTGAGGTAGGCATCCGCGCAACAAAATCCGGATGATTCGTCCACGGAAGACACGGAACTCACGGAAAAAGAAGAAAAAGAAAAAGAAGAAAAAGAAGGGTTCTTCGCGGGTTCTTGTGGAAATCAGGGCTTGCACGAAGCACCAAAATAGAGAGAAAACGGGAAAGTCGGTTAAAGGGTGTTTTGGTTTTCTTCCGTGCGTTCCGTGTGTTCCGTGGACAAATTACCTTTGAAAACAAGCCTGCCGCTGGAATCCGTCAGATGCTGCTGAACAGCGCCGAAATCGCCGCCTGGGTCGGCGGTTTCCTGTGGCCGCTCGCCCGGGTCGCGGCGCTGATCACGGTGGCCCCGATCTTCGGGGCGCGGCTGATTCCCCGTCGGGTACGGTTGATGATCATCCTGGCGCTGACCTGGACGATCCTGCCGTTCATCCAATCGGTACCGGTGATCGAACCGCTCAGTCCCGCCGGGGTGTTGGTGGTTGTCCAGCAAATTCTGATCGGCCTGAGCATGGGCTTTCTGTTCCGGTTGGCGTTTACCGCGCTGGAGTTGGGCGGGCTGATTATCGCGACCCAGATGGGTTTGGGGTTCGCCAGCCTGGTGGATCCGCAAAACGGCGCACAAAGTCCGCTGTTGAGCCAGTTCTATACCCTGCTCGGCACCTTGGTGTTTCTGGGGCTGAACGGCCATTTGATGCTGGTGCAGTTGCTGGTGGACAGCTTCGAGGTGCTGCCGGTCGCGACCAGCGGGGCAGACCGTGATCTCTGGTGGACCTTGGTGATCTGGGCCAGCCGGATGTTCGCTGGCGCAATCCTCATCTCGCTGCCAGCCATTGCCTCGTTGCTGGTGGTCAACCTGGCATTCGGGGTGATGACCCGTGCTGCGCCCCAATTGAACATTTTTTCGGTAGGTTTCCCGATCACGCTGGTGCTGGGCTTGCTTATTCTTCTTTACAGCCTGCCTACCCTGTTGTACCAACTGAACAATCTGTTCACCGATGCCTTTGAGAGCATCGGCCCATTGCTGGGAGGAACCGGCTGATGGCTGAAAATGAAGACGGCCAGGAAAAAACCGAAGAGGCATCGCCCCGACGCCGGCAGGATGCCGCGGATAAAGGGCAGGTCGTCCGCTCCCGCGAATTGACTACGCTGGCAATGCTGTTTGTCGCGGTTAATGGACTGCTGATTCTGGGGCCGGCGCTGCTCGAAGGGCTGGCCGCACAAATGCAGGCCGCGATGACCCTTGATCCGAAAAACATCATCGACACCCGCCAGATGCAGGTCGTATTCGGGCAGGCGTTGATCGACATCCTGTTGCTGCTGGCCCCGTTTATGGGGCTGATGCTGGTCATCGCCCTGTTCGCCCCGCTGGCGCTGGGTGGCTGGACTTTCAGCCTGAGCTTCAAATGGGATCGGCTTGACCCCATCCAGGGTGTCTCCCGGCTATTCTCCTGGCAATCGCTGATGGAGCTGTTCAAGGCACTGGTCAAATTCCTGATCGTCGGTGGCGTGGCGGTGGTTCTGCTGTGGCGGGGCGAGGAGGAACTGTTGCACCTGGGCCGGGAACCCCTGCTGCCAGCGTTGGCCCACACCGCCCGGACCCTGGGTTGGACTTTTTTGATCCTGACCTTGCCGATGCTGTTGATTGCCGGAGTCGATGTGCCGTTTCAACTGTTTTCGTACTTCCGTAATCTGCGGATGACCAAGCAGGAAATGCGCGATGAAATGAAGGACAGTGAGGGTAAGCCGGAGGTCAAGGGCCGGATTCGCCGGTTGCAGCAGGAATTCGCTCGCCGCCGGATGATGGACAAGGTGCCGACCGCTGATGTGATCGTCACTAACCCCACCCATTATGCGGTGGCGCTGCAATACCGGCCGGAAACGATGAAAGCGCCGGTGATTATTGCGCTGGGCATTGAACAGGTGGCGCTGCGAATCCGTGAACTGGGCACCCGCCACCGCATTCCCCGCGTCGATTCGCCGTTGCTGGCCCGCGCCCTCTATTACAACGGTGCCCTCGATAAGCCGATCCCGCACAGCTTGTACGTCGCGGTCGCGCAAGTGATCTCCTATGTTTACCGGCTGCGCCGGGACGGCGAGTTTTACAATGCGCCGATCTTCATGCGCGATGTGCCGGTCCCGCCCGAACTACGCACCCGATAGGAACCCGTCGCGTGAATCTGACCGCTACCCTGGGAGGCATGGTCCGCTCTGGTCTGGGCGCTCCCCTGCTGCTGATCATGATGTTGGCGATGGTGGTGCTGCCATTGCCGCCGTTCGCGCTGGACGTGTTGTTTACCTTCAATATCGCGCTGTCGCTGGTAGTGCTGCTGGCAACGATTTACAGCGAACGGCCGCTGGATTTCACCGTATTTCCCACCGTGTTGCTGATTACCACGCTGTTGCGGCTGGCGCTGAATATCGCCTCGACCCGGGTGGTGTTGTTGTACGGCCACACCGGACCCGACGCCGCCGGTAAGGTCATCGAAGCCTTCGGCCACTTCGTGGTCGGCGGCAATTACGCAGTCGGCATCGTGGTGTTCGCCATTCTGACCATCATCAATTTCGTGGTGGTCACCAAGGGCGCGGGCCGGGTGTCGGAAGTCAGCGCCCGGTTTACCCTGGATGCGATGCCCGGCAAGCAAATGGCGATTGACGCCGATCTCAACGCCGGGGTCATCGATCAGGCCGAGGCCAAGCGCCGCCGGGCGGAGGTGGTACAGGAAGCCGATTTTTACGGCTCAATGGACGGTTCCAGCAAGTTCGTGCGCGGTGATGCCATTGCCGGGCTGCTGATCCTGTTTATCAACATGATCGGCGGGGTGATGATTGGTTCGCTGCAACATAACCTGCCGCTGGCTGATGCCGCCCAGTTCTATGTACTGCTCACCATCGGCGATGGTCTGGTCGCCCAGATTCCGGCGCTGCTGTTGTCCACCGCTGCCGCCATTATCGTCACCCGCGCCTCCGGATCGCAGAACATCGGCGAGCAGGTCACCCAGCAACTGTTTGGCAAACCGCAAACCCTGGCGGTCACCGCCGGGATCATCGGCATTCTGGGGTTGATTCCGGGGATGCCGAATCTGGTGTTTCTCAGTCTGGCGAGCGGGGCGGGTTATTTGGCCTGGCGGCTGCGCGCCAAGCAGCAAATTGCGCCGGCGTTGCCGACCATCGCCGGTCTCGCCGAACCGAGCGCGGCCGATGGGGTGGATAGCCGCGAAGTCGGCTGGGACGACGTGCCGCCGCTGGACACCATCGGCATGGAAGTCGGCTACCGGCTGATCGCCCTGGTTGATCGCAACCAGAACGGGCAACTGCTGGCCCGGATCAAGGGGGTTCGCAAGAAACTCTCCCAGGAACTGGGCTTCCTGATTCCGCCGGTGCATATCCGCGACAATCTCGATCTGGCCCCGACCGCCTACCGGATTACCCTGCTGGGCGTCACCGCCGCCGAATCGGAAGCCTTTCCTGACCGGCATCTGGCGATCAATCCAGGACAGGTACAGAGCGTATTACCCGGTATCGCTACTCAGGATCCGGCCTTCAAGCTGCCCGCGATCTGGATCGAACCGAACCTGCGTGAACAGGCCCAGACGCTCGGCTATACCGTGGTCGATGCCAGTACCGTGATCGCGACCCACCTGAACCAGATTCTGCTGATGCAGGCTCATCAACTGCTCGGTCACGAGGAGGCGCAGCAATTGCTGGATCGGCTGGCGAACGTCGCGCCGCGCCTGGTGCAGGATTTGGTGCCCAAAACCCTGCCGCTGCGGGTGGTGGTGCGGGTGCTGCAAAACCTGCTGATCGAACAGGCCCCGATTCGGGATTTACGGACGATCGCCGAAACTTTGGCGGAGCATAGCGCCCGGAGTCAGGACCCTGACGTGTTGACGACGGCAGTCCGGATCAGTCTCGGTCGAATGATCGTCCAAAGCATCAATGGGTTGGATGATGAATTACCGGTCATGACCCTGGCCGCTGAACTGGAACAGATATTGCTCCGCACCATGCAGATGGGTAATGAGCAGACCCCTCTGGAACCGGGACTGGCAGAACGGCTGCACAAGGCACTGCTGGACACCGCCCAGAAACAGGAATTGGTGGGGCAACCGGCGGTGCTGCTGGTTCCAGACGTGCTGCGGGTGATGCTGGCGCGGTTCGTGCGGCACGGCATCCCGGCACTCCATGTCCTTGCGTTCAGCGAGATCCCCGAGGACCGGAAACTCAAGGTGATCGCCACCGTCGGTAAATAAGCGAACCAGACGCGACTGGCCCCGGATGCGGCCGACTGCGACAACAGCGGGAAAAAGCCATGAAGATTAAAAGACTGTGCGCTGCCAACATCCGCGAAGCGATGCGGAAAATCCGCGAGGAGCTGGGGCCGGACGCGGTGATCCTGTCCAACCAGCGCACCGCTGCCGGTTTTGAGATCGTCGCTGCAATCGATTATGACGAGCAACTGCTGCAAAGTATGCCGCAGTCGGCACCAGGGGCGTTGCCCCGGGCCTTGCGTGAGCTGGAAGGCGCGACTGATGATCCGGCAGCCGTTCCCGCCGCCGCACCGCCCGTGCCGGGGACGGCAAAGCCGGCTAAATCCGCCATTCCGACCGCAGTGCCCGCCAAAACCGGGCTGGGTACCGGGGCAACCTCAACACCGCTGACTACCGACCGGACCGGGTCCGACAAGTCCCGCATTATGTGGTCGCAAGATCCGCTGCTGGTCGAAATGCGCCATGAAATGCGAATCATGCATAGCCTGCTGGAACAACAGCTCTCCGGGCTGGCCTGGGGCGATCTGGCGCGGCGGCAACCGTACCGGGCGGATCTGCTCAGTCAGTTGATGGATTTTGGCTTCAGCCCGGAACTGTGTTTGCGGCTGGCGGATGCTGCGGCTACTGACCCCGACCCGGACCGCGCCTGGCGGCTGGCGCTGGAAACCCTGGGGCGCGGCCTGTCGGTCACTGAAGACGATATTTTGACCCACGGTGGCGTTGCGGCGCTGATCGGCCCAACCGGGGTCGGCAAAACCACCACCATCGCCAAGCTGGCGGCGCGTTACAACCAGCGTCACGGGCCGCGCAATGTGGCGCTGATCACTACCGACAGCTACCGGATCGGTGCGTTTGAACAGCTTTCCACCTTTGGCATCATCATGGACACCCCGGTCAAGCTGGTGCGGACCGCGCAGGAATTGCAGGACGCCATTGCCGCTTTCTCCGACAAATCCCTGATCCTGATCGACACCGCCGGCATGAGCCAGCGCGATTTGCGCCTGTCACAGCAGTTTGCGCTATTGAACGACGCGCCACGCATTCGCAGTTACCTGGTACTGAGCGCCAACGCCCAGCATTCCGTGTTGCGTGAGACGGTAGCCGCGTTCACCCGCGTCCCCTTGCAGGGCGTCATCCTGACTAAAGTCGATGAAACCACCCGGCTCGGTGCCGCACTGTCGGTCGTTCATGAAAAACGATTGCCACTGGCCTATATCAGCAACGGCCAGCGCGTACCTGAAGACTTGCAGGCGGCGCGTATCGATGCCGTGATCGGCATGGGTGAGGAATTTGCCGGACTGTATGGCTATGGTGAAGCCACTGCGAGCGATGCGCTGGCCCTGACCTTTGGCCGGAGGCTGGTCGCCAATGCCTTCTGCTGAATCAGCCCACCGCCCGGTGGCTGGATTACCCCCCAACCAGCGCCGACCGGTGCGGGTGATGTGCGTCGCCAGCGGCAAGGGCGGCGTTGGCAAGACCAACGTCACGGTCAACCTTGGGCTGGCCTTGAGCCTCCAGGGTCAAAGTGTCATGCTGCTGGATGCCGATCTGGGTCTGGCCAATGTCGATGTCATCCTCGGTCTGCATCCGCTCTACAACATCTCCCATGTCCTCAACCAGGAACGAACCCTGGATGAAGTGATCATCACCGGGCCAAACGGCATTCGCATCATTCCGGCCAGCTCCGGGATCAAGCGCATGGCGGAACTGACCCCGGCTGAGAACGCCGGTATCGTCAGTGCCTTTAGCGAACTGAACGAGTCGCTGGACATCATGCTGATCGACTCCTCCGCCGGGATCTCCGACAGCGTGGTCACCTTCAGCCGGGCCGCCCATGAAGTGATCGTGGTGGTCTGCGATGAACCGGCCTCGATCACTGACGCCTATTCGCTGATCAAGCTGCTCAGTCAGGATTACGGCGTCAACCGCTTTCATATCCTGGCCAACCGGGTGCTGACGCCTAAGGAAGGTCAGGAACTGTTCGCCAAGCTGGTGAAAGTGACCGACCGATTCCTGGACGTGATCCTGAATTTTTTCGGTGCCATTCCTGAAGATCCGCAACTGCGTAAAGCCGTGCAGGCCCAGCGGGCGGTGGTTGAAGCCTTTCCCGGCAGCCGCTCGGCGGAAGCCTTTCACCGGCTGGCTGCCCAAATTATCGGGCGTTGGCCGATGCCACGCACCGCCAGTGGTTATCTGCAGTTTTTTATTGAACGACTGATCGATCCGGCCCATTCCGCCGAGGAACGGGCGGAATGAAAGGTCTGGCCTTGTACGCCAGTCTGGGTGGGGCCACCGCCGACGATCTGATCGCCCGCAGTGCCCCCCAGGTCAAACGCATCGCCTATCATCTGTTGGCACGGTTGCCAGCTTCGGTGCAGGTGGACGATTTGATCCAGGCGGGAATGCTGGGCTTGCTGGAGGCGGCGCAGCGCTATGATCCCGCGCAAGGTGCAAATTTTGCCACGTTTGCCGAACCGCGCATTCGCGGGGCAATGCTCGATGAGATCCGCAAAGGCGACTGGGCACCCCGCTCGGTGCATCGCAAGGCCCGTGAGGTGGCGGCGGCTATTCATGTGGTCGAAACCGCGACCGGCAGTGAAGCCAAGGATCGGGACATCGCCGATCAATTAGGGATGCCGCTGGCCGAATACCACGCCACACTGGCCGACCTGCGCGGTCAAAAGCTGCTGTCGCTCGATGCCGCTGGCCCGGATGATGACAATGAGGCGGATTATATTCCCGCGCCGGATGGTGACCCGATTGATGCGGTTCACCGGGAATCGATGATCAAGGCACTGGCCGCCGCCATTGATCAATTGCCGGAACGGGAAAAGCTGGTGCTGTCGCTGTACTACGATGAAGAGCTGCATCTGAAAGAAATCGGTGCCGTGCTGGGCGTCAGCGAATCGCGGGTCAGCCAGTTGCACAGTCAAGCGCTGGCCCGGTTACGTTCGCGGGTCGCCAGCAGCGCGGGTTGATCACGGATAGCCTTGGAGCAAACCTGATGGACATTTTGACGCTGGCTGGCTTGGTGATCGCGTTTGGCGGCATCGTCGGCGGAATGATCATTGAGGGCGGTCACGTCAGTTCGCTGATTAACGGCCCGGCTTTCATCATCGTCGTCGGCGGCACCGTCGGCGCGGTGCTGATTCAAATGCCGATGGACGTGTTCAAGCGGGCGCTCGGTCGGGCCAAATGGGCATTTATGCCGCCGACCGTGGCCATGCAGGAGACCATCGAGAAAATCGTCGGCTGGAGCAACATCGCCCGCAAGGAAGGCTTGTTGAAACTCGAAGATCACATTCAGCAGGAACCCGATCCTTTTGCCTCGAAAGCCTTGCAATTGCTGGTAGACGGCAAGGAACCGGAGGAAATCCGCCATATTCTGGAAATGGACCTGACTATCCATGAAGAAAGCGAGTTGCAGGCGATCACCTTCTTTGAAGCGCTAGGCGGCTACGCACCCACCATCGGCATCATCGGCGCGGTGCTAGGCCTGATTCATGTGATGGGCAACCTGGCCGATCCGAGCAAACTGGGGGGCGGCATCGCGGCGGCCTTCGTCGCGACCATCTACGGCCTGGTGCTGGCTAATGTGTTCGCCCTGCCGATGGGCAACAAAATCAAGGCCGCCATGAAAAGGAAAGGCCGGCTCTGCGAGTTGATCATCGAAGGGATCATTGCCATCGCCCACGGCGAAAATCCGCGCAATATCGAATCCCGCCTGCAAGGTTTCATTCAGCACTGAGAACGCCGCAATGAGCCGCAAAAAACACGCTGAAGGCCATGAAAACCACGAACGCTGGCTGGTGTCGTATGCCGACTTCATTACCCTGCTGTTTGCGTTTTTTGTGGTGATGTACTCGGTATCCTCGGTCAACGAGGGCAAGTTCCGGGTCCTGGCCGACTCCATGATGGTCGCGTTTCGATCCCCGGATCCGCACAGCGTCAAGCCGATCCAGGTCGCCGAGATGGTCGGCGCGCAGGCCACGCAGGCGAGCGGCCAACCGAGTATGAAAAAAAGCAATGTTGTTCCTGATATGCGCCCGATGCCCACCTCCGTGATTCAGCGTTCACCCCGGGCCATTGTCATGATCGCCAGGGACAACGGACTCAACGGCGGTCCTAACAGTGGTCGAGCCGCCGCGGTGCTGACCGCCGATGCCGCTGGCAAAGGTGCCGAGTCCGATCCGAATCTGGCCAAGGTGATGCAAAAGCTGCAAGCCGCCCTGTCCAACCTGATTCGCAACGACATGGTCAATCTTCGGCGCAGCGATTTCTGGGTCGAAGTGGAGATCAAGAACAGCGTGCTGTTTGCCAGCGGCAGCGCCACGGTGCATCCCGAGGCGATGGATCCCCTGGCGAAAATTGCCGAGATTCTGCGCGAGCTGTCCAACCGGGTTCAGGTCGAGGGCTTCACCGACAATCGGCCCATCAGCACCTCGATCTATCCCTCCAACTGGGAACTGTCGGCGGCGCGGGCCGCCAGCGTCGTGCATCTCCTGATGAACAATGGGGTGCGGCCAGAGCGAATGTCGGCGATTGGCTACGGTGAATATCAGCCCATCGCCGATAACAGCACCGAGCAGGGTCGCACCCAGAACCGGCGGGTCGTGCTGGTCATCATGGGCAATACTGACGCCCGCTATCCGGTCGATCTGAAACTGGACGAACCCAGCGCAGCACCCGCCAAGCTGCAGGCGGCGCTGGACTCTTCGCCGGCTGCTACCGGGACTGCCACCACCACCACCGCCAAACCCTGAGCGCCTCACCGAATCGGTAGGCCGGAACTCCCCCATGCCCGATGTCCTGTTTCACAGTATCGCCATTTTTGCCCTGCTGGCCGGTAACGTGCTGCTGATTGGGCTGGGCTTCATGCTCGCCCGCGGGTCAGCCGCCCTGACCTCAACCCCGGAAGCCGCACGGGAAGAGCATAATCTGCATCAGGATTTAAAAGGGATCACGCTCGCACTGGCGGCAATGGGCGAACGATTGCTGAAACTGGAGGTGCAAATTGGGCAACTTCGCGAACAGGCGGGACAGGAGGGGTTGCCGCTGAACCGTGATCCTGAGCAAAAATCGTTCAAGATTGCGACCAAGCTGGCCTTGCAGGGCGCGGGTACTGACGAAATTATGGAATTATGCGGACTGACTCGCGGCGAGGCCGAGCTGATCTGCATGTTGCACGCCAACAGTCAGGTCAGCCCCAGCAGTATGGCCGGTGATCTGATGAAGCTGGCTGCCCGTGTCACCGACCTGCCACGCCCCGACCCTGCTGGCGATCCGCGCAGCCGCCGGTCCTCTTCGACTTAATCACGGTGATCCAGCAACACCAGCAAACCCGCTTCATCCAGCACCGTCACGCCCAGCTCCTGTGCCTTGTCCAGTTTGGAGCCAGCATCGCGGCCGGCTACCACATAATCGGTTTTCTTCGAGACGCTGCCCGCGACCTTCGCCCCCAGCGCCCGTAGCCGGTCCGCCGCCTGATCCCGGCTTAATGTGTCCAAAGTTCCGGTCAGCACCACGGTTTTGCCAGCCAGCGGCAACCCCGTGACCGGTTTGACCACTGTTTCCGGCCACTGCACTCCGGCGGCTTGCAGTCCGGTGATGATGGCCCGGTTATGCGGTTCCTGGAAGAACGCCTGAATTGCTGCGGCGGCGACCGGCCCGATGTCGGGAATCTGCTGCAAACTCGCGGCATCGGCAGTCAACAGCGGTTCCAGTGCGCCAAAATGGGCGGCCAGAAGCCGCGCCGTACTCTCACCAACCTCACGGATCCCCAGCGCGTACAGGAACCGGGCCAGCGTCGTAGTCTTGCTGCGTTCGAGCGCATCGAGCAGATTTTCGGCCGACTTGCCGCCCATCCGTTCCAGACCCGCCAGGGTCGCTACATCCAGCGCGTACAAATCAGCCGGATTGCGTACCTGATCCCGGTCGACCAGTTGTTCGACCAGCTTATCGCCCAGACCCTCAATATCCAGCGCCCGCCGCGAGGCAAAGTGGCGGATCGCTTCCTTGCGCTGGGCAGGGCAGTACAGGCCACCCATACAACGGGCCACGGCTTCCCCTTCCGGGCAGCGGATTTGCGACCCACACACCGGACACTGTTCCGGCATGACAAACGGCAGCGAACCGGTCGGACGGCGCTCCAGCAGCACACTTACCACTTCAGGAATCACATCGCCGGCCCGGCGCACGACCACGGTATCGCCCACCCGGACATCCTTGCGGGCGACCTCACCGGCATTGTGCAAGGTGGCGTTAGTGACCGTGACCCCCCCGACAAACACCGGTTTCAGTCGGGCTACCGGGGTGATCGCCCCGGTGCGTCCCACCTGCACCTCGATGGCTTCGACGAGGGTCAACTGTTCCTGGGCCGGGAACTTGTGGGCCACTGCCCAGCGCGGCTCACGGGTGCGAAAACCCAACTGCCGCTGCCAGTCCAGCCGGTTGACCTTGTACACCACGCCGTCAATGTCGAAAGGCAGCGCCGCCCGTTTCGCGGCAATGGCGCGGTGAAACGCGATCAGACCGGTCGCACCCCGGGCGACTACCCGCTCGCCGTTGACCGGCAAACCGAACCCGGCCAAGGCATCCAGCACTGCACCATGAGTCGCGGGTAATTCCCAGCCCTTAATCTCGCCCAAACCGTAAGCGAAAAAGGAGAGCGGCCGTTTCGCCGCCTGAACCGGATCGAGCTGGCGAATGCCGCCCGCAGCCCCGTTACGCGGATTGACCAGCGTCGGCAACCCGGCAGCGCGTTGCCGGGCGTTGTAGCGGGCAAAGTCGGCGTGACTCATGTACGCTTCGCCACGCACTTCCAGCACATCGGGCGCTGCGCCAAGCAACCTGAGCGGCACCGTTCTGAGAGTCCGTATGTTTTGCGTGACATCCTCGCCGGTTTCGCCATCGCCCCGGGTCGCGGCCTGGATCAGCCTGCCGTACTCATAGCGCAGACTGATCGCCAAACCGTCAAATTTGAGTTCAGTCATGTATTCAACCAGGGCGGCATCATCGCTTAACCCCAGCTCACGCCGGATCTGAGCATCAAAGACACTCGCGCCCTCTGGACGGGTATCGGTTTCGGTATGGATCGACAACATCGGCACTCGGTGCCGCACGGGCGCAAAGGCGGCCAGTGGGCGACCTCCGACCCGTTGCGTCGGAGAGTCGGCAACGATCAGCGCCGGGTGCGCGGTTTCCAGCGCCTGCAACTCCTGGAACAGCCGATCATATTCGGCATCAGGAATTTCCGGGTCATCGAGGACGTAATAGCGGTAATCGTGCCGCTGCAACTGCTCGCGCAACTCAGCGATACGGGCCGGGACATTGCCGGGAATGGTCATGGTATCCACCTCAGGACGACTGCGCCTGCAGCCACGCCCGCCGCCGCCGCTCCAGATCGGCGACTTCGTTACGCAGATGCCGAAAAGCCTGATTAGTCATCGGTTTACGGCGCTCGTCACCAATCGTGCCCCCCAGGGTCCGCGCCAGTTGATCGGCAGTCAACGCCAGCAAATCCAGGGCTTTCATTTCCGGCAACGGGCCGGGCAGGGTCATGAACAGCAGTAACCCCGGCGTCATCAGACTATCCAGGGTTTCCGGCGCAAAAGTCCCTGGTTCACGCAAATGCGCCATGCTGAAAACGGGGGCATCGGCAGCAACGACCTCTCCATCGGGCAGCCGCTCAAACAGATCGGCAGCGCTCAACCGGAAACCGGATGCCTCAACCGCTGCCACAATATCCGTCCCCTGAAACGGGTAGCCGGGGGGGGCCATGACCGTCAGCACCACCGTCATCTTCGGCGGGGTTGACAGGGAAGGTTCCCGACGAGTGGGGCGTGGTGCCTCTGGTGCGGCGGCCGCTTCGGTCGTTGAGGTATCGACATGATGGCGAACCGGACCGAGTTCCACGTCAACCAGCACCCGGTCCGCCAGATGATGATCCGGCGTGATCCGACCCAGGTCCCTGAAATCCTGCACATTCAGTATCGGATCCGCCAGCGCCACTTCCTCGCTGCCCATGGGCGCATTATCCAGCGGGGGGCGACGACGACGATCACGGAAGCCTTTCCGGATGCGGGCGCGACAGCTCCACAGGTAGATCAGCGCCACGACCATGCCCCCAATACCCGCCAGCAGCCATTGCAACTGTGTCTTGTCCATTTCCATCATCAATCAAAAACCCCGGAGTGCGCCGCACTGGCGTTGCCACACGATCAACCCCGACGCCACTGCGCCGGGGGCTAAATGCCGCCGTTTATACTGAAATCCCGGCCGTTTCACAAACCATGTCTGTCACACTGGCGTTTAGCGCCGACTCGACTGAATCGGGGTTAAATCGCAGCCAGCCGCGCGGCCTCTTCGACATCGACTTCAACCAGCCGCGAGACGCCCGGCTCCTGCATGGTCACCCCGGCCAGATGCTGGGCAATGGCCATCGTGGCCTTGTTGTGGGTGATAAAAATGAATTGGACTGTAGCCGACATCGCACTGACCAGCGTCCCGAAGCGCCCTACATTAGCCTCATCCAGCGGGGCGTCCACCTCGTCCAGCAAACAAAAGGGCGCCGGGTTTAACTGAAAAATGGCGAACACCAGTGCGACTGCGGTCAGCGCCTTTTCCCCGCCGGACAGCAGGCTGATGGAACCAACTCGCTTGCCGGGCGGCTGGGCCATGATCGCGATTCCAGCATCGAGGGTATCCTCGCCGATCAGCTCCAGCGTGGCCTGACCGCCGCCAAACAAGCGGGGAAACAGCTCTTGTACCCCCGTATTGACCCGGTCAAAGGTCTCACGGAATCGGGCGCGGGTCTCACGATCCATCTTGCGAATCGCGGTTTCCAGGGTTGCCAGCGCCTCCAGCAGGTCGGCATTCTGGGCATCGAGATACTGTTGCCGTTCCGCCAGTTGGGCAAATTCCTCAATCGCCGCCAGATTAATCGGTCCCAGCCGCTGGATACGCCGTTCGAGCTGTTCGAGCCGCATCAACCAGTCGGTTTCGACGGCTGCCGCCGGTAAAGTCGGCGCTACGATTGCCGGATCAGCCGCCAACTCGCCCAATGCTTCGATCAGGTTTTGTTGCCGCACCCGTGCTTCGCTCAAGGCCAGCCGTTGCTCCTCAAGCTGCCGACGTTGCTCCTCAGCCTGCCGTTCATAGCGGCCACGGGCCTGTTCACTGGCGGCCAGTTCCGCATCCTGGTGTTCTAGCTGTAACCGGGCATCGCCCAGTTCCGCCTCGACGGTTAGCCGGGTTTCCAGCGCCGTAGTCAGTTCCGCTTCGGTCGCCGCCGGCGACGGATCGACCTGGGCGGCGGCATCGACCTCCAGGCGTTCACGCCGGGCCTGCCACTGCTGGCGTTGCGCTTCCAGCCGCTCCAGCGCCTGACCGGTCGCCGCGATCCGCACCCGCACCGCGTCCAGCGCTGCGGTCTGCCGGGTCGTTGCCTGCCGGGCCGTTTCCGCCCGCATCCGGCATTGTCGAAACTCCTCCTGCAACCGCTCCCGCCCGACGCTGCGCTCCGCCTGTTCGGTTTTCAGGCCATCCAGTGTCAATAACTCTTCTTCCAGCCGCAGCCGGGCCAACTGCACCTGCTCCCGATCCTCATCGGCTTGCTCATCGAGTTCGGCCTGTTCCTCGGCCAGCGCACGGCGGCGGGCGCACGTCTGTTCCCAGCGGGCCTGGGTGGTCTGCACTGTACTCTGGGCGCGGGCCTGATCGCGATGCCCCTGATTGACCGCCTGTTGCCGGTCGCGGCGTTGCTGCTCCAGTTCGCGTTGCTGGTTGCGGAGTTGTTCGATCTGTTCGGTCAACTGTTCCAGCAGGGTCGCGTCTTCGGCCAGTGCCGCTTCAAGTTCACGGATTTCCCGCTCACGCGCCAATACCCCATCATCGCCACCGCTCCCCATTCGCAGCCAATACCGTCCGCACCAGACCCCCTCCGGGGTCACCAACGTTTCGCCGTCTTGCAAGCCAGCGCGGCGGGTCAGTGCTTCAGCCAGATCAGCGACGGTTTGCACCTTGGTCAGTAACCCGGTCAACGGCCACGGGGCCTGAACTTTCGCTGCTAATGCTCCGGCTGGAATCACATGAGCCGGATCAGACGCGGGAGCTTCAAACAGCGTCAACCGGCCTGGGCATGGTTCAGCGGCGTGAGCGGGCGGATTGAGATCAGCGACGCAAACCGCATCCAGCCAGCCCACCAGGGTTGTTTCTACTGCCATTTCCCAACCCGGATCAACCGCCAACTGTTCAGCCAGTCGCGGCGCGGCGTGCAAACCCTGCCCCCCCAGCCACTTGGTCAATCCGTCAGCGCTCCGACCCAGTGCCGCGGCCTGCAAGGTCTGCAACGAAGCCAGTCGCCCGCGTCCAGCTTGCCCCCGTTCCCGGCTGGCCTGAAGCTGTTGATCGGTATGTTGCCGGGTTTCCCGCGTGGCATTCAACGTCATTTCAATCTGGGCCAGATGTTCCTGATCATCGCGTAAATTGTCGGCCACGATCTGTTCTGTTTCACGCAACTCGACCAGTTGCTGTTCCAGATCCGCATCAGCCAATTGTTCCTGCTCAAAGCGCAACCGCTCCCGCCGCCGCTCGGCATGGAGCAATTGCCGATCCAAATGATCGATGCGAGTGCGCTCCACCTCGATCTGACGCTGGGCGGCGCTGTTGCGCTGGCTAAAATCTTCCCAGTCCACCTGTCCTTCGTGCCAGGCGGCTTCGGCGGCGGTCAGTGCCGCACCGGCATCCGCCTCATCGGTGAGCAGCGCCGCCAGCGCTGGTTCAGCAGTGGTCAGCGTTGCCAGCAGTTCATCGCGCTGCTGCTGGTCCAGGACCGCTTGCGCTTCGATCTGCGCCAGGGCTGCCGCCATCTGTTGCTGCTCATCTTCGCGTCGGCGATGCAGCTCGTGCTGATGTTGCAAGTATTGTTCGAGCCGACTGATTGCCGCACCCGCCTGGTAATAGCGACCCTGAACGGCATTAAACGTCTCATTCAGTTCCAGACGGCGCACCCGTCCCGCTTCCAGCAGCGCCTCGATCCGGCGTTGTTCCGCCAGGATGGCATCCAGTACGGTTTCCTGCTGCCGCAAGGTCTGTTCACGACCGAGCAGGTCGGTTTGCAGATCCCGCCAGCGCAGCGTGAGCAGTTCCACCCGCAACTGACGTTCTTCAGCCCGGTAATCACGGTACTGTTCGGCAGCGCGGGCCTGACGGTGCAGATGCTGGAGTTGCCGGGCCAGTTCGCCGCGCACATCATCGAGCCGTGCCAGATTCTCGCGGGCATGACGAATCCGGGTTTCGGTCTCGCGGCGGCGTTCCTTGTACCTGGA
>Ga0316607_1000361_pt1 | contig 17020 bp, 17 predicted proteins | sample MIS2016062E_MG_FD_207674 | JGI IMG/M metagenome (GOLD analysis project Ga0316607, IMG submission 207674) | Microbial mat bacterial communities from Middle Island sinkhole, Lake Huron, Michigan, United States - MIS.2016.062E | ecosystem: Environmental > Aquatic > Freshwater > Lake > Sediment...
TACTACCTAAGTTTCTACCAGTAGCAGCCCCTAGTTGGTCCAACCCAGCAATCAAATTAGTAGTATCCATTGCCTTACTTAAAGCAGTAAAAGCGGCGCCTACTGCAAATATATTAGCAGCGAATGTAGCGTAGACGTGAACAAGTCCGCCCAAACCAGATGCTTGTGCGGCAAAATCGCTAGATGCAGAGCCTGTTCCCGCTCCTGCTCCAACACTACGATAACTCTTTGATTCCCCTACTACAGGATTTGATGCCGACCCTTTAGGTCTGGCGCTATTAATAGCAGCAGCACCTGGAATTACAGTTGCCTGACTAAGAGCAGAGGCAGGCATTTTTATAGTATTAACAGCCTTAGCGCCTTGCTCTAAGTCTGTTCTAAACCCTTTAGCAGCATTAGCCGCTTTATCTAGGTTATCTACTTTAACTACAGCGCGTATATTAGTAATTGTATCAGCCATGTTTTCTCCTATATGTCAGCACAGAAAAAATGCTGTCATTAATTTTATCTACTCCATTATAGCACTATACGATAGACCTGTCAAGGTGTAAATTTACAGACCAATAAAAAGCCCCTATTATTTCTAATAGGGGCTTTTACTATTTCTTAGTAGGCTTTGGCTTTTTATCGCTAATTACTTTAGACCTATGCTTATCTATAATATCAACTAACTCTAGCATAGTCTTGTGATCTTCCGCCGGTACTTCTAGTATTATAAACATATCTAGGATCCCTTCAAAGTGCTTACCCATGTAGGTACCGCTCATTCCGTCCCAGTCGTCTCGAAGTTTACTGTATATACTAAAGGCTTGTTGCACTTCGGTATGTAAATCCTCATACTCAACAGGAATTTCTTCTTCTAGGGGTTCGGATCCTAGTGTATCACACATTTCCAAATAAGCATCTTTGGTCATACCAAGTTCGCTATTTTGAAAATATAGTGATAATTGTCTATTTACTTCGACGTACTGGCTTTCGTGAAATTTGAAAGGTCTGTAACCGTGTCACTAATAAAGCCATCAAAATTAGCAGAATTCTGCATTAAGAATAGCGCATTGTCTTGGTTGTACTCAAGTTCTGTTGCAAGGTCTTGCCCAGTTAAATCTACGGGGGCTAGCTGGTCTAAGTAGGCTAAAGTAAGCCCTTTCCACCCCTTAATACAGGCATTTACATACAACTGTAAGAATAACTTATCATCAAGTTCTTCTACAGGCTGTCTATTTTTAAAAGTAGTCTTAGTAGCTTTTTTACGAATGTTAACTAGAGTTTCCCTTGCAAGAAATACTACGTCAATCATAAATCCTGGCATACCAGGATATTCAATCTCAACTGCTTTACTTGGCACTAATAGAGATTTAAGGCTAGATACTTTTGTTGTTTCTGTCATTTTGTGTTCCTTTAATTGTTATAACACTAGATAAAAAGGAGCAGTGGTGATCAGGCCACTACTCGGAGGTAATAATTTACCTAAAAATTATGCTGCTGGTGCAAAGTAACGAACACGTAATTCGTTAGTATTCTCAATATCGTACTGTGATGTAGCTGTACGAACGTATGCAGAAGCCTGAGCAGTAAAGTTAATGGTAGTAGACATAACTGCTTGAGCGTCAATAGTAGGAATTTGCAACATAGCAGCATCCATTAGTAGCTCTACACGAGTAGCATTGTTTGAACCGCCTACTTCAATTTGTAGTAGATACTTAGGATCTACAGTAGTAGTAGACGCGGCTAACATATCCTGTAACAGTTTAGCAGTACTATTTGGAACTAAACTACTACCAGTACGTAGGTAGGCGTTAATTGATCCGGATACCGCACGTGTACCTGTAAAGTATCCGATAGCGTTATTAACAATACCTAAGTTAGCAGGTGTAATATATGTAATGTTATTAGCAATGCTAAGGCTACCACCAGTAAGAGCTAAAGTATACGTAGTGCCGTCAACTCCACCAATATTAGATTTAAGCTTAACAGTAGAAAGCTTGTTAGTAATATAGTTAGCAGCAGTATTTTTTGCAGCTGCAGTACCAGTAGCATTTCCTGCTCCACTGAATACTCCGGGATTAGCTGGAGATACTACAGCAGTATTTGGAAGAGCTCTAAGTGTAGTAGCTTTACCAGTCCAAGCAATAGTAGCAATACCATCTAAACCGAAATCAATAGTAGCACCATCCATAGCACAGTTATCAATAGCATACATAGTTGAATCAACTACGAAATACATACCAAACTTTTGTAGTTGGTTTCTATCTGAAAGTGCAGAGGTTAACTGACTAAACGCTACTGGGACTGCAGTATCTGTAGCATCTGCTAAATTACTTGTCCAAGCTGAGTTCCAGAACTTAATGTCAGTATCAAAACCATCTGGTCCTGCGGCTGATGTTGGTGCAGATAAGTACTGAAAGGTACTAGATGTAGGACTTAGCGTTAGAACTTTAACAGTAGTATTAAATTCATTTGCCCCTACACCAATAGCTCCGGTAAGTGCATATGTACCACCTAATACAAGTCCTGAATATGTATGAGCCGTTCCACTTAGTGCTAAGATACCTGTTGAAGGTGCATAAGAAGCTGTAATAGTAGTACCAGCATAAGTAGCTACAGGGGTTGCTGAAATTGCTGCACTAGTAAACAATGCATTCCATAGCACAGACTCTTCTGCAGTAATTACTCCGCCTGTATTAGCTGGGCGTACATATGTAGAGAAAGAGAATTCAACGTTACCTAGACTAGTATTAAAAGAGCGCTGGCCACGAACAGGGATGTTACCCGCTTCACTTAGGGTAATAGTATCAGCGTTAGTTGCTTGTGAAAAACTAAATCCGTCTAGAACCTGGATTTCAAAAGTATTACTAGAGGTAATGGTACTACCTGAAGTAGGGATGACACCAGTATTAGCGTCTACGTTGGTTGTAAAGAAAACGCGAGAATTTCTTACCAAATTAAAAGTTGACATATTTATTTCCTTAATTTGTGTATCTAAGCATCTAAACTAGATATTTATCTGTATTTAATGCGTTGATACTTGTTATAGACTATATAGTCTACGCATGATACTGGTATCTTACCTGTACCTGTACCTCTCCTACACCATAGGGTATTAAAAGAGATTCGTCTGTTGTAATACTAGCTACTAGTATTTCCGTAGTTTCATACCCATTTACTGAGTCATACACTATTTGACGGTTATTATTAATTACTGTTTCTATATCTTCTAACAGTAATTCTAATTCTTCCTGGGGGCTATCTGCATTTTTACAGTATACCTTTATTGATATCCCGAGATAGGCCCAGGTAAACGAAGGTAGGTACTCCCTTTGCTCAGATCCAGCTGATATATATATACATGGAAAACAGTTAACCTCATCCCAAAATTTTAGAAAGGGAAAAGCCGATCCATAAAGGTTAGACTTATAAGTTCCCGTACCATCAATTTCTTTAAATTTTTCAGCTAATGCCTTAATTATACTTGTTCTTCTGGACATATTCTCCAACCTTTATGATGCTTTTTACTACCTTTTAATACTTTACACAAAGAACTTGTATCTAAGCTATACAGTCGAGAAAATTGGCTAGCGTTATCTACCGTATATATCACACCATCTGGGGATATAATACGTGGATATACTATCCCTCTTGATACAGCGGAATTCGCCTTCGAGTATCTAGTACCTTTTAATAGTACTAATTTAGTATACTTATCTGGGTATGCTTCAGCTAACCATTTATGTGTTTCACCCGAAGAAATAGCTCTTACTATATTATAAGATATACCAGTATCTTCTGATATAGTAAGTAAACTTAGGCATCTATCATCTATTAATAAATCTAGTAGTTTAATTACTAACTCATTAGAAATTTTTGAAGCGGAACACTTATCACCGTACTTAGGTTTTCTATTACCTTTTAAATTTATTAGTATATTATACTTTTCAGGGTATTCTCTTGATAACCACATATGGCTAGAGCCTCTTGAAATACCTCCAATTATACCTACTGATACCTTAGTAATATTAGATATTTCGCTAAAGGATAACTCAGTATTGATTACTAATAGGTTGAAGCATTCCTCGATTTGAGAATTGGAAAATTTAGCATTACCATTAAGTTCACCATAACTAATAGGTAATTGTTCTGCTTTATAACAAGTATTAAATCCATTGTCTACTGCGTTATATATCTCAATAGTCTCGTTTTCAAACTCATTTAAATCTGTAGTGCTACATTCTGCCAAGATTGTATACTCTGGTAATCCGAAAGTTATATACGCTTGATTCATTTTTACACTATGATTATTAGACTTTAATTCTCTAATATGTCTATTGAATCTATTCTCTATATTTTCAGACTGACCAATATACACTTTATTAGTACCATTAAAGTTTAGCTTATAAATTCCACATGTCATGCTACTTTCTCCTCGTAAAAGAAAGGCTAGACAGCATTACGAGTACTGTCAGGGCCGCTAAACCCGTTCACCTGTATTTGATTAAATTAACACAGCCCTTAATCTATTTTTAACTTTAGTAGCTGCTATCTCATGTATAGATTTTGAAATGAGCAACCTAGGGTCTCTTGATTTTGGAGATCCTTGTGCGTATCCAGGTTGAAACGTCTGGTAAGGGTATTTCATGTACGAGTAAAAAGCTGTAATAGCTCCTGCTCTTGATTGTGTAATACGCTCAACTGCTACAGTTGAAGCAAACCTACCAGTATCATAGTTAAGTATCTTACGCTGACCGCCCTGCCATGGCTCGTCTCCCATATTATTTTCAATAACTTCTTCTAACTGAGAATTAATAAGAACCTGAAGACTTGCTAGACTATAAAACTGGCCTTGCCGGTTTCTAATCTGAGGTGCAGCGGAAGCTATTCTTGCTTCACTAATATTTTCAAATTTACGCTTTAGCTGCAGTTGCGCTAATTGTGCCTGTTTTACAGTACTGTGTACTTTTTGTAAAGCAGCTTTTAGCTTGTTAGCAGCATCTTTAAGTTTAGCAGCATTCTGCTTACTACCTGGACTCTTATCTTTAGCTTTAGCTTTTACATCTACTACCTGTACAGGTTTTCCAGTAAGATTAGACGCAATTACATGAGATATATGCTCTTTTATACTTCTTGAGCTTTTTGCGTCTAATAACTCTTCTAGAAAGGTACTATTAGGTCCTGTAAATAGATCGGCTATTAACTTAGCTTCACTACTATTTTCTGGTAAATCTTTTGCTTTATTTTTAATATCTTCTGCAATTGCTGCAGTAGTCGAAAGTAGCCGCTTATACGTCTTAGTTATCTGGTTCTCTTTTTCTTCTATAGCTTTAGCTGTAAGTTTTTTACCTTTTTTCTCAAAAAAAGCTGGATCGCCATAAGGAACGTCACATTTCTCAATAATGTCTAGCAGATCACTTAGTGCTTTGCCTGCATTAGTAGTAGCTATACCTGAACTCGCATTAGCACGACTAAGTTGAATCTCTACTAAAGTATGTATCCCTAAACTGCCCATATGTTTATATATAGAGGCTAATAAAGTCTCATCATGCCGCATATACGAAGAGTATACATCCCCTAGGTGAATCATACTAACCATTGCTTCTAGCTGTCTACTTAGAGTTGCTTTAGCAGCTGTATACTCGGGGGATTCGCCTATCATCTGAGCTGTAGCGTCATACTTTACAGTATTAAGTCCTGGTATAACTGCTTCCAAAGTACTAGGTAAGTCTTTTAACGAAAAAGCTCTTTCTAATCTAAGGCCTAGAATTGCTTTTAAGTGACCACCATCTACTGCGCTAATATTAGCTTTAACTGCTTGTACAATTTCTTTTGATAGCCCGCCAAAGGTACCATTACTGCTTATTCTAACACTAGCAACTTCGTCTTTCCAGAGTTTGCTAACATCAGATACCCCTATGTTTTCTACAATAAGGTTATCAGGGGACTGAAAAAATTCTAGTGAGGTTGTGCTACTTTTTGGAACATAGGGGGTAGGCGTATTTACAACTGTAGCACCTTCTAAATTTTGAACCCTTTTAACCATAGATTCGTAACTTATACTACCTAGTATATACTTAACTAGTTTATTAACTCTAGCTTCAGACTTTTTGTCAATACTTCCTAATACTTCTGTTCGCACCCCTGATAGTAAGTTGTGCGTTTCTATATTACGAATATCATTTTTTAAACTATCTATATTACTTCTAGTAATAAGGCCTGCATTACCTAATAAAGATCCTTTCGAATCTGTTTGCGCTCTAACAGTACCTCTTGCATCTGTAAATCTTGCTACTGTATCAAACTTATTAACGGCATTATTAAGGGTGTTATACTTTACGTACCATACTCTCTCAAAAATTGCCTGTTTCATGAAAGCGGAAAGTTCTGTGGCACTCATATTTAACTATAGTTAGCTGCATACTGATCAAGCACGCGCTTGATATGCGATGGAAGGTTAGTAGTAGTTACGTACTGAATCTGTATATCGTTAGTACCGGGTGCTTTATTACTATGAATTGCCATATCATTTTTAATGTAGTAGGTAATTAGATCAAGTACTGCTAATTTTAAATCTTCAGGAACTACTAAAAATCCTGCTTTATACGTTAGTTTGTAACCATTTATTGCTACTGGAAATCCATCGTACCATGTAGACACAATATTATTACTAAATTTAGATAAAGCATAATCATCATATTCTACTAAGGTGGTATACGTTTTTCCATAGTCCTCTGAGTATTCTAGTGATACAATAGAAAGTACTGGGTATTCTTCTGGAACTATAATAGTAGAGCCACCCTCATGAAACTCTATTTTTGCGTCAATTGCATAATCTATAAAAGTTCTACGACAAAATGTTTTTACTAACTCGCTAACTTTAGGTATAATTAGGTCAATAAGTGAATCTTGAGTTGGACTATTTAACCCTAGATACTGCTTATACTCTGTTTTTGTTACTAGTGAGAGTCCCATGGTTATTCCTTATTAGGTACTAGGGTCCGGCCCTTATGCGCAGGTGTCTTACCTGCAAATAATCTTCCTAAGCAACTATGGCTTAGGTTATGCTCTCTGCAAAATGCTCTAACACAGGTAACTGTATAAACTAGGCCTTCAGGAGATATAATACTAGGTAAAACTAGGCCTTTAGTTTCTGCTGTATTAGAGTTAAACACTCTGGTACCTTTAATACTAAGCATATGTTGATACTTTTCTTTATCATACTCACTAAGCCATTTATGTGTACTACCTTTAGAGATACTCTTAACTACCCACCTAATTCACTTTTGTTACTTGAGCCACTTTAGTAAGTGGTACTATAGGGTTACTAATAATATATTCTAATACACTTATTATGCTATCATTAGAGAACTTAGAACTACGGTTATTCTCACCTAAATTACGTGAATTTTTCAGGCTAGCTAACTGCAAGTACCTATCTGGGTACTCATCTGCTAACCACCTATGCATACTTCCTTCCAGTATTTTAGCTATTACATGCTCAGAAACCACTGTTAGTTCCGATATTTCATTATAGCGTAGTTTAGGGTAGTCTATTAAATAGTTGAACGCTTCTAATACTTGTGCATTGCTAAATTTAGATAATCCATTTAATTCCCCACATTGGGGTATATATTCTCCTGCTTTATATGCGCTATTAAAGCCATTATCTACTGCATCCCATATTTCTATAGTTTCGTTTTCAAAATCATTTAGTTCTTCTATAGAACATTCACATAGTACCTCTAATGTAGGGTTACCATACTCTATATAGGCTGCCCGCATTTTTCTAGCATGGGTACGGGATTTAAATAAAGCTAAATGATCATCTAACCGTTTCTCTATTCTGCGGCTCTGCCCTATATAAACTTTATCTGTACCAGTAAAGTTTAATTTATAAATTCCTACTGTCATTTTATTTTCTCCTAGTGAAAGAAAAGGCTAGGTAATATCACTAGTATTACCAGGGCAGCTAAACCCATTCGCCTATATTTATCTTTAGTAAGAACTCATTAAGCTCTTACTAAAGACAGGACTACTTAAAGTCCAGTCTTATTAGTTAATTAGCTATGCTAATTATACTAGCCACCTAAACACTGATACGCCATGCCCAAGATTACTTGTTAGTTGCGTCATACCTGTACGTAGGGAAGCAACTAAAACCTTACGTTGAGTTTCAACTAGGTCTTGTTGATCAAAACGCAAACCACGTTGGTTACCAACGATAAAGTTACCAGACACTAGAGCAATAGCTCCAACGTTAGCAGTATTACCACCAGTATTAACACCTGCTGTCTTAGCAGGAAGTTCTGCTGAAACAATTACTGGGCTTCCACCAACCATACCAATTTGACCATTAACGATAGTGGCTTTAGGACCAACTTTATCCATAGTTTGGAAAGTGGTATCTTCTAGCAAGTCGTAGTAGAATTCAGTGTTAACGATGAAAGTAACATCGTTAGGGTCAAGACCCCAAGCACCTAGATCTTTACGCAGTGAACGTAGAAGAGCGATTGTACCGGCATTAGCAACTTGAGCAGTTACAGCAGATACGTCATCATACTTAGCAAGACCTTTAACTGGGTCAGCGCCTGAACCAGCACCTAGCAAGTAAGCTTTGTCTACAGACTTAGCAACACGACGAACCATAGCGTCACGAACGATAGGCATTAATGCAATCAGAGAATCTTCTTCTTCTTCATACATCATATACTCGTTAGTAGCTAGTTTGTATGAGTTAAGAGTAATTTCACTTAAACGATGGGTTTGGCTAGCACCAGCGGATGCAGTAGTACCGAACTGAGCGTTAGTAATCCAAGTACCATAACCAGCTTCTGGGTTCAGAGGCATAGTCATTACGTTGGTTTGCATAGTAATGTTGCGCATTAAAGGAGCAACAACTAGCTTACGACGTACTTCAGATTCCATGTTTAGAGAAACTTCAAGTTCCCAAGTGGTAGACGCTTGGTGAGAAGGATCTTTTCCACCAACGCTAGCTTTAGTAGCTAGTTCTTTACCAAACTTAGTGGCTTCGATAGCCTTGCCCGAAAACTTAGAAAGCAATACAGCTTTTTCCTTATCTTCATAGCTAATGTCAGCCTTAGTATCAGCAAAGCTCATTTTAGATTTTTGCATAGCTACGATTTCAGCAGCTTTTTCAGCTAGAGCTGTTTCCAAACCACTAATAGCGCTCTTGGTGCTTTCGGTTTGTTCAGCCATGCGCTTTTCGATATCAGCGATTAGACGCTCGGCGCCAGTAGTTGAGGTTGCTAGAGCAGCCTTAACACGTGCATCCATATCAGCAGCAGCTTTTTCAGCAGCTTCTTTCTCGGCCTTCTCAGCGGCTTGAGCAGCTAGAAGAGATTTAGTAGCTTGTTCAGCGGCAGACTTAGCAGCATTATCAAGCATAATTTGTAGTTCTTTTGGATCCATATTCCATTCCTTTTTGTGTGTGCTCGTTTTATCCGTTAAGGATTCTAGCCCTTTAGCTGAGTCGCCTTTAGGTGTAAATTGAGCTTTGAAACTATTATAATCTTCGGCACTAGAAAATGCTTTAGAAAGGTTAAACAGTGTATTTTGATTCATAGGTACTGAAACTACAGAAATTTCTACTAGTTCTAGCTTCTTAATCAAAAACACTTCTGCGGCTGCATTATACTCGGCATCTAGAATTCTAAACCCGATACTGAAGGCTGTTAGGACTTCATCTTTAATTAGATTAAAAATTTCGGCAGCCGCTGAAATTCTTGCTTTTACCCAAAGTCCTGTAGCGTCTATCTTATGCTCGATCATACGACCTATAGGATCATCGTGATCGTGTTGTGCTAGAATAATAGGGTTTTTAAGATAGTTTTTAATACCATCTTCCCATACACTTGCAGGTACTACATCACCACCTCTATCGATGTCTACGGTACTAGCGTATCCTTCAATATATATAGATTTTATAGCATCTTCTACCTTGGGAAGCTCTTTGGTAAAAGCACTACTTATATAAAGTACTTTATTTTTATCTACCATGATACTCCTTATGGTGGTTTAGGTGCGTCCGGTTTTTTAGGCGCTCCTCCTACGCTAGAATCTGCTGCTGACCCTGCAATATTAGCAGGAATTCTGATTTCATCAGCTCCAGGTAGCTTAGGATAACGCAGTTCTTCTCTAGCCTCGTTAGGGGTTAAAATTCCTGCATTAACTAATGTAGAATGATACGAGGCAATATCTTTTAGTTCTGGCTGAAGCGCAGAAACATCAGTAGTTATAGGACCTATATCATATCCGAAAAATCTTTCCATTGCTGATACGTACTTCTTAACAATAGGCATTACTGTTTCTAAGTAAAATAGTCTAAGATTAGGGGATATATTAGCATTATTACCACCATCTAATAAGATTGGTGGTATTCCAATTGCTTTGAGAATCTTAGTATCATGGGTTTTGATACTAACATCAAAGTCTAACTCTTGGAATGTTGAACTAGCCATAGGACTTGGTTTAAGCCCGCTATCTAGGATCATTGGGCGTCTAGCCCCGTTTTTTGGGCTGTATTTAACAGACCATTCAGCAATTGTTTTGTCTTTAGCAACCTTACTAAGAGTATTTTCAGTAGTTAGGATAAGTCCTGCAACGGCTCCATTTTCAAAAAATTGATTTTGAAAGGCTATCATTTTGGATAGGGTTCTAATACTATTGTCAGCTGCTGCTAACCTACTAGAACCCCTATAAATTGAGTGACTGCTAATATCTCTAATATGTATTACTTCGTTAGGCGACATTTCTACTGTGCCGTTATACGTGTAGCTTGATACTAATGTTTTTGTATCAGTTATAATCTGTACATTAGAAGCAGGTAGATGATATAAGAATACCCCATCATAGTATATAAAGATATTACCTTCTAAGATAAAATCTGTAAATATACTGGATCTAAAATCTTGGACTGATTGATATGGATTAGGACGATAGTTTAGCAATTGTTGTAGGTTTCTAACTCTTACACCTGCTACAATTCCGTCAATTACTTTGTCTCTAATATCATAGTCTAAAGAGGAACAAGCATTAACTAATAAATTTACGCCTCTATTTACCGATTCTAGCCTATCAAATGCTGTAGTATAGCTAACGTTACTAGTAGACCCTATGTTGGCCCCTTCAGCGTAGCTAATATATTCTTGAGCTGGATTACTTTTAGTAAACCAGTCTTTTGGATTATACCATGCCATAATCTTCCTTAATAAAATTTAGCAAAGGCCCCTAATCCAGTATTCTTAGTTTCTGCAGTAGGTGCGTCAAAGGTTTTACCTTCTGCTTTAGCTTTCTGTATTTCTATCCACCGCTCTTGCTTTAGTACCGAACTATGTAAAGGAGACTTTCCAAAGACTGAATGTAACTTCACATGGTGATTATTACATAAAGTATATACTAAGTCGTAGATCTCATGATTATGTTCTTCAATGAATTCATCTCTAACTGCTAGTATACCCTCATCTGTGGATATATCATACTTCTTTTTTGTAGACCAGTCTTCTAAAAGACGAGTAAGGGAATGTAGGTGATGTAATTCTAGATCTTCAGTAGTACCACATATGTAGCAGGTTTCTTTCTTTTCATACAACGATTTACAGCGATCACGTATCCACTTGATTGCAATACGGTTGTTATTAGTATTTTTTGCCATAATTTTCTTGGATCTATAATTTACAGCTGTAATTATACTACTTTAGGTAAAAGAAGTCAAGGTATATTTTTTTGATGCGGCTCAGTAAAAATACATCTTTACATTATGATTATAAAATTGTATAATAATACATACTTTTAAAAAGGAGACCTTATGAACTCGGAAAAAACAAATAAGATTATTGACTTATGTGAAGAAGGTACTACGGCAGTTACAGAATATAAAACTTCTAAAGGTAAAATGATTCTTAAATGTAAAAATGGGCATTTAAGAGAGATAACACCAGAAAAACTAGTCGCTAGGGGTGACAAACGTAAATGTAAAGAATGTGATACCTATAGGGCTGCTAGTAGGAAAACTACTGAAGAATTTGCACAACAATGTTTAGACAAAGGTCTAACTTTATTAGAAGATTATGTGGATAATAATACTAGATTATTAATACACAATAATACGTGTGGGCATGAGTATACAATAAATCCTAATAGCTTAGTAACTAAAGGTAGTGGCTCTATATGTAGAGTATGTAATCCTGTAATAAGTAAAAAGCAAGACGAAGTACTAAATACTCTAAAAACCAAGTATTCCTTAGTTCCTACTGAAGAATACTTGGGTGTAAGGTATAAGACTATGATTACAAATACTGTATGTAATCATAGTTATTTAGTAGACATATCTAGTATTATTTATAAAGATACGGGGTATATTTGCCCTGTATGTGGTATTAGCAAAAACCTACTATCTAAAGAAGAAGTATCAGATAAGCTGGCAGTATTTAATTTAACTCCCTTAGAAGAGTATAAAGGAGTTAGATATCCTTTATTAGTTAGAAATAATATATGTGGACACGAGTACTACTCTGACCCTAATAACTTATTTTACAAGAGTTTGCCTCATGTATGCAAGGTTTGTCATCCAAATGTATCTGCGGAAGAACAGTCTCTAAGAGATTTTATTTCTAGTATTTATAAAGATTGGGCTATTTATGGTGATAGAATTATGCTGGAAGGTAAAGAGTTAGATATTATTCTTCCTGATATAGGGCTAGCTTTTGAGTATAATGGAGATTATTGGCATAGAGAAACTGAGATTAGGGATAAACATTATCATTTAAATAAACTTATTGCCGTGGAATTATATGAATATCAGCTAATACATATTAAAGGATTACTATGGAATACAAAACCTAGTATAGTTAAATCTAGGATTAAAAGTATACTAGGTATTTTTGATACAAGAATATACGCTAGAAATACTATAGTAAAACAGCTAGATTATTTTCCTAGAGAATTCCTAGATAATAATCATTTACAGGGTGCTGGCTCCCCTACTGGAATAAACTTTGGACTATATATTGAGGAGCAGCTAGTTGCCTGTATGACTTTCGCTAAACCTAGATTTTCTAAAGAATATACATATGAGCTTATACGCTTCTGTTCTTTATTAAATTATTCTATAGTAGGCGGGGCGTCTAAGTTATTAAAAGCATTTAGAAAATCCTACTCAGGTAGCATTATCTCTTACGCTGACAGGTCGTGGAGTAAGGGTAAACTATATAGTAATTTAGGATTTACTTTTGTAAAGTACACAGAACCAAATTATACGTATGTAAAAGGGCAGAAAGTACTTAGTAGGTACCAGTGTCAGAAACATTTGCTAAGAGAAATGTTTCCTGGTACTTATGAGGATGAATTAACTGAAAAGGAAATTATGTCTAAAAATGGGTTTATTTGTTTGTATGATTGCGGTAGTAGTGTATGGGCACTTACATAACAAAAGAGTAACAAGCATACCGTAATGCATCTGCTATGTGGGAATGCTCATCGTGTTGTGGTTTTTCTATACCACTAACTGCGTCTGTCTTCCACCTATATTGATCTAGCATAGCGAGCGTGTTTGTGCAGTTTGGCGACACTAGTAGTCTTCCCTGACCAATTAAGGTCTGCACGTAAGCTATGCCCTCTAGTACTTGTTTGCGTGCTTTTAGGGTCGAGATATTATAGCTATAAGCCAAATCAGCAGCTGTCTGCGCTGCTGCACTATCAATAAAGATGCTCTCTATTCCGAACTCTTCAACAAAGCTTTTAAATGCAGTAGCATGTTGCTCAGTAGTTCTATTTGCTTCTACGTATTCAGCACAAACGTGAAACTTATCATCATAAAACGCTATAACTATAAAAGCAGTTGAGTCTTTAAAGCCGGGATCTAATCCAGCTATGTACTCTGCTCCAGCAACATGTGTATAAGGATTAACATACTCAGCACTAAAGTCGCTATAAATCTGACCCTCGAATGTAGTAAATGATGCCATGTACTCCTGTGCAAACTCTGCTTTAGACATCGACCGACGCGCTTCTGCTACGTCAACTTCCTTCATCCGTTTGTTCTCTGTATAGTCAGCAGTTATTGACGCCCACTGAGGAAATTGAGAGCTGAAGCCGCGTTGAAAGAACTTACTAAACCAGTTATTCTTGCCTCGTGGCGTACTAATAAATATAGCTTTCGAATTAGGTGTATCAAGCGTAGGTCGTAGAGAAACATTAAACGCTTCTTCTGCGTCTGCCCCTAAAGCAGCTTCATCAAAAATGATACAAGAATACGAGCGTCCTACGCACGAATCAACTGTTGATAATGACCCCATTCTAATAGAAGAGCCATTAGACAGTTCAATCACTCTATCTTTAGCATTGTCCCTATCAACTTCAAGATCAAATGCCTTAATTAACTTACGTTGTATTTCAAAAGAAATTGACGACAGATTATAGTTAGGCGACATAATTAATATATGGCAGTTAGGTACTAAAGCTACTAACTGTCCTACAATATTAGATATATACGTCTTACCTAAACGTCGTGCAAGAGCAGCACATACAAACCTATACTTAGGATTGTTTATTGCGTTGATAAGAGCAATTTGAGGAGCATTAATTTGTTCCCATGCAGTTGACTTTCTGTCGTCAATAGGATCTCTAGCAGGCAGTAATTTCAAGTAATTAATAATAGGCAACTTTATGAATCTGCTGTGAGCAGGAAACTCCGTTATAGAAGTGCTAGAAATATCCTCCCTAGAAATATTAAGCATCAATAGTCCCTTTAATTAACTGCTCTATTAAACTAGAATACTTACTATTACCAGCATTATCATTGATTTGCACGTTAACTTGATTTTTAAGACTATTAGCAGTACGTATTTTTTCTAGAGCAATTTCCTTATCTAGAAGCTCGATGGTCATCTTATGGGATAAAGCTAGAATCTCTGTAATGTCTTTAGTGGAACCTGTATCCGATTCATCCATTTCCTGTAGCTTTTTCTTGATAATAGTATCCATTAGATCTCTCATCTGGAACCTATTATTAAATCCTAGGCTAAAAAATACGTTGTTAATGTACGCACGTACTTCTTTTCGGTCTAGAATATCTGATACTAGTTCTTTAGGTATGTCTAGATCTTCGGCTACTTTTGCTAGATCTGGGTTTTGAAGATACGCATTGGCTACTTGAAGCGCTTCTGGACTAATAGCAATATATTCTGCTGGAGTATTTACTGGTAAATTATCGCTCATGTTATACCTTTATTTTGATTATTTTCTCTATTATAGCATGGGGGGTTGGGGTTGTCAATGACTAAAATTTTTTAGCTTATGGGCGATTTGTGCGTACATTTAGATTTGTGTGCTTATAGCGATTTGTGTACTTTATTCATTTGCTACACTTAGGGTCTTTTTGCTACGCTTTATTCATTTACTACACTTAGGGCATATAAGGCACCGAAAAAGCTGGTGTAGAAATTTTAAAAAGGCCGCGTGAGATTGGGCGGCCGTATGCGAAGCGAAGCGGGGTCTGAAAACCGCCCCATTTTGGTGCATAGTTCTACTCAATGCAAGGGTATGGTGCGCACAGTCCTGGTGTGTGCCCCGGCCTGGTGCGAATGTGCTAACTTGGTGCGATTATTTTGGTGCATTGCACTGATCTGGTGCATAGCTTTTTTCAATGCTACACTTCGGTGCGATTATTTTGGTGCATTGCACTGATCTGGTGCATAGCTTTTTTCAATGCTACACTTCGGTGCATAGGTTTTTTCAATGGGCTAAGATGGTGCAGTACGCACTGACCTGGTGCGCACAGTCCTGGTGCATAAAATATATAAGCACGCACTTAATTGGTGCTTGCACTAAATTGGTGCATAAGTAGCACTGCGCAAACTGTTGCGTCAAAACAACATAGGGCTAGAAGGGCTTAGAATGGCTATTTCAGCGTTTTTTTGGCTTGGGTGTAGGGTAGCCTTGGGATGCTTGCGTTTGGCCTGTATAGCCCCTTTTGAAGGGTTTCCCTATGGGCTGACATCGGGTTATTTATAGCATCTAACGCACCGATTAGAAGCGTGAAGCGTGAAGTGTTGTATTTTTGCAACAGTAAAAAATTTTTGAATTATTTTCGTTTGTGGTGTCCAAACAACACTTTTGCCCATATAATTACCCCAAGGGAAAAACAAGATGCTACAAAAATTGTAGCATCATTTTTGGAGTATATTATGGCAGTTTCTTCTAAACTTGAGTTTGTTCAAAGTTTCACCGGGTTTCTGCCTGGTGAGTTTAAGGGGGCGTTTTTATTTACAGTTATTGACTGCGGAAAGCAGTCAATAACTGTCGCGCTGCCTAACGCAAAATGGGCAGACTTGCAGGTAACCCTGAATGGGTTACTTATTAATCTCACAGGTGAGTATCCCCCTCAGATTAATAGGGCAATTAAGTTTGCCCGGAAACTATTCCCACACTGGCAGGGATAATACTCTGCCAGTCAACCCGGATGTTATCCGGGTTGAAAATATAATATATCTTGCAAGATATATTATATTTTCAACTGGAGTATATTATGTTTTCAATTGTTCGCGTTGACCAGTTTGGTTTTATTAATTTTGCCGTCCATCTGGATGGCGTGGAGCTGGTTCGATTTGAAAAATACGGCTTGGCTGTGGATTTCATCCGCGCTATGGATGATATAGGATAATATATAACCCTGCCAGATATTATCTGGTAGGGTTAAAATTTAAAGTAGCGGTCGATGCTTTAAATTTTAACTGGAGTATATTATGTTGACTATTATTGCCATCGGGTTTGGTTTACAGATTTTCGGAATGTGCGTTATTTATTTATGCGTTAAAATGCGCTAATAAATAATAATAATAATAACCCTTAGAAACCTGATCAGGCAATACCTGATCAGGTTTTCTTTTTTGTATTATATAATACTTATCTCGGGTCTTATATAATACTTATCTCGGGTCTTATATAATACTTATCTCGGGTCTTATATAATACTTATCTCAGGTCTTATATAATACTTATATTCGCGAATTTGCGC
>Ga0316607_1000362_pt1 | contig 17016 bp, 6 predicted proteins | sample MIS2016062E_MG_FD_207674 | JGI IMG/M metagenome (GOLD analysis project Ga0316607, IMG submission 207674) | Microbial mat bacterial communities from Middle Island sinkhole, Lake Huron, Michigan, United States - MIS.2016.062E | ecosystem: Environmental > Aquatic > Freshwater > Lake > Sediment...
GGCTGAAAAATCACGACAAACAGATAAATAGCCAGCCCGATAATCACCAAACCCAGGAGACTTAAACCCCACGCAGCTTTCTTGGTCAAATCTTCACCCGCAGCCGCGTAAACAGCCGGTGCAATTATCAAGTTAAAGCACATTACCAGAAATAGCTGCACCGGGATTGGGTGGCGACGCCAAAGCATTTGTGCTAACTCAATTATTTCTTGAAAATTCCTAGGCAAAACATCATTCAGCAAATCATTCCGTTTCATAAATCCTCCTTGATTGGTAACTAAATATCTGTCAAACTATCCGTTACATCCGTTACAAAATCCGTTGCCGAACTTCTTCTATGCTAACCCAACGGCGGTAATCAAAACATCAATAATTTTGATAGCCACAAACGGCGCGATCGCACCGCCCAATCCGTAGATTAAAATGTTACGCTGCAACAGTTGATTTGCGCTCAACGGTCGAAATTTTACCCCGGTTAATGCTAGGGGAATCAAAGCGGGAATAATCAAAGCATTGTAAACTAATGCAGACAAAACCGCCGATTGTCCGCTGGCTAAACCCATCACGTTCAATGCGCCAACGGGAGCAAACATTGCCGGAATAATTGCAAAATATTTAGCGATATCGTTGGCTAGGGAAAATGTAGTCAGCGCGCCGCGAGTAATCAGCAACTGTTTGCCAATTGTCACTAAATCAATCAGTTTTGTGGGGTCAGAATCTAAGTCAACCATGTTCGCAGCTTCTTTCGCGGCTTGGGTTCCAGAATTCATTGCGAGTCCTACATTTGCCTGGGCTAATGCGGGTGCGTCGTTGGTTCCATCCCCCGTCATTGCTACTAATTTGCCCTCGGCTTGTTGCTTGCGAATTACGTCGATTTTGTCCTCTGGAGTGGCTTCAGCAATGAAGTCATCAACCCCGGCTTCGTTAGCAATTACTGATGCTGTAATCCGGTTATCTCCGGTGAGCATAATTGTGCGGATGCCCATTTTTCGCAGTTGGTCAAATCGATCGCGAATTCCCGGTTTAATAATATCTTTCAAATAGATAATGCCGTAGGTGTCGTTGCCTTGACAAACAGCTAAAGGTGTGCCTCCGAGCCGGGAAACTCGCTCGTAAGCTGAGTCGAGATCGGGGCCGAAATTGCCACCGCGCGATCGCACAAACCCCTTAACCGCATCCACCGCGCCCTTACGAACCTCCGTACCATCGGGCAAATCCGTGCCACTCATCCGCGTTTTCGCCGAAAAGTCGAGCCCGACTGCGTTAGTGCGATCGAAATTCACCGTTGCGCCCAATTTTTCCGACAAACGGACGATCGACTTTCCCTCCGGCGTCTCGTCAAACACACTCGCAGCCAGGGCTATGTGCGCCACATCCTCCAACGAGTGACCGTTGACCGGAATAAACTCCTCGGCTAAACGGTTGCCCAGCGTGATTGTCCCCGTTTTGTCCAAAATCAGCGTATTCACGTCGCCACAAGCCTCCACGGCGCGCCCAGAGGTCGCTACGACGTTAAATTGAGCGACGCGATCCATCCCTGCAATCCCGATCGCACTCAGCAAACCGCCGATCGTCGTCGGGATCAGCGCCACCAGCAGCGAAATCAGCGTCACCACGCCCACAGGGGTTTTCACGTAATTTCCGATCGGCCCAATCGTGGACACCACAATCAAAAACACCAGCGTCAGCACCGCTAGCAGCACCGTCAGCGCGATCTCATTCGGTGTTTTCGTGCGTTCAGCGCCCTCTACCAGCGCGATCATCCTGTCCAAAAACCCCTTACCGGGGTCGGCCATCACCCGCAGCGTCAGTTCGTCGGAAAGGATGCGTGTCCCGCCGGTAACGGAACTGGCGATGTCCGAGCCCGGTTCCTTGAGCACCGGCGCGGATTCGCCGGTGATCGCAGATTCGTCCACCGATGCGACACCCGCAATCACTTCGCCGTCAGCGGGAATGATGTCACCTGCGATCACTTTAATTTGATCGCCGCGTCTGAGGGATGTGGAACTTACATCCTGCAATGAACCGTCTGGTAAGAGTTTGCGGGCTGTGGTGTCGGCTTTGGTCGATCGTAGTGCGTCTGCTTGGGCTTTACCGCGCCCTTCTGCTACCGCTTCGGCAAAATTCGCAAACACCAAAGTGAAGAACAAAATTAATGTGACTAAACCGTTGAAAACTACCTGATTTTTGCCAGGAACCGGGCCGAAAAGATTAGGATCTATGGTTAATAATGCAGTCACAATTGTCCCTACCCACACCACAAACATCACCGGATTTTTCAACATCACCCGTGGATCTAGTTTGACAAAAGCTTGTTTGAAAGCTCTTTGGTAAAGGCCTTTGGTATTTGCTTTCGGCGTGTGTCGGCGGGACTCGCGAGAGATGCCGCGGCGGGGTTTTTTGGAATCGGGGGTATTGGAAGAAGCCATATCAATTTTGGATTTTTAATGAACCACAGAGAACACTGACAACACTGAGAAAGATCAGGGTGAGGTTGATAAAATTAAAGAAACCGGGTTTTTTACTAAATCTATGGGTCACAACGGAGTATTTGTGTAAAAAACCCGGTTTCTAGCCCCATGCGTAAGTCCTATCAAGGCGAAGGAGTTGGTGTTGCTAAAGGCGTAGGCGAAGTTATCGGTGTGGGTTCAAATTTGCCACTGCTAATTTCATATCCTTCGGCAATTGGCCCTAAAGCTAGAACTGGGAAAAATGTCAGCGCGCCCAGAATTAAGATTACTCCGGCGGTGACGCTGGTGAATAAAACTGAATCTGTTCTGAGAGTACCCGTTGTTTCTGGAACTGGTTGTTTGTTGGTCATGCTGTCGGCTAAAAGCAGCAATGCAATAATCGGAACGTAGCGCCCCAATAGCATACTAAAAGAGGTGCTTAAATTCCACCAAAGTCCGGTAGATGTTGGTTGAGAGTCGGCTAATCCTTCAAAACCTGAACCGTTGTTAGCTGCGGCTGAAGCGTATTCGTACATCACCTGGGAAATGCCGTGAAATCCGGGGTTGCTGATGCCGCTTAAACTGTTGGTAAATGCGAGGGTGATTGCACCGGGAATTAAAACGGCGATCGGGTGAATTAGCAAGACAACGCTGGCTAAAACAATTTCCCGTTTTTCAATTTTGCGTCCTAAAAATTCTGGCGTTCTTCCTACCATTAATCCGGTGAGAAACACGCTCAAAATTAAGTAGACAAATAAGTAAGCCGTTCCCGTTCCTTGTCCGCCCCAAACGATTTGCATAAATAAGTTAAACAGAGTAGCAAAACCACCGGGAGGCATTAAAGAGTCGTGCATTCCGTTCACAGCCCCGCACATTGTGCCCGTCGTAGTCACAGCCCAAAGTGCGGTTTCTGCCCAGCCGAATCTCACTTCTTTTCCTTCTAAATTTGGCTGAGCGGAACCCAGTAAATTATTGATTTGAGGATTGCCTTGATACTCGCCAATTGCTGTAATGCTAATCAAGACAACGTAGATGCCAAAAACCATCCAAAAAATCAGCCAGCCTTGTTTTTTGTTGTTGGCAAATATGCCGTAAGTATGAATGAGTGCTGCCGGAATTGAAACCATTGCTAGTGTTTCTAGCAGGTTAGTGAAAGGGCTGGGGTTTTCAAAGGGATGAGCGGAATTAATGGCAAAAAATCCGCCGCCGTTTTCTCCGAGTTGTTTGATGCTTTCAAAGTGAGCTACTGGGCCGCGAGCTATTACTTGGGTGCTGCCTTCTAAGGTGGTGGCAACTGCGGAGCCGCCTAGGGTTTCTGGTACGCCGGAAATCAGCAACAACAAGCCAATGATTAAAGAAAGGGGCAGCAGAATACGGGTGATTGATTGAATTAAATCGATGTAAAAATTGCCTAGGGGTCTACCTGTTAATCCTCGAATAAAGGCAATGCCTACTGCTAAACCGGTCGCGGCTGAGGTAAACATTAAAAAACCCAGAGTTAACTGGGATAAATAAGTAAATGTTGTCTCGCCGGAGTAATGTTGTTGGTCGGTATTTGTGAGAAATGAAATAGTTGTATGCAGGGCTGTATCCCAGGTGGGTGCGCTTAAGCCGGTGACATTTAAAGGCAGCCATCCTTGAAGTATGAGAATCAAAAAAACAAATATGCCCATTGCTACATTGCTGTAGAATACCGATCGCGCATACTGCCAACCTGTCATTGAATCCGAAGATCGAATATTGCTGGCGGTATAGATGAATTTTTCTACAGGTTTAATGGCGGGGTCGAGGATGGTTGGTTCTCCCATGTACACCTGCGCCATGTAATTGCCAAAGCTAGGGGCGATCGCTACTACAATGATTAGCGTTAATGCGATTTGAATTAATCCTTGAAGCATAACTGAGCCAATACTTCCTTAAAAGTGCAATCTACTTTTAACAATCAGTATACTTGAAGTTAGGGTTTTTGAGCATCAGCCTAGAGGTATAAGTTGCCGTTTACAAGTTATGCTTATAAAACTTACGCAAAAAACCCGGTTTCTGACAAAAATCGTCGCTTTTTTCGAGAAATATTGACGCAGAAACCGGGTTTTTGACCCCCCGTGCGTAAGTCCTGGCTGAGCTGGTATATATTTTTACGAATATACCAATGTTTAGATTTTTTTGATTGTCTCTACTTAGAGATATATATGCTACCTAAACGCGGTTCTTTTGCGCCACAATAGATGAAATATGGATGAATATAGATGTTTAAAAGCCTATTTAAAATTCCAGAAAACTTGGCTATTCAAGAGAAATATTTGCGGGGGCGGTGCTCGTTAGCGCAGCCCTCGAAGAGGATAGCCATTTTATTCGCGATCGTCGTAGCACTAGAATTTACCACGCCGTCGGAGGATCTATTTGGGTATTTGTATACGGGGCCGATTTTACTGGCAAATTCGCGGCTGAGTCGGTTGGGAAAGTTACAAATTACCCTGGTAGCAGCCACATTGACGCTGTTAAATTTGTTTGTTCCTCATGGAGAAACGATCGCCTTAGCGACAGTCGCCAATAGATCGATCGCCGTGATGGCTTTGGGGGTGACGGGATATTTGAGCGATCGCAACCAGCAGTATGAAGAGGCGATCGCCCAAACCAAAGCGCAATTGCATTCGCAGCAGCAGTTAGCTAGCATCCGAGAAGATTTTGTCTCTACTTTGAGTCACGATTTGAAAACGCCAATGCTGCGATCGAGACTATTAAAGCTTTTGGGCAGGCCAAATTTGGGGATGTGACTTCTACTCAGCAAAAAGTTTTGGAAACGGCGCGATCGCACTCAAGCTGCTGTACTCGCTATTCAGAAAGGATTGGTAGCAGAAGAACTTTTGGCGAGGGAACCTGAAAAGGGCGAATTGGTAAGGTAGTTTAGGTGGATTTTTAGTTAGCATGGAGCAAAATCAATCCGTTGCAGCTTCACAAAAAATTACTATTATTCACCCTTGATGCTTAATTTTACCGATGACACTTCATCTATAATTTTGCTAGATTGGACAAGCCTTAATTTCCAGATCTTCATCTACTTTCAGGTGTATTATGCCAGACTATATAGGTTTAGTATCCACCGCGATCGCCTTGATCGACTCTGCCCTAGACGATCGCCAAACTCTCCACAACGGTATCGAAGCAGGGATAGAAGTAATTAGCCTCGATGGGGTGCGGGATGGGGTAGAACAAATTACTGAGGCACTAGGAAGTCGCAGTGGCATCACCAGCATTCACATCATCTCCCACGGCAGCCCTGGCAGTTTGCAGCTAGGGAGAACTAAGTTAAGCTTGACAAATTTAAACACCTATGCTAAGCAATTGCAGCAGTGGTCAGCAGCCCTGGCAGACAGTGGAGAGATTTTGCTGTACGGGTGCGATGTAGCCGCCGATGAGAATGGTATTGCCTTTGTGTGGCAACTGAGTCAGCTAACCAAGGCAAAAATTGCTGCTTCTAGTAAGCCTGTAGGAAGTGCAGCCTTGGGCGGAGACTGGCAGCTAGATTATAGAACTGGGTCAGTGTCTTCTGGGTTGGCGATCGACCGAGCGACAATGGCTGCTTATCAATTTGTGTTCTGCCCCGCACCTGTCAATAGTCCGCCGATCGCAAAAGCCGACAGCTACAGCATCAAGGGTGGAACAGTTCTCAACGTACCTTTGGCGACGGGAGTTTTAAGTAATGATACGGATGCTGAAAACGACTCCCTGACTGCGATTCTCGTTACTGGGCCGACCAAAGGGGCGATCGACCTCAAATCTGATGGCAGCTTCAATTACACGCCCAGTAAAGGATTTGCGGGGACTGACACCTTTACTTACAAAGCTAATGACGGGACAACTGACTCTGGCACTGCTACAGTCACAATCAACGTTAATAACAATCCGCCGATCGCAAAAGCCGACAGCTACAGCATCAAGGGTGGAACAGTTCTCAACGTACCTTTGGCGACGGGAGTTTTAAGTAATGATACGGATGCTGAAAACGACTCCCTGACTGCGATTCTCGTTACTGGGCCGACCAAAGGGGCGATCGACCTCAAATCTGATGGCACGTTCAGTTACACGCCCAGTAAAGGATTTGCGGGGACTGACACCTTTACTTACAAAGCTAATGACGGAAAAGTAGATTCTGGCACTGTGACTGCGACGATTATTGTAAATAACCCTGCAACGGACACTCTAACTGCAACGGACACTCTAACTGCAACGGACACTCTAACTGCAACGGACACTCTAACTGCAACGGACAGTCTCACTGCAACGGACACTCTAACTGCAACGGACAGTCTCACTGCAACGGACACTCTAACTGCAACGGACACTCTAACTGCAACGGACACTCTAACTGCAACGGACAGTCTCACTGCAACGGACAGTCTCACTGCAACGGACACTCTAACTGCAAAGGACACTCTCACTGCAACGGACAGTCTCACTGCAACGGACAGTCTCACTGCAACGGACAGTCTAACTGCAACGGACAGTCTCACTGCAACGGACAGTCTCACTGCAACGGACAGTCTCACTGCAACGGACAGTCTCACTGCAACGGACAGTCTAACTGCAACGGACAGTCTCACTGCAACGGACAGTCTCACTGCAACGGACAGTCTCACTGCAACGGACACTCTCACTCCAACGGACAGTCTCACTCCAACGGACAGTCTCACTCCAACTCCAAGGGACAGCCTTTTTGGCAACGATCGCGATTGCAGTTGCCCAGAGATTACCCTGCCCAGTATTAGTTTAATTCCGGGCCCTCATTCGGTCGATCGCACTTTCAATGGCACTGACGGCGACGACTTCTTCACCGGCAGCAATCTCAACGACGCTATCAACGGTTTGAATGGCTCCGACACTCTGGTAGGTCGGGGGGGCAACGATAATATTTATGGGGGACTATCCAGCGTCCTGATTAGCCCGGATACAGACAATGATGTGCTGTCTGGCGGCAGTGGCAATGACTACCTCAACGGCAATGCTGGCAACGATCTCATGTTCGGGGGCAAGGGCAATGATGTGGCGATCGGCGGCAAAGACGATGACTTGATTTGGGGCGACAATGGCAATGATACTCTGGTTGGGGCTGAGGGTAATGACTGCTTGTTTGGAGGCAGTTTTGACCCGTCTAGCCCAGACTCGACTGGACGCGATTTGCTGTTTGGCGGTGCCGGCAATGACTTCCTGAATGGGGAAGATAGCGCTGACACTCTTTCTGGGGGCAAGGGCAATGACACGCTATGCGGCGGCAAGGGCGATGACGTGCTTGTTGGCGGTACTGGCAACGATCTGCTGTTGGGCGATCGCGGTGCTGATAGCATTGGTGGTGGCGAAGGGGACGATACTATTTTTGGAGAAAGTGCGATCGCCCTTAACGGTGAACCAGATTCCTTGTGTGGCGGGGCAGGGAATGACCTGATGTTTGGCAGTGGCGGTTCTGACAAGCTATGCGGCGGGGAAGGCGATGATACTCTTTACGGTGGCAAAGGTGACGATTCTGTGGCTGGTGGCATTGGCGATGACTGGCTGATTGGAGATTTCGGAAAGGATACGCTGCAAGGGGGAAGTGGCCGCGATTACTTTTTGTTAACTGCGGGACAAGGCAGCGATGTAATTACTGATTTTACGAAAGGCGAAGATGTGCTGATTTTAACAAGCGGCTTGACAGTCGAACGGCTCAGTATCATCCAAGAAAACAGCGCAACTTTAATCAAGATTGCCAATACTGGCGAACTCCTGGCTACGCTCACAGGAATACAAGCAAGGGCGATCGGACAGCAGGACTTTACCATAATTCAGCAGGACTTTACCATAATTTAAGTAAATCGATCGCCCCTAACTTAAAACCCAAATAAGCCCCAATCAACGCAGATAAATCAGAATTATCTGCGTTGATCAGTGTTGATCTCTCTACATCTGCGGTTTTCTTTCCTCATCATCTCAAATCCGCGCTTCATCATCCTGACAAACTCAGTTATTTAAGATTGTGCTTGACACAGCCAATCCGTACAGTTATATTTAATATTATATTCAACACCAATTTAAGAACAAAATCTCAGTATAATCACGCAAACAATCTGAAAAAATGAATTTAATTCGCTAGTCCTAGGGCGGCAGTGTTTGGCAGAGCAAACGTCATTTTTATTTGAAATTTAGGTGCATCTATATGGGACAGATAATAATCAACGAATTCCGGCGCAATGGAATGTTTCAGAGCAATGAGTATGTGGAATTGCTGCTGACAGAAGATTTGACTGCAACTCAACTTCAGTCTTATTTTGTAGGCGATGCAGATAGTTCAACCACTATCAAAAGATCTGCTTATCAGTTCAGGAATATGGGAGATATTGCTCCTATATTCAAAGCAGGAACCATAATTGCGATCGTCGGCGATCTAAGTGCAATTCCTACTAATGATATTGCCTACAACCCAGTTCCCGGCGGAACTAATGGTGATTGGAATATTCAATTGCTGATCAATAATGGTGCTGGTGGCACATACCTAAACAATGTTTTAGTCGGCACTAACGCTTTGGGAGGAGATTTTGCAGCTTCCGATATTGCGTGGGTAGATACTAGCAGTTCGGGGATTACTTCAATTGATTCGATCGCGTGGCCGACTACTACTGGTTTAGGAGCATTAGGAGATGCAGCTAAAGTGCAAATTGCAGCACCAAGCAACGGTGGCAATGTAGAATTTTCTAGTGCTATTGGCGGTGTCAACACAACTGCGAATTATGCTGTAAATAGCCCCGGTTCCCTCGGTTTACCCAACGGCGGAATTAACACTATTTATATTGATAGTCTCCGCAACCGGCAGGCAAACAGCGCTCCAACTTTGGCAAATCCTACTGTTAATCCACCGTTCCAAATTAACGAAGATATAACCAACTTAGCTAACACAGGATTTAGTTTTGGTGGCTATCTTGCCGAGTTGGGTGGTGATGCTAATCAGGATATTTTAGGTGTCGCAGTTACGGGAGTTGACAATACTAACGGCAATTGGCAATTCTCGACTAATGGCGGCAATACTTGGACAAATTTCGGTACTGTTTCTGAAAGTTCAGCAACTGTTTTAGGGCCAAATGTTGTTTATAATGGTTTACTTGGTAATACTCCCAATGCTCAAGGCTGGCTGAATTTGACCAATTTAAATATTGTTTCTCCCGCGAATACTGCTTCAGAAATATTTAGCGGTAATGGAGCTAATTTAAACAGCACTGCTGCCAACAGCATTTATGCCGGTTATACCAACAATCCTTTAAATCCATCATTTCCGGCGCTCGATCGCGCTTCGGGATTTAGTATATCTTTTAATCTGCAAATTCTCTTTGAATCGCGCACTAATCCTAATGAATCTGGTTTCAGTTTAGTAGCAGTTACCAGCGATCACAAAGCAATCAAAATTGGTTTCCAACAGCTATCTGCAACTTCCGGGAATATTTTTGCCCAGGGAGACGGTATTACTCCCAACCCAAGCGGGCAAACGAATAGCTTATTTGTGGCTGCGGAAAATGTTGCTTACAACACGAATCTTGCTACTAATTACACTCTGAAAGTGCAAGGGGAAAATTACTTTCTTTCTAATGATAGCGAGGTAATACTAAGTGGCCGGCTGCGAGATTATGCTGCATTTAGCGGTGCGATCGATCCTTATGAAACTCCTAATTTCCTATTCCTAGGAGACGATACTACTGAGGCCCAAGCTAACATCAACCTGACGCGGGTTTCAGTGCAAACGCCTGGGAAAGTGCGTTTTTTACCCAACCCAGACTATTACAGCAGCCCCGGTAGCGATCCAACAATTACCTTTCGCGCGTGGGATGGAAGTAATGGAATTGCTAGTGGTACAATGGGTGTCAACGCTGCTGTTACTGGGGGAAAAACACCGTTTAGCACTAATTCGATAACATCGACGATCGCGGTTAATTCAGTCAACGACGCCCCCTCGTTTGTCAAAGGGATCGATCGCACCCTCAATCGCAATGCAGGCCCACAAAGCGTTACTGGATGGGCTACAGCCATTTTTCCAGGCCCCGCCAACGAGTCGGCACAAAGCGTAAACTTTCAAGTGGTGGGGAATGACAATACAGGTTTATTTAGTGTAGCACCTGCGATCGACTCTTTAGGACAACTCACTTTTACGCCTGCAACAGGTAAAACTGGCAGTGCTACTATTACTCTAAACCTCAAAGACAGTGGCGGTATTGATAACGGTGGCGTGGATACTTCGCCAAATCAAACTTTCACGATCAACGTCAATAATACAGGTACATTTAACTTTAGTGCGGCAGATTATACGGTTAGTGAAAACGGTAATTTTGCCACAATTACTGTGACTCGCACTGATGATATTAATGGAGTGGCGAGTGTCGATTATAACACAAGTAATGGCACGGCGAATGCTGGTAGCGATTATACTGCGACATCGGGTACTTTGAATTTTGCGATCGGCGAAACGAGTAAAACTTTCACTATTCCAATTATTGATGACACCTTAGTAGAAGGTGATGAAACTGTTAATCTCAGATTGATTTCTCCTACTAATGGGGCTGATTTGGGAACGATTTCTACGGCTGTTTTGACTATTGTAGATACGACTCCAACTCCGACACCAATTCCGACTCCGACGCCAACTCCGACGCCAATTCCGACTCCTATTCCGACGCCAATTCCGACTCCTATTCCGACTCCTATTCCGACTCCTATTCCGACTCCTATTCCGACTCCTATTCCGACTCCTATTCCGACTCCTATTCCGACGCCAATTCCGACGCCAATTCCGACGCCAATTCCGACACCAATTCCGACGCCAATTCCGACGCCAATTCCGACGCCAATTCCGACGCCAATTCCGACGCCAATTCCGACGCCAATTCCGACGCCAATTCCAATTTCTACGGAAACTCCAACTCCAATTTCTACGGAAACTCCAACTCCAACTCCAATTTTTGCAGAAACTCCAACTCCAATTTTTGCAGAAACTCCAACTCCAATTTTTGCAGAAACTCCAATTCCAATTTTTGCGGAAACTCCTGCGGAAACTCCAACTCCAATTTCTGCAGAAACTCCAATTCCAATTTCTGCAGAAACTCCAACTCCAATTTTTGCGGAAACTCCTGCGGAAACTCCAATTCCAATTTTTGCAGAAACTCCAATTCCAATTTCTGCGGAAACTCCAATTCCAATTTTTGCGGAAACTCCAATTCCAATTTCTGCGGAAACTCCAATTCCAATTTTTGCAGAAACTCCAATTCCAATTTTTGCGGAAACTCCTGCGGAAACTCCAATTCCAATTTCTGCGGAAACTCCAATTCCAATTTCTGCGGAAACTCCTGCGGAAACTCCTGCGGAAACTCCAATTCCAATTTCTGCGGAAACTCCAATTCCAATTTCTGCGGAAACTCCAATTCCAATTTCTGCGGAAACTCCAATTCCAATTTTTGCAGAAACTCCAATTCCAATTTCTGCGGAAACTCCAATTCCAATTTCTGCGGAAACTCCTGCGGAAACTCCAACTCCAATTTTTGCAGAAACTCCTGCGGAAACTCCAATTCCAATTTCTGCAGAAACTCCAATTCCAATTTCTGCAGAAACTCCAACTCCAATTTTTGCGGAAACTCCTGCGGAAACTTCAATTCCAATTTTTGCAGAAACTCCAATTCCAACTCCAACTCCAATTTCTGCAGAAACTCCAATTCCAATTTCTGCAGAAACTCCAACTCCAATTTTTGCAGAAACTCCAATTCCAATTTCTGCGGAAACTCCAATTCCAATTTCTGCGGAAACTCCTGCGGAAACTCCAACTCCAATTTTTGCAGAAACTCCTGCGGAAACTCCAATTCCAATTTCTGCAGAAACTCCAATTCCAATTTCTGCAGAAACTCCAACTCCAATTTTTGCGGAAACTCCTGCGGAAACTTCAATTCCAATTTTTGCAGAAACTCCAATTCCAACTCCAACTCCAATTTCTGCAGAAACTCCAATTCCAATTTCTGCAGAAACTCCAACTCCAATTTTTGCAGAAACTCCAATTCCAATTTCTGCAGAAACTCCAACTCCAATTTTTGCAGAAACTCCAATTCCAATTTTTGCAGAAACTCCCATTCCAATTTCTGCGGAAACTTCAATTCCAACTCCAACTGCGACTCAGATTCCAACTCCCACTGCGATTCCGGCGGGGGCACAGCCCCTACAAGTTGCTGGGGAAATGCCGACTGATTTTGATGGGGGGAATACCGACACTTTTTCGGAAAACTGCATTTGCGATCGCACTATTTTACCCGATCGCACTTCCATTCCCGCCCCAAATATTACTCAAAATACTCTCAACGATACTGAGGGCAAAGATACATTAACCGGCAGCAATTTTAACGACAACATCAACGGTTTCAACGGCAGCGACTTGCTAATTGGCTTACTCGGTAACGACAACATTTACGGTGGATTTCCTAGCAGCATTCCTGTCGGTGCGGATACAGACAGCGACACGATATTTGGCAATGAAAACCACGACTACATCATCGGTAATGCTGGCAATGATATTATTTATTCAGGTAAAGACAATGATGTGGCGATCGGCGGCAAAAACAATGACTTAATCTGGGGCGATAAAGGCAACGATACTTTACTTGGCGATGACGGTAATGATACCATATTTGGCGACACTTCAGATGCGTCTGATGGTGATTTAACTGGACGAGATTTGCTTTTTGGCGATCGGGGAAATGACATTTTATATGGACAAGAAGGCGAAGACACTCTCTCTGGTGGCGAAGATAATGATACCCTACATGGTGGCCAAGATAACGATCTAATATTCGGCAATTCCGGCCATGACTTGCTGTTAGGAGATTTGGGAAATGATACCATCTGTGGTGGCGACGGCGATGATACAATTTTTGGAGATATTGACAAGATTGCAACAGATGCTAGCAGTCAAAAAGATGATCTTGGCGGCGATAGTGGCAATGACTTAATTTTGGGCAATGACGATACAGATAAACTGTGTGGCGGCGAAGGCAATGATACTCTTTACGGTGGCAAAGGTGACGATACTTTGATGGGCGGAATAGGCGATGATTGGTTGATTGGAGATTTAGGTAATGATACGCTGCAAGGTGAAAACGGACGCGATTACTTTGTGTTAACTGCGGGAAAAGGCGGTGATGTAATTACTGATTTTACCAAGGGCGAAGACTTGCTTATTTTAACAGGAGGCTTAACAGTCGATCGACTCAGCATCGTTCAAGAAAACAGTGCAACTTTAATCAAGATTGCCAATACAGGCGAACTCTTAGCTACACTCAAAGGAGTACAAGCAAGTGCGATCTTTGAAAAGTAGGGAAAGGGCAATGCCGTATCCTACAAGGGCTTTGAAAAGTAGGGACAGGGCAATGCCCTGTCCCTACAATGGCTTACCTGAAAAGCTGTATCTGCGTTAATCAGTGTTCATCTGCCTACATCAGCGGTTTTCAAATTCATAACATAATAAATCGCCCAAATAGCCATCGCCCGCAAATAATGACTAGCCCGAAAAGTCCCCCCCGCCGTAATCGCTTCCGGCGTCCGAAATTGCAACCCATTCTCATAAATCTGCCTCACCACCGCCTCCGTCAATTTAAACGCTTTCTCCTCCATTCCCATCTGCACCAAAAAAGCCGCCAACCCAAAATTAATCCCCGTCCAAACTTCCAAAGGATGAGTCGCATTGGGATTTTCCGGTGTACCGTTTAGCATCACCCCATTCGCAGCCCCAAACTCGCCATCTTTGAACTTCAAAAAGCAAGATTCGTACAGAGTTTCTAAGGCGCTAACGGCACATTCTGGCGGTACAATATCCGGCAATCCTAACAGTTTCGCGTAAAATTGACCGCACAATTGATCCGTCATTACCACTTCGGAATTACTCTCACTATCCAAACGGTAATATTGACCGTTCCAGAGTTTTTCTTGATAGTTTGGTCTTGCTTGTTCCAGCCAACTGTGATATAATGCTATCTTTGCTTGGGGATTGGGAATTATCTCTGGTACTGCATCTTCTAAGATTTCGCCGATCGCGATCGCACTTGACAAAGCCGCCAACCACAAACCACCGCAATAGGCACTTATCCCCCGCATTTGCCAATCATCAAACGTCTGATCCGGTGCCCCCGAATTCTCAGGAATGCCATCCCCATCTTCATCAAAGGTTTTCAGATAGGCTAAGGTTTCAACAATTGCCGGCCAACAATCTTGCAAAAACTCACAATCTGTGCTACCAGTCAACAAGAAATCCCGATAAACCTGCAACACAAAATCGCAAGGCAAATCCTTCCACAAATTGCAATCTTGATAGCTAGTATAATTCGTTTTCTCCCAAGGATGTTCGTTGGGAGCTCCTAAATCATGGGGAGTCGCACCGACTGCTTTCCGAATCGCAGAAGCTTGATTCCAGCCAACAATTCTAGGAGTATCATCCCCGGCAGAAATTGCCCGCGCGAAAGCTATAATTACCGATTTTTCTAATTCCGGCCACAACATCAACAAAGCAAAAGAACCGTAAAGACGCACGTCTAAACTTTCATACCAGCGGTAATCAATGCACTCCAAAACCGCAAATTGACCCTTCGGATCGCGTGAGTCCGCCGCACTCCAAAGCGTGCCACCATCAGTTAGGATATACAACTCATTAAACAGCGCCATTTTGAAACTATCTGGCAAATCTTCCCGTTCTAAAATCGGTTTTTGCCAAGCTTCAATCTTGTCGCGCCAAGTATCAGAATGCTTCATTGCAGTGCGAATAATTGGCCAAGCATTTTTGCCATTGCGCCCGAAGAAATCTGTATAGCGGCGGTAATACCAAGTTCCCGCAGCAAACTCAGTAACGGGAAAATCCCATGCTAGAATAAAGGGAATTTTGCGAGTTTTTCCCGGTCGAATAGTAAAGCGAACTGCGATCGCACAAGCCAATTGTTCTCCTGGGGCTGCGGCTGTCTCGTTTTTATCATCCAGCAAACAACCGTCACCAGAAAAGTTCTGCCAAATATCCTCGCCCTTCCCCGCAGGATTCCAGCGAGTTTGATAGAATACTTCTACGGCTGGATTAGTAATAGTGCCGATCGCCCATTGTCCATCCCCTTCTTTGGGATCATCATCATCAGTATTTAAGCGCGTCATCACGCACCCAATTCGGTGAAAATCTTCCACCAACAAATTCATATTGCCGCCACTTTCTCCCCACCGAGGCTGATAGTCATAAACCGGACTTCCATCATCTCGAACCTTGACGGGAACCCCCCCATACCCCCCCTTAGTAAGGGGGGGCTGGGGGGGTATAGCATTAGTAAACCAGCCAACAATATTCTCCCAAGTTAACATGATACTGAGAGTAATCGGCGCATCTGTAGGATTGTGGGCAACCCATTCAAACATGGCGACTGGATAACTACTTTCTTGATAGTTATGAGGCACAATCGGCGAAAATTGTTCGCAGCTTAATTGAGCCTGAAATACATTTTCATAAACAAACCAACTGCGAGGATACAAAGCATGATAAGTCCCGGAAGAATTCAATTCTTCCTTCTTCTTTTCATCCGTTACATCCGTTACAGAATCCGTTGCCGAACTTCCTTCGACAGGATACCATTTCCAACTAGATAAACTGCCATCTGTAGGCGGTTCAGTACAGAGTGCAAAAGCTTGTTTTTTGCCTTTAGTTTCTTCAAAAACGCTGAATTGACAAGCGGGTAAATTGCGGAAAATATGTTCGCCGCCGTCGATGTGCCACAGGTTGAAGTCTCCACGGGGCGATCGCCCGATGCAGCCAGCACCGAAGCCGCCCAGGGGCATTCCGTGCCAGGGCCCGTCGTCGAGATTGCTTGCGTAGCGTACTGTGTAGGGATTGTCCCAGCCGAGGCCGATGGGGCGTTTCCAGGTGTGCGGGGGGATGTTTGGATGAGATGTGCGATCGTTCATGGTCTAAATTTTAGATGAATCCTAGCCCTGAATATTAAATCCCAAATCAGTCCCTTTCCCAGCGTGAACTTCCGCCAACTTTTCGTAACGCTTAGCGTGCTCTATTAACTCCGCAGATTCCTCCTGTGAGACATCCCGCAGCCGCTTGGCAGGCACTCCCGCAACTAGGGTGTGAGGGGGAACGTCTTTGGTGACAACAGCCCCTGCACCGACGATAGAGCCTGTTCCCACTCTGACTCCATCGAGGACGATCGCCCCAATCCCGATCAAACTGCCCCGCTCAATGTAAGCTGAGTGAATCACGGCTCGATGTCCGACGGTGACAAAATCTTCCAAAATAGTTGGTTTCCCCGGATCGCCGTGTAGAATTGCTCCATCTTGGATATTAGTACAAGAGCCGATCGCAATTCGCTCCACATCCCCTCGCACCACCGCCCCGTACCAAATACTCGCCCCCGCACCCACTTCTACCCTACCAATGACAACAGCGCCTGGGGCGACAAAAGCGGCCGCTGAGAGGTCGGGCGCGGGCCAATAGGAAGTAACTTTAGTAAGATGTTCGTTGAAAATGCTCATTTGTCGATCGGTT
>Ga0316607_1000363_pt1 | contig 17006 bp, 11 predicted proteins | sample MIS2016062E_MG_FD_207674 | JGI IMG/M metagenome (GOLD analysis project Ga0316607, IMG submission 207674) | Microbial mat bacterial communities from Middle Island sinkhole, Lake Huron, Michigan, United States - MIS.2016.062E | ecosystem: Environmental > Aquatic > Freshwater > Lake > Sediment...
TTCGTACACAAAACCTATTGCGATGCACACTGTTTTCGTTACAAGTGATTTGCAAAAACGTGCGATAGTGCCTTGCTTTGTGTGTTTTATTGTCAGTATTTTGTTCAAAGGACTGTGTTTTTATGTCAAAATGGCATTTTTTGTGGGGAATTGCACAGTTTATATCCATGATTTCAGAACTTCTGAAGCTTTATTTTAGTATCAGGCGTTTATCAAGGTTTATTTGCAAGCATTATTGTATTTGCTTAACAACGATATTCATTCCCAATGCAAAGATTCCTAATTTTTCTTAAGCGTGGTAAGCTCATGGAAAACATCCTCAAGCTTTCTCTCCTTCTTTTGCATAGAAAGCACGGTCAGGTTGTTGTTTACTGCATAAGTAAATACGGCAGGACGAATATCGACTTCAGAATTACTCTGAATAAGCCAAGTGGTTTCGTTCGTTTTTACAGCATTGCTTACACCGCTGATTTTTTGCAAATCTTCAATTGGTACTTTTTTATCAAACTCAACGAGTATGGTTATAAATTTAGTTTCGGCTTGTTGGGTAAGGTTCTTTGCATCGTCGAAGGCTACAATCTTCCCCAGATTGATAATGATGACTTTTTTGCATATTGCTTCCACTTCCTGCATGATGTGTGTTGAAAGCAAAACAGTTTTTTCTTTGCCTATATCGGAGATTAAATTGCGTATTTCCACAATTTGGTTGGGATCAAGCCCCGAGGTGGGTTCATCCAGAATAAGAACTGAAGGATTGTGAATCAAAGCTTGGGCTAAGCCCACACGTTGGCGGTAGCCTTTAGATAGTGCACCAATTTTTTTATGACTTTCGCGGCTCAACCCGGTTCTTTCTATCATGTCGGTAACTGTTACCGACAGTTTTTTCATTTTATAAATACTTGCCACAAAAGACAGGTATTCCTTCACATACATATCTAAATACAAGGGATTGTGCTCAGGCAAATAACCTGTAATCTTTCTGATTGCGAGAGAATCTTTACGAATATCTAAGCCCTCAATTTGTGCAGTTCCCGATGATGCAGGAATAAAACCGGTAAGGATTTTCATTAAAGTAGATTTTCCTGCACCATTGGGACCTAAAAAGCCCACAATGTCTCCTTTGTTTATTTCAAAGGAAACATTGTCAACTGCCTTTTGCTTTCCATACAATTTTGAAATTTCCTGAGCCTGAATCATACCGATTAGGATTTTATATTTGCCAATAAAAACTCACGGTTTAAGCGAGCTATATGCATAATTGAAATTCCTTTGGGGCACTCTGCTTCGCAAGCGCCCGTGTTTGTGCATGTACCGAATCCTAATTCGTCCATTTTGCTCACCATTGCTTTTGCCCTCATGCTTGCCTCTGCTTTTCCTTGTGGTAATAATGCCAGTTGCGAAACCTTGGCTGCAACAAACAACATGGCAGATCCATTTTTGCAGGTAGCCACACAAGCACCGCAACCAATGCATTGTGCTGCGTCCATAGCTTCTTCTGCAACAACTTTTGGAATAGGAATGGTATTTGCATCCGGAATACCCCCAGTATTAACAGATACAAATCCACCGGCTTGCAGTATTTTATCGAATGCTTGTCTGTCCACCATCAAATCTTTGATGACAGGAAAAGCTGCCGAGCGCCAAGGTTCAATCGTAATGGTTTCACCATCTTTGAACTTACGCATGTGCAATTGGCAAGTTGTAATTTCGTCGTCTGGCCCGTGCGGTCTTCCGTTGATGTATAAACTGCACATTCCACAGATTCCTTCGCGGCAATCATGGTCAAAAACTACGGGATCTTCGCCTTTTTCTACCAATTGATCGTTGAGAATGTCCAACATTTCGAGAAACGAACAATCTGTCGAAATATCATGAATTGTATATGTAACGAAATTTCCTTTCGATTTGGCATCTTTTTGTTTCCAAACTTTCAGGTTTAAATTTAATTTCTTTTGCGATGACATAATATAGGGTTGAATTAAATTTTAAAAGTAATGATGAAAAATAAAACGAATGATTATTTGTAGCTTCTTTGTGCGATTTGAACGTTTTCAAAAGTCAGGGCTTCTTTGTTGAGTTCAGGCTGAGCACCTTCGCCTTTATACTCCCAGGCAGCAACATAACAGAACTTATCATCGTCACGTTTGGCTTCGCCCTCTTCTGTTGCACTTTCTTCACGGAAATGTCCTCCGCAAGATTCTTTTCTGTTCAATGCATCAATGGCCATGAGTTCGCCCATTTCAAGGAAATCTGCTACTCTGGCTGCTTTTTCCAGCTCTGGGTTTACAAGCGACAATTCCCCTGTAACTTTTACATTAGACCAAAACTCTTTTTTCAAATCGCCAATCATTGCAATTGCTTTCTTCAAGCCTTCTTCGTTTCTGGCCATTCCAACATAATCCCACATGATTTTACCCAGTTTTTTATGGAAGTAATCCGAAGAGTGTTTTCCGTTTATAGACATCAGCTTGCTGAGCTTATCCTGAACTTCTTTTTCGGCCTTGGCAAAAGCTTCATGTGAGGTATCGGTTTTCGAAGTCTGAATTTCGTTTGCAAGATAATCGCCAATGGTGTAGGGTAAAACAAAATAACCGTCTGCCAAACCCTGCATAAGTGCCGATGCACCCAAGCGGTTTGCTCCGTGGTCAGAAAAGTTTGCCTCACCAATCACATAAAGACCCGGTATGTTGGACATCAAATTGTAGTCAACCCAAAGTCCGCCCATGGTATAGTGAATGGCAGGATAAATCATCATCGGTGTTTCGTAGGGATTTTGATCTACAATTTTCTCATACATTTGGAATAAATTACCATAGCGTTCTTCGATGGTGTTTCTACCCAAACGTTGTATAGATGTAGCAAAATCCAGGTAAACCGCCAAACCTGTTTCATTTACCCCAAATCCGGCATCGCATCTTTCTTTGGCAGCTCTCGAAGCTACGTCACGGGGAACAAGGTTGCCATAAGCGGGGTATCTTCTTTCCAAATAATAATCGCGTGCTTCTTCGGGTAATTGACTGGGTTTAATTTCACCTTTGCGAATCTTTTCCACATCCGTTTTTTCTTTGGGTACCCAAATACGACCATCGTTTCGCAGACTTTCGCTCATTAGGGTGAGTTTAGACTGATATTCGCCATGAACAGGAATACAAGTGGGATGAATTTGTGTGAAACAAGGATTTGCAAAAGCAGCGCCTTTTTTGTAGGCTTGCCAAATTGCACTTCCATTGGATCCCATTGCATTGGTAGAAAGGAAGAATACGTTACCGTATCCACCTGATGCCAATACTACAGCATGAGCGCCATGTCTTTCAATTTCCCCTGTGATCAAGTTTCGGGTAATGATGCCTTTGGCTTTGCCGTCTATCATGATCAGATCCAACATATCACGACGATTGTACATTGTTACATTGCCTTTGGCAATTTCTTTGTTCAATGCGCTATATGCGCCCAACAAAAGTTGCTGACCGGTTTGTCCTCTTGCATAAAAAGTTCTGGAAACCAACACACCGCCAAATGAACGTGTATCGAGCAGTCCGCCATATTCACGCGCAAAAGGTACACCCTGCGCCACGCATTGATCGATGATCAATCCCGATACTTCTGCCAAACGATGAACATTGGCTTCTCTTGCTCTATAGTCGCCACCTTTTACCGTATCATAAAATAGGCGAAATACACTATCGTTGTCGTTTCTGTAATTTTTTGCTGCGTTGATGCCACCTTGAGCTGCTATGCTGTGCGCTCTGCGGGGGCTATCCTGATAACAAAATACTTTTACATTGTAACCCAATTCAGACAAACTTGCCGCTGCCGAAGCCCCTGCAAGTCCTGTTCCTACAACAATGATTTCAAGTTTTCTTTTGTTGGCGGGGCTCACAACTTTAATTGCAGCTTTGTGTTTTGTCCATTTTTCGGAAATGGAACCTGATGGTATCTTTGAATCTAATTTTGCCATAATGAATATCTTCTTTTAATATCTATGCTAATATTGATTTTACAAACATAATGACGGCAATTCCTGAATATCCCAAACCGAAAATGGCAGAAAATACATTGCCTATTGCAGACCAGCGCTTGCGCCAGTTTTCGTTATTCAATCCTACAGTTTGAAAGGCCGACTGGAAACCATGCGACAGATGCAGCATGAGAAAAAATGCACCCAAAACATAAAGCAATACATAATACCAACGCGAAAATGTTTCAACTGCTAAAGAATAAGCATCATCCATAGCTACGCCTTCAAGAAAAACCGTAGTCATTTCACCAAATTTCATCTTGAAATAAAAATTGATCAAATGGATGACCAAAAACACAGAGACAAGACCACCAAGTACCAACATATTTAATGCTGCAACAGTGCTGGTTCTTGAAGTATTTTCCACAGCATATTTTACCGGTCTTGCTTTTAGGTTTTGAAAACCCAATATCAATGAATACACAATATGAACAATAAAGCCGGCAGCCAAAATAGGTTCCATGATTTTAATCAATGGATTCGTGGCCATAAAATGCGCCCCAATATTAAAGGCTTCTTGTCCAAAAAGCATAAACGAATTCACGGTAAGATGTACAAGCAGGAACACAATTAAAAACAGCCCGGATAAGCTCATGATTAATTTTTTTCCAATAGAGGAATTGAAAAAACCTTTCATATTAATTAGTTATTATTTAATAATTTAGTATTAAAACCACAGATAGATTTGCAGACAAAAGTAATATCTATCTTGGATTAAAAAAATGATTTTGCTTATGAAAAATGAAACAGGAATCCATGTCGTTTCGTTAAGCCGAGTGCCTTTAAGCATAAACGCAAGGCAAGGCCCTGTGTGAAAAAGGGAATATCATAACTCCAGAAATAGCGTAAACTATTATGTTGCATTTTTTTCTAACCATAAATTAGCAAGCTTGAATTAGCAACAGGGAATTCCTAATCCTTAATGATAAAAAATATATCTTTGCATCAAAATATTTGAAATGTCCGATATCATACAATTACTCCCCGATTCGATTGCTAACCAGATAGCAGCAGGTGAAGTTATTCAAAGACCGGCTTCTGTCATCAAGGAACTTGTAGAAAATGCCATTGATGCAGGTGCAACAAAAATCAAGCTTATTATCAAAGAAGGCGGAAGAACTTTGATTCAGGTGATTGACAATGGAGTGGGAATGTCGGATACAGATGCAAGAATGTCGTTTGAACGCCATGCAACCTCTAAAATAAAGAGCGCCGATGATCTGTTTGCACTTCAAACTTTAGGATTTCGGGGCGAAGCACTCGCATCCATTGCAGCCATTGCTCATGTAGAACTGAAAACCAAAAGGAAAGAAGATGAATTGGGTACGCGAATCGTTATTTCTGGTTCTACTGTAGAATTGCAAGAACCCGTGCAATGTGATAATGGCTCCAATTTCATGGTCAAAGACCTCTTTTACAATGTTCCCGCCCGAAGAAAATTTCTTAAAAACGATTCTACAGAGTTCAGAAATATTTCTATCCAAATTCAGCGCATTGCGCTTACTTTTCCACAAATTCATTTTCAACTCATTCACAACGACTCCAAGATCTATGACCTAGCACCCGGAAATGTAAGACAGCGGATATTCAATATATTTGGCAAACCGTTCAAAGAAGGACTTGTCAATATACAGTCTGCAACCAGTATTATAAAGATTCAGGGATATATTTCGAAAATTGAATTTGCCAGACGTAATGCCGAAGATTTCTTCTTTATCAATAATAGATACATGCGGCATCCCTATTTTCATAAAGCGGTGGATTTGGCTTATGAGAATCTTTTGCCCAAAGATTTGCGTCCTTCTTACTTCATATACTTACAAGCTTCTCCCGATACGATCGATGTGAATATTCATCCCACAAAAACCGAAATAAAATTTGAGAATGAATCTTCCATTTTTCAAATTATCTGTTCTACCATCCGCGAAAGTCTTGGTAAACATAATGTAGTTCCTCCTATCGATTTTGATACGGAAGGTAAATTAGAATTTCCTTCTATGCACAAAAATCAAACGTTTAAGATTCCTTCTATCCAAATTAATCCGGATTACAATCCTTTTCAAAACAACAAAGTGAGTTCGCTGCACGAAAGTGATAATCTCAAGAACTGGAATAAGATTTTCGAAACATTTGAAACGGAAAATGAAATCATCTTTGATGAATCAGAAAAGATAGAAAGTGTAGCACAATCGAAGGAAAGTGAAAAAAGCAAAAGAAACATATTTCAATTCAAATTTAAATATGTTCTTTCTCCTGTAAAATCAGGATTGATGATTATAGACCAAAAACGAGCACATGAGAGGATTTTATTTGAAAAATACCTGAAGTTGTTGAGTGAAGTTCACCATATTCAGAAAACAATTTTTCCTATGCCTTATGAATTCAGCTCCAATGACTTTTATATATTCGAAGAAATATATGAATTTCTGATCAAACTGGGTTTTGAAATGAAAATGTCGGAAACAAAGAAAAATACCATAGTTATACAAGGAATACCCTCCTATTTTGAATATCCAGATATTTCAAGTTGGTTTCAGGAACTGATTTATTATTACAAGGAATTTCAGATATTACCTGAATCGGGGATTCGGGAAAAAGTTGCACTTTCGCTGGCCAAAGCTTCCTCTATTGGTTATGGCAGACCCTTATCCGATTATGAAATGGAAAATCTGATTGATGAGCTGTTTTCATGCACTTCTCCCAACCTTACCGCTGATGGCAAAAAAATTCTTCATATTCACAACAATGAAGAGTTTGATAAATACTTTCAATAATAATTTTTTATTGTTTATTTTGCATCAAAACTTAAAGCCGTTATTATGAACAATCATGTACCGCCGGTGGTAAAAAACATTATTATTATCAATGTTTTGTTATTTCTGGCCACCTATATTTTTGACAGCTCTATGAATATAAAGTTAGATGAAACACTTGCTTTATATTATTTTGATTCTCCCCATTTCAAACCTTTTCAATACATCAGTCATATTTTTATGCATGGAGGTATCATGCATATCTTTTTCAATATGTTTGCCCTGTTTATGTTCGGAAAAGAATTGGAAATATTTTGGGGAAGCAAAAGATTCTTCAGTTATTACATGATTACCGGTATTGGTGCTGCCGCCTTTTATACATTAACACAATACTTTCAGATTTCGGCAATCCAGGATGCGGCAAACCTATATTTATCATCGCCTGACATTGATAAATTTACCTTTTTTATCAATGATCATTTTCCAGAGTACTATTCGCGTATTTATGACGTTCTTATATTGCCTTGGTCTGCAAGTCCTTTGAGTACAGAGTACATTAAACAATCTGCAGAAGCCGTTCAGATTTTATTAGCCAACAAAGTGAATATTCCTACCGTTGGAGCTTCGGGTGCTGTATATGGTATTTTGCTTGCTTTTGGCATGATGTTTCCGAATGTTAAACTCATGATGATTTTTCCCCTGCCGATGCCAATAAAAGCCAAGTACCTTGTCATTATTTATGGTTTAATGGAACTGGGACTGGGAATTGCCAACAGAAGCGGAGATAATGTAGCTCATTTTGCACATTTGGGCGGCATGATTTTTGGATTTGGTTTGATAAAATACTGGATAAGCACAAGCAAAAAAAGAAATTGATCATCAACCTGTTTTATGTAAAGCTGTACTAACGACAGCTATAAATTTTAATTATTGTTTAATTCAGTTCATTAAAGAATATGATCATGAAAGCAAATCGAATTATTTACATCCTCATCACATGCTTGTTTCTTTCCATTTCGTGCAAAGATAAATTGAGCCTACCCTCAGTGCGTATTAATGAGATCACTTACAAAACCTCTGTTTCGGCAGTTGTGACCTATAGTATTTCGGATAGCGGCGCAACAGGTATTTTGACGAGTGGTATTTGTTATAGTTTGAAAAAAAACCCTAACCTAAGAAGCAATGTGATTTACAGTAGTGGCAGTGATCTGAATAACTTCATTGGTTTGGTTGATTTACAAAGCGACTCCACTTATTACGTAAAGGCTTTTGCTTATAATCACGAGGGAATATCCTACAGCGAAGAAATTGAATTTCGAGTAAGCCAAAGAGACTCCGTCATCGACACAAGAGACCAAAAAGCTTATACCACAGCCCAAATTGGCAACAAGATTTGGATGATAGAAAATATGAGACATTATTTGGATACGACTTTGTATTACAATAACGATAGCGATCTGTATGTCAATAGCGGAAAACTTTACAGATATTATGAAGCAATGCAAGCTTGCCCGGATGGATGGCGTCTTCCGAGTGATCAGGATTGGAACGAGCTGGAAGTATCTGCTGGTTTAAGTGAAGGAGAAACCACCCAGTGGAATACATGGATAGGTCAAAATTCATTGGGCAAACTTATTTTGCCGGGGAATAATTACTGGGATCGCATTGATCTTGGATTCACCAATGAACTGAGCTTTTCACTAAAAGGCTCCGGGGCATATCTGATGGAGGATTCTGCCTTTCATTTTTATGGAATCAGAGCCTACTATTGGACATCAACAGAACTGAATGATAGTGCTGTTGTGAGAATATTTGCCATAGATACTATGGGTATTCAAAGAAAGTATCTTTCAAAAAGAAATGCACTTTCGGTTAGATGTGTGAAGGATTTAGAAGAATAGCTATAATTCAGTTTGGAAGTGAATCCTCTGAAATAAATTCACCGATATGATAAAAAATCATGGAACTACAATTAGATTTAAATAAAAGATACACCTACGCCGAATATTATACTTGGTTTGATGATGTACGCAGGGAATTGATTGATGGATTTATTAAAACGATGAGTCCTGCGCCAACAAAGACACATCAAACAATTTCCGGTCATCTGTATAGAATAATTAGCGCCTATCTTTTTCGAAAGAAATGCAAGGTTTTTTACGCTCCTTTCGATGTACGTTTACCCAAGAACGGTGAAAAAGAAGGAAAAGACATTTATTCCGTTGTGCAACCAGATCTTTGCATTATATGCGATCCCGCAAAACTTGATGAACGTGGCTGTCTTGGAGCACCGGAAATGATTATTGAAATCGTTTCGCCCAACAATTCGAAACATGATGTGAAAACCAAATTCGAATTGTATCAAAGTCATGGTGTAAAGGAATATTGGATAGTGTTTCCTTATGAAAGTACGATTTACGTTTATCTGCTCGACGAAAATAATATGTACAAAAATACTGGCGTTTTTGCTCAAGACGAAAAAGTGAAAGTGAATATTTTGGATGATCTTTTTATCGATTTGAGCGAAGTATTTGAGGAATAAAATTGACTATAATAAAGAATCCGTAGGATTTTCAATTCGTGTAATTAATTCACCGATATGATAAAAAATCATGGAACTACAATTAGATTTGAATAAAAGATACACCTACGCCGAATATTATACTTGGTTTGATGATGTACGCAGGGAATTGATTGATGGATTTATTAAAACGATGAGTCCTTCGCCAACAAAGACACATCAAACGATTTCCAGTAATCTGCATAGAATTATTAGCGCCTATCTTTTTCGAAAGAAATGCAAGGTTTTTTACGCTCCTTTCGATGTACGTTTACCCAAGAACGGTGAAAAAGAAGGAAAAGACATTTATTCCGTTGTGCAACCAGATCTTTGCATTATATGCGATCCCGCAAAACTTGATGAACGTGGTTGTCTTGGAGCACCGGATATGATTATTGAAATCGTTTCGCCTAACAATTCGAAACATGATGTGAAAACCAAATTCGAATTGTATCAAAGTCATGGTGTAAAGGAATATTGGATAGTGTTTCCTTATGAAAGTACGATATACGTTTATTTGCTCGACGAAAATAATATGTACAAAAATACTGGCGTTTTTGCTCAAGACGAAAAAGTGAAAGTGAATATTTTGGATGATCTTTTTATCGATTTGAGCGAAGTATTTGAGGAATAATATTGACTATTATATAGAATCTGTAGGATTTTCAATTCGCGTAATAAACAATAGTTTGCATAAATATATCTTCACCTTTTTAGATATACTAAAATTCGTGGATTCGTGTAATTCGTGGGCAAACAAAAATACTTGCTGATTTCAGGAATTATATGCAATTTTATTTTGATCATTATAACCTGCTCTTGCAGAATGGAAGGTAAAAAGAATAAACATTTTTCAATAATATTTTCACATTTCCTTTAATATTGCTATTTTTGACTTGTAAAATTTGCTGAAACAATATTCACATCAAGGAAACATACAATCTTTAAACCGATGAATTTCTTCGACGAAATAAAATTACAATTCCAGAAAGGCTCTTTGCTCATCAAATTAATATTGATCAATGTAGGAGTTTACGTCATTGTCAATTTGGTGCATTTGATCTTGTTTTTTGCCGGAGCCGAAAGTGCCTTTATTGATTTCATTTATTTCCTTGCTGTACCTTCCAATGTTTCGGAGCTATTGTTCAAACCTTGGACAATTGTGACCTACATGTTTCTCCATGAAGATTTTATGCATATTTTATTCAATATGCTGGTATTATTTTGGATGGGGCGAATTTTCACCATGTATTTAAATGAAAGACAGCTTCTCACCGTTTATCTCTTTGGCGGAATCAGTGGTGCTGCTTTTTACATACTTGTTTTCAATATTGCTCCCGTATTTGCTGGAATGGCTAGCATTTCGTATGCGTTGGGAGCTTCGGCTTCTGTTATGGCTGTGGCCATTGCGATTTCCATTCATCAGCCTCGGTTTCCTATCAATCTTTTGTTTATTGGTCAGGTTGAATTGCGCTGGGTTGGAATTTGTATTGTGTTTTTAGATATCATCAGCATAACCAAAAATAATCCGGGTGGACATTTAGCTCATCTTGGCGGTGCAATCTTTGGTTTTCTTTATATTCAGCAATTGAAAAAAGGCAATGACATTTCTAAGGGAACCGGGCGATTTTTTGATTGGGTTGGGAACATATTCAAGCCGAAACCTAAAATGCATATCAGTTACAAGAATCCAAAGGGAAAACCTTTGGATGATATGGAATTCAATCAAATGAAACATCAAAGACAAGCGAAACTTGACAATATTTTAGAAAAAATCAAAAGAAGTGGTTATGATGCTTTGACAAAAGAGGAGAAGGATTTTTTATTTAAAGAAAGTCAGAAATAATAATCAGCTTTAAATCTATTAACCCAATTTGTAGATTTGAGAAAATTTATCAGAGCACTCATCTGGATTGCTAATATTATTTTTGCTATAATATTGGTCGTTTCGTATACGTGTACGATTGTTCCACCGTCTCAGTTTATTTTACCTTCCCTGTTAGGATTGATCTATCCCTACCTACTCTTCGTAAACCTTTTTTTTGTGATTTTTTGGGTGATATTCCGAAAAAGAAGATTTTTACTTTCCCTCATTTGTATAGCTTTAGGATACAATCATTTGTCAGGTCTTTTTCGGTTCAATACAACCTCCCATAACACTGAAAGCAAGGAAAGCTATAAGATTCTTTCCTTCAATGTTCGTCTTTTCGACAAATATAATTGGATTGAAGGAAAAGATACCAAACATAGAATCCTTCGCTTTTTGAAAAACTCCGAAGCTGACATCATTTGCTTCCAGGAATTTTTATCCTACAGCATTGATAAAACCACTATTGCCGATACACTCGATTATTTTCTTGGCGAAGGCGAATTTCACTTTTCAAATTACAATGAAATAAGCAAGAAACAAAGTTTAGTTACTTTTACAAAACTTCCCATTGTTCATAAAGGTTTTATTAATGATCCGATTTTAGGAAAGTCGGCTATTTTTACCGATATTGTCATAAAAACCGATACGATTAGAATAATCAATATACATCTGGCATCAAATCATTTAGGTTATGCCGATTATACCTATATTGACAATTTAGAAAATCAAAGCAATAAGGAGCATATACGCGGAATTTCTACCATTATATCAAAAATTAAGCAAGCCTATATTACAAGAGAAAAACAAGCAAACATTTTGCATGATTTTATTTCTATTTCTCCTTATCGGGTTATATTATGTGGTGATTTTAATGAACCGCCTTTATCCTACGTTCATAAATTGGTAAGTTCGAATATGCTCGATGCATTCAAGGTTTCGGGAGTTGGAATGTCCAATACGTATGTGAGAAGATTTTTCCAGTTTAGGATTGATTACATCATGGTTAGTCCAAGCATCAATACATACAATTATAAAGACTATCGATTGAAGATTTCGGATCATTATCCGGTTTCATGCAGGTTTAATTTGAAATAAAATGGAATATACTCAGGAAGCATCCTATTATACTTGTATTGAAAACCAAAAAGTTCAATGTGCGCTTTGCCCACACTATTGTAAAATAAATCCCGGTCAGTCAGGAAAATGCCAGGTCAGGAAAAATATAGGAGGAAAACTATTTACAATGATTTATGGTCACATCGTTGCTTCTAATTTGGATCCTATCGAAAAGAAACCCTTATACCACTTTTTCCCCGGCAAACAGATTTTTTCTATTGGCACACAAGGATGTAATTTTCGCTGTAACTTTTGTCAAAACTGGCATATTTCACAAAATCCTCCAGAAAGCCCCGAAACATGTAAAATCATCGAGCCCGCTGAATTATTTGCTTCCGTATTGAGAATGAAGAAAGAGAATATTGGAATTGCTTATACCTATAACGAACCGGGTATTGGGTTCGAATACGTAAAAGATCTTTCTGTAATGGCTCACAATGCGAATCTGAAAAATGTTTGGGTTAGCAATGGTTTTATTGCTCCAGAACCGTTGATGGATATTATGGACTACACCGATGCTTTTAATATAGACTTGAAAGCTTTTGATGAATCATTTTATCAAAAAGTTACAGGTGGAAAATTAGAACCTGTTAAGGAAACGTTGATCCGTATTGTAAGAAGCAAAAAGCATTTGGAAATAACTTTATTATTGATTCCTACTTTGAATGATGATGAAACCAAATTTACAGAAATGATTCAATGGATAAGTCAGACTCTTGGCGATGCTATTCCCCTTCATATTTCAAGATATTTCCCTCATTATCAATCAACGATAGCTTCAACATCGGGTAAACTGATGGACCGCTTTTATGAAATTGCTGTCCAAAAATTGAAATTTGTTTATTTGGGAAACGATAACTCCAATTCAGGAAAAAATACAAAATGCCCTTCCTGTGGAAATCTATGCATAACACGAGATGGATACCAAATAAACACCAGAGGTATAGATTTTCAGGGAGCATGCAATCAATGTCATGAGCCAATAGCATTGAAGAAATAGACAGAGCCTATATCATCTATAAAAATAACGCTGAATGTTTTAAAATGCCAACATTTTTTCCACTATATTCTGATAAACTAAAATCTTAACGAAAATTTCACCTTAAAACCACTTATAGAAAATATTTTACTTCTATTTTCGAACGGTATTTATCCAAATTATTGGTATTGTTTATATTCGTTTATAGGTAAAACTTTTTCTTATGGAACAAAGATTATTCATCCTCCTCATTCAGCTTATAATTTCTATGGGAATTGTCAATGCGCAAATAGCTGTGTATCCATTGACATCAGACGGAATCCCAAGTTCAACCGATCCCAACCTCACTGCTTCAAATTTTACCAATGGCGTCGGAACGGGAAATTTTTCTTTTGGAGCTTCGGGAGCGTCTGCCAACAACTGGTCTGTGGGCGCAATTGATCCTACAGATCACTTTCAAATCAGCTTAACAGCAAATACGGGCTACACAATTACAATACAACAAATTCTCTTTAGCGAAAGAAGAAGCTTAACCGGACCTCATAACTATGCTGTTCAATGGTCGAAATCGGCAGATTTTTCAAGCCCGATAACAATTGCCGATGTAGTTGTTCCAGATGATGATTTGGAAAGATCCGGCAATATAAGCAGCTTAAACATACTTGTTTTGAGCGGAGAAACAATTTATATTCGCTGGTCTGGCTATAATGCTGAAGGAACGAGCGGTACATGGAGAATAAATGATAACAGCCTGAGTTTTGTTGGATTGGTAGAGGAAGAAAATACCAATAATATCAACACAAAAATTCTTGCTCCAACCGCCCAAATTGCGGCTTCCTCTGTATCGTCTTTATCAACAAGCCCTGCTCAGGCTTTTGATGTTTTTAAATTCAAAATTTCGGATTTAGGAACCAGTGATGGTCAGGCAACACACATGAAGCAAATTTCCATAAAAAACAATAACCCTGCAAGCTCTGCAGATTGGATGCAAACGCTTGCAGGTGTGAAATTGAAGATGGGAGCTACAGAAATTAACCTTACCAACACAATTATAAGTAATTCATCGATTGATCTATCTTTTGCCGAAGGTGCTTTGAATATCACCGATGGTGCAAATCAGGAAATAACATTGTCCGTTTACTTCAAAACTTCGAATCTTGTTGATAACACCAAGTTACAATTCTGGATCGATAAATCTAATCATGGCTTTATGACTTACATGAATGGATCGGGCATAGAACCGGTTTTGGATAATGATATTGTTTCCAATGTATTCAATGTTCAGGTTACTGCTTCCAAAATTAGTTTTTCGGATTACTCACCCTACATTTTAAAGAATTCAAATTTTGAAGTAAGAGTTTCTGCTTCAGATTTTTTTGGCAATGTGGATATAGATGCAAGCAACCAAATACAACTATCTAAAGGTACAGGAACAGGAACTTTAATAATTCCAACACCTGCAAAAAATCTGGTCAATGGAGAAACAAGTTGGAACGACTTGCAATACAATACAGATGGAGAATTTACCATCACAGCAACCGATATTTCCTCTGCACTCAATCCGGTAACAACAAACGAAATTCATTGCCAAACAAATGAAGGGAGTATTGTCATCAATGAAATTTATGCCGATCCTACTCCACCTATAGACCTTCCTGAATTTGAGTTTCTTGAAATATATAATCGCAGCGTTAATGCTGTCAATTTATTAAATTGGAAATTGATAATCGGAACAAAAACCATTACCTTACCCGCTTATGAACTAAAGCAAAATTCGTTTGTAATTCTTTGTTCATCAGCAGCTCTGGCAGACTATAATTCTTTTGGCAGTACATTGGGTTTACTATCTTCTACAGACCTTACCAATAGCGGGAAATTATTGACTCTGGAGAATGATTTGGGCGAAGTAATTCATAACGTAAATTATAACATCGGATGGTACAAAGACAATGCAAAAGACGATGGAGGCTGGTCATTGGAAATGATTGATCCGGAGAATATCTGTAGCGGAGAATTTAATTGGAAGGCAAGTTTTGATCCTTCAGGCGGAACACCGGGTAAGAATAATTCTGTAGAAGCCGTAAATCCAGATCTTTCTGCACCCAAACTTTTGGGTGGAATTATTTCCGGCGCAAACGAAATAAAGTTATATTTTGATGAAAGAATCGATTCTGTTGGCGCGAAAAATTTAAGTAATTTTTCTGTAGATCAATCGATAGGAAACCCAAGCATAATTTCATTTTTATCAGAAGATCCGACTACATTGCTTCTGGCTTTTCCCAGCAATTTTACTCAGGATCATAAATACATACTTTCTGTAAATAATCTGAGCGATTATTGTTCTAATGCAGTTGCTTCTGCCGCTTTGGATGTGTATTATCATTTAAACCAAAAAAATGATGTAGCCATAACCGAGATTATGCCAGATCCCACTCCCAAAGTTACACTTCCCGAATATGAGTATATAGAAATATTCAACAGAACAGCCTATCCGATTGATTTAACCTCATGGACTATTTCTGTAAATCAAACTAAAGTAGATTTATCACCTTCTATCATAAACGGGAACGATTACGTGATTTTATGTGATAATAGCCATTCTTCTGAATTTGCAAATTATGGAAAAGTGATTCCTGTCAATGGGTTTCCCTCCATAAGTGACGATGGATGCAATATCATTTTGAGAGATTCCCTTGACACCATCATGTCGCAGGTAAATTATACCCAAGCCTGGTTCAGGGATGCAAATAAAGATGATGGTGGTTGGTCATTGGAAGTTATCGATCCGGATAATTTTTGCAGTGGCGCTTCGAATTGGAAAGAAAGCGAAAATATAGCAGGAGGAACACCTGGAATCATCAATTCCGTCGATGGAATCAATATAGATAATACAAAACCCGAAGTTGCGCAAATTTTTATTGATTCTGATCATTCTATTGCTATTCAGTTCTCCGAAACTATTGATACGTTGATTTCCTGCATAAAGGAAAACTTTTCGATTGAATCTTTAGGTGTCCCCGATTCTATAGTTGTATTACAGTACGATCCGCAAACGATTATTCAACTCAATTACACGAATCCTTTTACATCGAAACAAACATATTTTTTAAGCGCCAATTCGATTCATGATTTTTGTGGAAATGTATTGAACAACTATTCTAAGAGTCTATTGTATTATAAAGCAAATCCTTATGATTTGGTTATCAACGAAATTATGCCAGATCCTGAGCCTGCAATAGCTTTACCGGCAGAATCCTACATCGAACTGTTCAACACCTCAGCATATCCAATTCAACTTTCAGGCTGGAAACTATTTTATAATACATCTGTCAAAGAATTCCCTCTAACAGAAATTCTTGCTGGTCAATATATTATACTTTGTGATAAAGAGTCTGAAACTCTTTTCCAAGCTTATGGAAAAACAATTGGAATTACTTCATTTCCTGATTTATCAAATTCAGGCGCTAAACTGACCCTCAAGTCTTCCGAAAATGAAGTGATTTCTTATATCGAATATAAACCCGATTGGTATCAGGTATCTGCCAAATCGGATGGAGGATGGTCATTGGAGCAAATTGATCCCTATAACCCTTGCGGAGGTGTAACAAACTGGAGAGCCAGCAGCGATATAAGAGGTGGCAGTCCGGGAATTATTAATTCACTCAATACAAGTAACCCTGACAGTATTCTGCCCAAAGTATGGCATGCAA
>Ga0316607_1000365_pt1 | contig 16976 bp, 17 predicted proteins | sample MIS2016062E_MG_FD_207674 | JGI IMG/M metagenome (GOLD analysis project Ga0316607, IMG submission 207674) | Microbial mat bacterial communities from Middle Island sinkhole, Lake Huron, Michigan, United States - MIS.2016.062E | ecosystem: Environmental > Aquatic > Freshwater > Lake > Sediment...
CGATCGCACTCAAGCGGTAAAAAATCAGGATTAAGAACTTCTTCTTCAGTAAATGGAGACTCTGGGGGAAATATCGCAATAGATAAACCTGTTTCATCTGCGGCTAATTCCCTAGCATCTTGATAAGATTCATTAAAAATCTCTTCAAAAAAACGATATAAACTCGGACTGGTTTTGAAGGTATCTCGGATGCGTTTACGATGTTCGCGAATGGTGTAGACCCAACTATTTGTTCGTTTTTCTGGCTGATATTTATACTTAATTAAGTGCATTAAAAGTACCCTCAAATTACTTTTTAAAGCATTCTTATCGCTTCTCCCCATACTTTCCAGTTCCTCTAGTAAGTTTTCTAAATCTATTTCAGAAAACTTTCCCTCTTTTAATAAGTTGATATTTGTCTGTAACCACAGATAAAAATCCCGTTCGTAAAGGGATGTTATTCCAGTTGTCATTGATTGGATAGTTGTCATTTTGTTTGACTCCCTTTCTATTCTCTAGACATAAGTGTAACATATTCGATAATTTATTGCTATCTGGGGTCAATCAACCGGGTTTCTGTTATAATTCAGGCAGACTCACCCAGATTTGACTAAGAAACCCGGTTTCTCACCTGCTCAACGCTTTGAATTAACTTAATGTTATTTCTCAGCCATTCATTGACCAGAAATTGAACCTCAATCTTTTTATGTTCAGCAATTTTAGTCACAAACTGCTCGACATCGGGTTCGAGATAAATGGGATAATGAAACGTAGTTTTCCCGTAGGTTGGGTTGAGCTTGCGAAACCCAACCAATACGTTGTTGGGTTTCGCAAGCTCAACCCAACCTACTAGAACTGATGCCGTAACCGTTTGATCTCATGGGAAAGCGAATCCCCCAAATATTTACCCAGTCTGGAATTCAGGATTTTCTACCCGAAAAACCTACCCTTGTAAGCCCAGCCCCTCTCCTTGTCGGGAAGGGGGCTGGGGGGTTAGGTCAGTTTTCGATTTGCAGAATCTCAAGATTAATGATACGATAACTTTGATACATCAATAGATATGATAAATCTTGAGCATCAAACATGGATATTAATAAATTAATCGAAGAATTCAAGAACATTAGTGGTCGCTCTTCAGCTTTAAAAGCTTGGAATCAAGGTAAAATACTAAAAAGCATTAAAGATAATCCTGAATATATTGAACGGTTTGGTTATATTGATTTTGAAAACTTTGTTGAACAATATTTAGAAATAACTGCTCGTACAGCAAACAAATATTTACTAATCTATGAGATTTGGCAATCAGAAAAAGTACCAGAAATACTCAAAAAGAATAAAAATATGCTTTTAGAGCATCTTTATACATTGATTAAACCCGAAAATGAAGCAATCAGAGATAGAATATTAGAAGCAATGGCAAATATGGAAGAATATTTTGAAAAAAATTTGGAAAATAGGAAATTAAAAACAATCTATAGGGAAGATGACATAATCTCTCTTGTAAAGGCAATATCAGAATCAAAGAAAAATTGGTCAGCTAAAGATATACAAAAAGTATTTCTCACTGATTTCATTAACCCTAGAATCAAAACAAGTAATCAGCCAACACAACGAGATCCTAGACCTAAAAAAAATATTAACACATTACACTTTAATGAATTGGCTGAACTTTATGCAAATGAACCTGTAGATGAACAAAGTTTTGTAGCGTTATTCTGTACAATGTTTCATCTAATAAAAGAAAAAAATATTATATTTTCCTGGGACACTCATCAAATCAGTTTTAGCAAAATCCTTGATATAAAAGAGAGCTTTCCTGATGCTGAAATTGAATTTTATACTTATAAAAATTCATTACCTGCTGGAACAATTCAATTAAATGTAGAGTTTGAATATGAAAGTCATAATTATATTAAGCATCAACATCATACAGAAGATCGTAACAAATGCCATTTAATTATATGTTGGCTAAATAATTGGTCTAGTCCACTATATTACGCGCATATTTTATCTATCAAGGAATTATTAGAGACTGGTGAAATAAATTTGCATTTTTTCTAGAAACTTATCAGGTGAGTCCATCCAGACCCACCCTAACCTAAAATATACTAACAAAATCTGTTCCTATGAGATTCAGAAACCGGGTTTTTACACAAGATATCGGTTAAGACGTAAAGTTTATCTGAAAAACCCGGTTTCTTTTCGGTGACTAAAAGGGGCGCTCAGACTTTGGGGGGAGCGTTCACTGTCTTTCATCAGGTGAAATAAACTCGCAAAAAAACCCGGTTTCTAACTACCCGTATATAAGTCATAATTTAAAAATGTTCCAGCAGAGATTTCTCTTGTGCGTAAACCTTTCGCAGCGACTCTAGGGCGATCGCACTTAAAATCAATTTAATCACCCCCACCAACTCCCCCCACTCCAACAATTCAGCAACACAAACCGCTTGATGAAATTTATCCGCATAGAAATCCACCCAAAAATCCGGCGCGTATCTCTCCTTCAGACTCGCCATCCGCCGCTTCCAATAACCAAAATCTACACCAGAGGGCGCTTCCTCTCCCACCACTGGCGGCAAATCCGCATAACTCACAAACCGACTCATCCCTTCGGCGTGCACGTACAGGATATGCGCCCAGCACTCGAAGCGATATATTTGTTCTACTTTGATTTTCAGCAGTCGCGCGATCGCCTCTTTGGTGACAAACCGGCTTAATTTGTTTCTGGGGGTTGATTTTCGCGAAAATTTTGTTAACATGGTTGATATCCTTGGTTGATATTCTTGGTTGATCTTGGTTGATCTTCTTGGTTATCGAGAATTGATGCCCTTGGTTATTTGGAAATTTAGTTGATAAGTTTCCTGCTTTGGACAGGCGATCGCCTTTCAGTTTTCCAGACCTTGGGGCGATCGCTTTTTACGATCAACTGATCATATACTAAATCTAGTGGTCTGTCAATGGGTTTAATTAGATTGCGGGTTAGAGAATTTGCTGGTGAGAAAGGCTGGACGATCAAAGAGGTTTCCGATCGCTCGGGAGTCAACTACAGCACCCTCAGCACCTATTCACGTTCTCCAGGAATGGCAATGGTTGATTTTACTTGTCTGCTGAAGTTGGCACGTACTTTTGACGTGATGGTCGAAGACTTGGTTGAGGTCGTCAAAGAGTAAGCCGATCGCCTTTGATAGTATAATTGTGTTACCTAGATCAATCATCTGTCAAGAGCTTATGGGCTTAATTAGATTTGCGGATTCGAGAGTTTGCTGCTGAGAAAGGCTGGACAATCAAAGAAGTTTCTGAGCGATCGGGTGTAGTCTACAGTACGCTCAGAACCTATGCTCGCTCGCCCGGATTAGCAACAGTTGACGTGACAGCCTTGGACAAGTTGGCACGTACTTTTGACGTGATGGTCGAAGATTTGTATGAGATTGTCCAGGAATAGTCGATCGCTTTTTAGGATAGAACTATCTTATGATGGTTTGCCATCATTTGTCAAGTATGGGTTTAGTCAGACTAAAAGTCAGAGAATTCGCCGCTGAGAAAGGTTGGACGCTGAAAGAGGTTTCAGAGCGATCGGGAGTAATTTACAGCACCGTCAGACACTACGCCAGATGTCCGGGAGTGTCAACCATTGACTTCATTTCCATACAAAAATTAGCCCGCACCTTTGATGTAATGATTGAAGATTTAGTGGAGATTGTTCAGGAATAGGCGATCGCCTTTTACCGACTAATTATCCAGTCAATTGCGATCGCTCCACCGGTACACACAGCAGCTATGTGTTGTTTGGGTTTTGACGAAGACATTAGCATCAAAAAAATTATTCTCGGTAAGCCATCTGGAGAAAGTCAGAAATAATTTCAGCGGTGGCTAGAAGAACGCGGGAAAATATTCTAATACCAAATCCGCCTTAAATATCTTTCCTAGTCCGCGTGGACTTCGTTTGACAAGAAGCGGTTTCAACCGCCGAATCATCTCATCTGCGTTAATCTGTGTTGATCCGCCTGTATCTGCGGTTAAAAAAAAGAGAATTTCTTAACCGCAGATGACAATGGATTAACGCGGATTCACGCAGATGAAGAGAAGAGAGACATGAATAATTCCGATGAAGGGCGGATTTGATATCACTTCAAATAAAAAAAGCGCCTGAGTTCCCCCAGGCAGCATAAAATCAACAAATTATCAACCCCAACCTAACCATTCAAAGCCTCAGCACCGCCGCAAACTTCCAGGATTTCCTGAGTAATTGCCGCTTGCCGCGCCTTGTTATAAGTCAGCGTTAAACTGCTAATCAAATCACTAGCATTCTCACTAGCATTATTCATCGCAGTCATCCGCGCAGCCAACTCGCTCGCAGCAGACTCTTGCAAAGCCCGTAGCAATTGATTGTTCAAATACAAGGGCAAAAGAGCATCCAAAATTTGCGCCGGATCTTGCTCGAAAATCATGTCGCGCGGCAAACTCTTCTTAGGTGCTGTAACCTTGTCTCGCGATACTTGAAACTGTCCGCCTTGCGAAGTCAAACGGAAGATTTCATCATCCTGAACTTCCAAACCTTGGGGGTCGAGGGGCAGCAAAGTTTGAATCACCGGCCGCGAACTAATTAGCGACACAAACTTGGTGTAAATTAACTCAACTCTGTCCACGGTTCCTGACAGAAATAGCGACAGCAATTCATCAGCAATTCCTGCTGCTTCCGGTGCTGTCGGAATCTGTTCTAAGTTAGTGTAAGTCGCATCAATTGGCTGTTCGCGACGTTGGAAATACTGAACAGATTTGCGTCCTACCAACACAAATTTGTAGTCTAAGCCTTCCGCTTTCAGTTCCTTAGCGCGAATCTCAGCCCGTTTGATAATACCGCTATTGTAGCCGCCGCACAAACCCCGATCGCCCGAAACTACCAACAATCCCACACATCTGACTTCGCGTTTTTTCAACAGCGGTAAGTCAACATTTTCAAATTGTAAGCGTTCCGCCAAACCGTACAATACTTCTGCGAGGCGATCGGCAAAAGGCCGAGTTGCAGTCACCTGTTCTTGAGCGCGGCGCACCTTTGCAGCCGCCACCAAGCGCATAGCTTCTGTAATCTTTTTAGTGTTCTTGACCGACTTAATGCGATCGCGAATAGTTTTCAGATTTGCCATAACTTTCTCCTTACATCCTTGCCCGCATCTTCTTAATTAAAACCGCAGATTAACGAATATTAACGCAGATGAACATCAGATTATCTGCGTTAATCCGCGTTCATCTGCGGTTAAAAATTCCTACTTATCTACGCAGAAACTAGGAAACTTTGCTTGAATTCAGTGATACCTTCTTTCAGCAATTTCTCAGCTTCATCAGTCAAGGCCTTGCCACCTTGAACGATTTCGCCGTACTTCGGCTTGCTAGTCCGCAAATAATCGCGCAAACCAACAGTAAACTTGCTGACTTTATCTACCGGAATGTCATCCATGTAGCCGTTAATTCCAGCATAGATTACAGCTACTTGTTCGTTCATCGGCAGAGGAGAACTTTGCGGCTGTTTCAACAGTTCGCGCAACCGTTGACCCCGCGCCAATTGATTCTGAGTAGCTTTATCCAAGTCGGAAGCAAACTGAGAAAATGCTGCCAATTCTTCAAACTGTGCCAATTCCAATTTCACCTTACCGGCTACTTTTTTCATGGCCTTAGTTTGAGCCGCAGAACCTACCCGCGATACCGAAATACCGGGGTTTACTGCCGGACGCAAACCAGCGTTAAACAAGTCAGAAGAAAGGAAGATTTGACCGTCGGTAATCGAAATTACGTTGGTAGGAATGTAAGCAGAAACGTCACCAGCTTGGGTTTCGATAATTGGCAAAGCTGTCATGCTACCTTCGCCCAAATCATCGCTCAATTTTGCTGCTCTTTCTAACAAGCGAGAGTGCAGATAAAACACGTCTCCTGGATAAGCTTCGCGACCCGGAGGACGGCGGAGCAACAGGGACATTTGGCGGTAAGCTTGTGCTTGTTTGGAAAGGTCATCGTAAATGACCAAAGTGTGCTTGCCTTTGTACATGAAATACTCGGCTAAGCTTGCCCCTGTGTAGGGAGCCAAATATTGCAGTGTTGCGGGGTCGCTAGCGTTGGCTGCTACTACGATTGTGTAGTCCATTGCGCCCTTTTCTTGCAGGACGTTGACAATGTTAGCTACTGTAGATGCTTTTTGTCCGATCGCCACGTAAACGCAAATCACGTTCTCTGATTTTTGGTTAATAATCGTGTCGATCGCGATCGCAGTTTTACCGGTTTGACGATCGCCAATAATCAGTTCCCGCTGTCCTCTTCCCACCGGAATCATCGCATCAATAGCGGTAATTCCTGTTTGCATCGGTTCGTAAACAGAACGGCGAGAAACGATCCCCGGTGCCGGAGATTCAATCAAACGAGTTTCTGTCGTTTTAATTTCTCCTTTGCCATCAATCGGACGGGCCAAAGCATCAACTACCCGTCCCAACATGGCTTCTCCCACGGGGACTTCAGCAATTCTGCCAGTAGCTGTTACCACCGAACCTTCTTCAATGCCGAGGCCTTGTCCCATCAGCACGACGCCGACGTTATCTTCTTCCAAGTTCAGTGCAATACCAATAGTGCCGTCGGCAAATTCTAGCAATTCCCCGGACATAGCTTTATCTAAGCCATAAACCCGGGCAATGCCGTCGCCTACTTGCAGAACAGTACCGACGTTAGAGATTTTTACATCTTGGTCGTACTGCTCAATTTGCTGGCGAATAATGCTGCTAATTTCGTCTGGTCTGATTGCTGCCATGTCTGTTGTTTGTTGTCAGTTGTTTGTTGTCAGTGGTCAGTTGTCAGTCGATCTTTTCGGTAAGAAAGCCTTGGGATTTGGTATTAAGAATTGGGGCTGAACAACTCGGCAATATAAATTAATTTATTCCTAGTTGCTGTTTGACTTTTCCCTTCTTCCTTATTTGTACCCTGAGCGAAGTCGAAGGGCTTTCTTCCTTCTTCCGACTTCCATCGGACTTCTTCCTTAAATCAAGAACTTAAGCGAATCCCCAGACGGCGCAATTGTCCTCGCAGGCTGGCATCAATTACTTGAGAGCCTACTTTAATCACGACACCGCCGATTAAATCTGCGTCAATTTTGGTTTCAATTTCCACTTGCCTTGCGCTTGTCATCGCCTGCACTTTTTCGCGAACAGTCTGCATTTGAGCATCTGAAAGCGGTACAGCCGAGGTTACTTCAGCCAATACTGTCTGGTTGAGTTCTCGGAGCTTGGTCAAGTATTGTTTGCCAATTCCTTCTAAAAAAAGAATCCTTCCTTTGTCTACTAACAGTCTCAGAAAGTTTCGCATCAAGGGGTTCATTTCTTCCCCCGCTATTTGCTGGATGACGGCTTTTTTAGCATCCGGTTTAATCAGAGGATTGGCTAAAAATTGACGCAGTTCCTGCGAACTTTCTAGTAGGCTCAGCAAGGAACGAATGTCATTGCCGAACTGCTCTGAGAGATTGTTAGACTTAGCCAGTGACATCAAAGCGGATGCGTAAGGCTGTAAGACTTCTGTGCTGACTTTACTCACGTTTTAGCCTCCCAGTAAGGCAATGCTGCGATCGATTAATTGGTGTTGAGCGTTTTCGTTCAACCTAGTTTTTAGCTGGCTTTCCACCTTTGCTAATGCCATAGATACAACCGCCGCTCTGATTTGGGCGATCGCTCTTTCCCGCTCCGATTCCAACTCTTGACCTGCTGTTGCTTTCATGCGTTCAACGTCCTGCGCCGACTGAGCTAGAATTGCTTCTTTTGCTTTCTTCGCAGTTTCTTCAGCAGTCGATCGAATTCGTTCCGCTTCTGCTTGCGCTTGAGTCAATTTTTGCTGTTGCTCTGCTAGAGCTGCTGCTGCATCTTTTTGGCGTTTTTCTGCTTCTTGAATCGCCTCTTCGATGTCCGATCGCCTCAGATTCAGGATGTTTCCTAAAAAGTCGCGCCCGAAATAAAACAGCACTGCAATAATAATGACCAGGTTAATCAGATTGGTTTCTAAAATATCGAAATTGAAACCGAAACCACCTTCCCGGCTAGCTGCTGTGGCTAGCAATAAAACAGTCCCCATGATAGTCTTCCATAATTGCGCGTGCAGGTGGGCTGAACCAATTTTAGATTTTAGATTTAGTCCAAAATCTAAAACTCTTCAATTTCACTATTTGACCAGCTCCGGCCCTAATAGCTTCTCTAGAATTTGGCGACTCAGGGAGTCCACTTCTTGTTCTAGCGATCGCATTGCCTCTTGCTTTTGCTGCTCAATCTCTTGTCCTGCTTTTGAGCGCGCGACTTGAGCTTCTTTTTGAGCCTCAGCTACTTTCGCCGCCGCGATTTTTTGAGCATCTGCTTGAGCAACAGCAATTACCTTTTGAGACTCTCTGCGAGTTTCTCCCAGTTTTTGCTCATACTGCTGCGCTAGTTGCTGAGCTTTTGCCAAGCGTTCTTTCGCTGCAACTTTAGTGTTGCGAATGTAATCTGCCCGTTCCTCAATTGACTTGGTGAGCGGCTTATAAAAAATTACATTCAAGACTGCGACTAGAATCAAGAACTGCACCGCCATCAGAGGCAGCGTAGCATCTATATCAAAAAGTCCGCCTTCCTTTGCCGCTTCTTCAACTGCTAGTAATACTGTCCAGTGCATCATGTTTTTTTGACGGCTCCCACCTAATTCTATTTGAGATTTTCGACTTTGGATTTTGGATGGTAATTCAAATCCAAAATCCAAAATCTCAGACCCCAAATTATTATGCGAAGGGGTTGGCAAACAGCAGCACTAGGGCTACCACCAAACCGTAAATTGTCAGCGCTTCCATGAACGCCAAACTTAACAGCAATGTGCCGCGAATTTTTCCTTCTGCTTCTGGCTGACGGGCAATCCCTTCAACAGCCTGACCTGCTGCATTTCCTTGACCAATGCCAGGGCCGATTGCAGCTAAACCTACTGCCAAAGCGGCGGCAATTACGGAAGCGGCAGCAACGATTGGGTCCATGATGATTTTCCTTATCTAAAGTACAAAATTGAGAACTGAATTTTTACAGATTCGTCCGTCACGAGGAGAATTTTGAGGTCAGAAATTTGATATTTCCTCCCTTATTCTGCGCCGTTTATCGTTAGTTAATCGTGATGTTCGTCGCCGTGACCGCCCTCTAGAGCCTCGCCTATGTAGGCTGCTGCTAGGGTAGCAAAAATCAAAGCTTGAATGGCACTTGTAAATAGTCCCAGAACCATTACTGGCAAAGGAATAAATAAAGGCACTAGCAACACTAGGACTCCGACTACCAATTCGTCAGCAAGGATGTTGCCAAACAAACGGAAACTTAGGGAAAGAGGCTTAGTGAAATCTTCTATGATTTTGAACGGCAACATGAAAGGCACCGGTTCTACATAGTGGGCGAAATACCCCAAGCCACTTTTGCTGAGACCTGCATAAAAATATGCTAGAGAAGTCAGCAGTGCAAATGCGATCGTCGTATTGATGTCAGCCGTAGGTGCTCCCAATTCTCCCGATGGCAGCTTAATCAGCTTCCAAGGAATTAGAGCCCCCGACCAGTTTGACACAAAGATGAACAGAAATAACGTACCAACAAAGGGTACCCAGGGGCGATATTCTTTTTCCCCAATTTGGTTTTTAGCCAAGTCTCGAATAAATTCCAGCGCATACTCCATTAAATTTTGCATTCCGCTGGGAATTCTTTGGATTTTGCTGGTTCCTAGAATCGAAACTACAACCAAAATGGCAATTACAAACCACGAGGTTAGAAAAACCTGCCCGTGCACTTTTAGATTGCCCAGTTGCCAGTACAACTGCTGGCCAACTTCCAATTTTGCGAGGGGGAAACGATTAAAGATGTTTAGAACGTCAAGCATTGCCATTCAACGGGCTTCCCCATACAAATCTATGAGTTGAGTTTTACTAGATTGCCCAAACTACCTGTAGTCTGGTGCTAATGCACTTCGCAACACGTAAATCATCAGTGAAATTTTGTAAGTCAGAAATCCCAAAAATATTGGTAAAATCTGTAACTGATCCAGCCGAGTTGCTATGATGATCAACCCAATAAGCAGACCCAGCCTTGTCTTACTAATCTTCTGATTTTCGCTGCCGATTCGCTCAACATCTCTAGCCAACATCTTTAAGTAAACCACACCTGTGCTCGCCCCAAGCAAATAATTCAGGGCCATGTTGAGGGAGTAAAAAATCCAAACGGAGATAAAAATAATCGCCGTAAATGCAAGGGTGTACGCCAACAACTCTTGTTGGAGGCGATAAAAGTCTTGCATGGGATTGCCTGTCTCTGACGAGACTGTCGAGACAGTGCCAGTCTGAGGATGATCCTCGGTTGCTGGTGCGGGTTCGGTGGGTGTGTTTGGCGTGTTCACGAAGCTCAGAAACTAATGCAGGTAGCTGGCGATTGCTTTGCAAGCTCAAAAAAATATTACCACGCTGCGGTAACAATACTTAAAATAAAATTAATCATATTTTTGGGTTTTGGTGTCGATCGCAGCAGGAAATCTTTTGGGGCGATCGACCTGTTATGGCAGAGTAGGAGGGTGGGAGATGATTTGACGCTAGATTCCAAGTCTGTGGGATCAGCAGGAGAAATGTGCGATCGCCCCACTTCACACTTTGTTTACCGTAACTTACAGTAAATATATCTCACTTAGTGAGAAACCTTGCGATTACTCAGATATCTTCCCTTGCTTCTACTGATTCCTAGGCAAGCATCCCCACGCCTTTAGGCTGGGGAGTGTCAATCCACAATGCCAAACTCTTGAGCAGCCGGGAGAAAGTTTTTATTCTCGTGGCTCGATCGACTCAGTTTAATTAAAGCAAATCGCTCGATCGCCCCCAAAGCGCTCCATTGTGCCAAAGTAATAGTCAAATCAAACTCTTGGGCTTTTGCTGTCACAGATTCTGGTATGGTTGCAGCATCCAGCCAGGGCGGATTTGGGTCGATCGCTAAATCAGTTCCAGATTTACCAGTATATTTAATGACTATTTGATTTAGCTGTTCTCGGTAAGCAAAAATTTCTGCACTTGTCAAGCAAGGAAGTTCTACAAGTCTTTCACGTTCTGCTTGAGTAAAATGATTCCAATCTTGCAACTTGAGTTTAATTCCACAGGTATCTAACTTGAGGCGTACTTGCATCGGGATGCAGCGCAGGGCTTCTACAAAATCGGCTTCAAATTTAAAGAATGTCATGGGTATATGGATTTGCTAACTAGATTTTTTTTTCTTAACCGCAGAGAGCGCAGAGAACGCAGAGGAAGAGAGGAGAGAGTAAGAGACAAGCAATTGAGTAGGGAGTTTGTTTGAGTTGTGATTGAGATTTTTTTTTATTTACCGCAGAGGGCGCAGAGGGCGCAGAGGAAGAGAGGAGAGAGTAAGAGACAAGCAATTGAGTAGGGAGTTTGTTTGAGTTGTGATTGAGATTTTTTTTATTTACCGCAGAGGGCGCAGAGAACGCAGAGTAAGAGAGTTAAGAGAGAAGAAATTGAGGTCTCTATCAATAATTGCAGAAAATCAAGTCGGCATTTATAATTACATAATATTACAAACTATTGACATGAACCCTGTAGACTACCTTCGGATTAGTTTAATAGACCGCTGCAATTTCCGCTGTCTCTATTGTATGCCGGAAGGTAGCGAGTTGGACTATGTTTTGCAGCAGCAGTTGTTAACTCACTCGGAATTGCTAACTTTGCTGCGGGAGGTTTTTGTACCTGTGGGATTTACTAAGTTTCGCTTGACGGGTGGGGAACCGCTGTTGCGCCCTGGGGTGGTGGAGTTGGTTAGGGCGATCGCATCTTTGCCCGAAACGCGAGATTTGTCAATGACTACTAATGGCTTTTTGTTGGCGGGAATGGCAGAAGATCTCTACAATGCTGGTTTGCGCCGGATTAATATTAGTTTGGATTCGCTGGAACCGGAGACTTTTGATCGGATAATTGGTAGTCGGGGGCGATCGCGCTGGGTGCAAGTTTGGCAGGGTATTCAAGCTGCTTATCAAGTTGGATTCGATCCGCTGAAGTTGAATGTGGTGGTGATTCCCGGTGTTAATGATGGCGAAATATTGGATTTGGCTGCATTAACTATTAACCGGAATTGGCACGTTCGTTTTATTGAGTTTATGCCGATCGGCAATGGCGATTTATTTGGCGACAAGGGTTGGGTAGCCTCGGCCCTATTGCGGCAACAAATTAGCGATAAATATGGTTTAGCGGAGTCGGGAGTGCGCGGAAATGGGCCGGCGGATGTGTTTCAAATTCCGGGGGCGAAGGGCACTTTGGGGTTTATTAGTCAGATGTCGGAGTGTTTTTGCGATCGCTGCAATCGGATGCGTTTGTCTGCTGACGGGTGGCTGCGGCCTTGTCTGCTCAACGAAACGGGGCAAATTGACTTGAAAACTGCTTTGCGGAATGGGGTGTCTACGATCGAATTGCGCGATCGGGTGCGGCAGATATTGGAGATTAAACCGGAGATTAATTTCAAGCAGCGGGATTCGGGAACTACTCAAGGAAATTACAGCCGCACCATGTCTCAAATCGGCGGGTAATTATCTATAGGATGTACGCATGGGGCCCAGAAACCGGGTTTTTTTACGAAATTACTTGGTTGTACCGACAGATTAGGTAAAAAACCCGGTTTCTTTGTCGGAGTGCGTCCAGGATTGTATCTATCCGCTGCAAAAGCAAGGCAGGCTTTGATGTCTGCCGAATTTAGTTCTGAAAAATCTTCCAGAATTTCTGTTTCCGTCATGCCACTTGCGAGATATGCTAAGATGTGGTATAATGGTTTCCATTGATCGCAAGAACTGAGATTTTATAAAATAAGGAAAAGGAAACCAAGATGCCAGGTTTAGACTCCCCACCAGGTGCAATCATTAACCAGATAAAGAGTCTTCTGAAAGAACGATATAAGCAAGGCTTTCCAATTATCAAAGAAATTATTCAAAATGCGAACGATGGCCAAGCCAAAACTCTTAAGTTCGGGATATCTAGAGGATTGATTGGCACCGATGATAATCCGGTAGTTCATCCGCTTTTGAAAATACCAGCCCTATTTTTTCTCAATGATGGTGTGTTTAAAAAATCTGATCGTAAAGCAATTTGTTCTTTTGGTATTGATGCAAATGCACGAGATAAGGGCAAAATTGGTAAGTTTGGCTTAGGACAAAAAAGCATTTTTCACTTTTGCGAAGCTTTTTTCTATATTGCGCGTTCTGAAGATATTCCTAACGGGTGCTGTGCTTTTATTAATCCTTGGGCGACACTCGATGGTGAAGATAGGAGACGACCAGAATGGCAAGATAAGAACCGACCAGCATGGATTGAGTTAAATGAAGTAGACCATGAGCATTTGGAAAAGTATCTGATTGATCGCAAGTTAATTAAGGATACAGATAACCAATATTTCCTTCTTTGGGTTCCATTTCGAAAAAGTGATGGACGCTATATTCTGGCCAATTTTTACAATGACGAAAATTCGATCCAAGATAGTTTGCCTAATGATATGGATATCAAAATTGGGCAACTACTTCCTTTATTGCGACACCTGACAAATATTCAATATTGGGTTGAGGATGAAACAAGAACATTACAACAAAAATTTAATGTTTGCTTAGATTCTTCAGTTCATTTAGAACGCTTTATTTACCCTAAGAATGATAAAGATAAAGATGCACTTTCACCTAATGAGCATCGTCTCGAAGGAAAAGTAACTGTGAGTAAACAGGCGATCTCTTTTGCTGGTATTGAGCGGATATTGCCAGCCGAAGATTTTGCATTTTTACTGGGGCAAGATGCGGATAAAGCCTCAAAAAACTTTTGGGAAGATTTGCCGCAATCTTGCTACTGGAGCCAGCGATTATCTATCAATGAAGATAAATATTATGAAGAAGAATTTATTCCTGACAAGTCAATTCCTCACTGTGGTGTTGTTTTTACGCATACGCAAAAATCAAGTAACACATCTCGTAGTGCTAAATTAACTCTTCAATGGGCAGTTTTTCTGCCTCTGGCGAGTGATGAAACCACATCAAATGAAGAAGAACGTGCTGCACATCAACAAATTGATTGTGATGGCGAACAAGACTACACAATCTTTATGCACGGTTACTTTTTTCTTGATTCTGGAAGAAAATATATTGAAGGGCTAAAGAATATTGATAGTAAAGCGATCAATCATCCTCCCCAAAACGAGGATGATATGGTTTGGCAGTGGAACTATCTGCTTGCGACAAAAGGAACACTAAGACTTATTTTACCATCTTTGGATAATTTCGTAAAAACTCATAAGCTTTCTAATATTGCTATATCATATTTATGTCAAGGACTTCTTAAGTCTCACCTCTTTGAAGGCAAAGTATTTAGGCAAAGTATTTACTTCGAGTATCAATGGGTATTTCGTACTTGTCCTTCGGTCAATCAGTGGCAACTTATAGGATTGGATGCAACTGTGCGATCGCTTCCTAGCATTCCTTCTAAGTCTATCTGGGATGCTTTCCCACAACTTGAGAAACTTGCCGAGCAATACTGCTTAACCGTTGAAGGAAAACCGAACTTATTTGCAGGAAAAAATACTATCACATGGAAATCAGACGAAATATGCGCTATTATAGATTCACTCGAACCTAACAAAATTTTCTCAAATATAGATAATCTTAGCTTTCTCCACGCTTTTGTAAGTAAGCAGGAAACTAAGGTTATCAATGATGAAAAAGTGCAGGTAAGCTTAAGAAAACTTTTTCATAAAGCTTTTGCAGAACTTGGTATAGCACAACTACAAAACGATAAAAATCTTCCTTTTGTACAGATTGTACAGAAATTGCTGGCACTTGTGTTACCAAAGAGTCGTTATGCGATCGCAAAATTTGAGGCAGATGAAAAAGCAGATGAAAAAGCAGATGAAAAAGCAGATGAAAAATCTGTGCATAGCATCCTAAAGGAGCTTTACGCGCTCAACCTTGATCTGTTGATCGTATATGCAACTTTTGAGCTTAATCCACCATTATCTAGTGGAGCAAAACTTAACCCTCAACAAGGAGTTAAAATACTTACTTGTCTTAGTAATTTCCTAAAAAAACCACTAATACAAGCAAGTCAAAAACTTATTGTGCGAGTTCTTGATAGCTTTGACAAGCCTGAAACTGTACTCAATAATTTGCCAAATACCCCTCTCTTTTGGGGCTACAACTACGCTGAAGAAAAGTTTTACACATACGATCAGTTAAAGAAACTGCAAGGCTATCTTTTTAAAAAAGGTTCAGACGAAAAGATCGTGAGCGCACTGAGAGAAGCACTTCCTGATTGCAATCTTATGTTGATTGATGATACACTTGCAGAAATACTTAAATCGCTGATAAACATTCCCAAATGCGATCATAATAGTTGCCTACAACTGCTCGCTAAACAGCCAAAATTGGCTGATGCTGACAAACGCATAAATCTATTGAAGGAGTTAATCCGTTATGTCTAAAGAATTACGTTACTTGCTGCATGGAAATAAGGAAAAATATGATGATGTACAAACATCCTTATATATCACCTCTCAAGAAAGTACGCTATGGCCAAAGATTGGGTCACAAGTTCTCAAAATTCGGCAAGAAGATTGGCGATTAATTAATTCAGTATTTATTGATTCCCTTCCTACAGCTAATTTTCAAAGATTGGGAATTGAAAAACTTCTAGCTGAACAAGTTGTTGATTTAATTCGCGAAAAACCAGAGTGTGTCGATGGAAATTTGCTGAACAAATCTGAGAGATATGAACTTCTCGCTTACCTCAGCCAGAAACCTAGTAATCAAGATCTATGGAAGTCATTACGATTACATGAAAACGCTAATAATCCTAATCGCTTAGAAAGCATCGAAGTCGATCGCGTCTATTTAAAAAATTCTGACTTTTCTTTAGATGAACGACTGAAAAACTACATCGTTTTAATTCGACGAAATACAGAAATTCAGCAAAACTGGATTCCGTCATGGACTCCTGATGCCGCGATCGCCAAAGTTCTTAGCCTACCGAATCCTCATCAATACTGTGGCATCATTCTTGATGCACTGCAAAGGATGAGTCATGAGGAGAAGCAATCACGAAAAGCTGAATTGCAAAAAGCCAAGTGGCTTCCTCCAAATGGTTACTCTCCACAAGATATCCTCAAACTCCCAAATGATTTGGAGCAATATGCCAAAGAGATTGCTAGTTTAGATAACAGCAAACATTCCCAACAGATTCTACCTGAATCAGTCAGAAAAAGTTGGGTTAAAAACTTATTTACATCTTGGGATGCAGAAATAGTAATTAAGAAAATATTAACTCATAATCAGAAAAATATTGAACATTGGCAAATTTTTTGTCCAGTTATCCTTGATGCGCTATCTACAAATATTTCAGATGAATTAAAAACAATTATTACGAGAGAAAGCTGGTTATTTTTAGGCGATCGTACTGTCGGTCTATCTCAAATTATTGAAACTCCTCGAAAGAAACTCCAGAAACACCTATCAACACTGGTTCGTTTGAGTGCTGGTGAGTATGCTGAAATTAGCCAATTGCCTAAAGCAATCACCAATCATAAGAACTTTGAAATCCTCAATAAGTTTTTTTCACAATGGAAAGAGAATGATGTTATTGAGTTTATTCTGGATCAAAGCGAACCGCACAAGTATTTTGAAATTATTCTGGATACCCTTAGCAGTCTTTTACCGCAGTCTACTCCTAATAATGTAAACACTCAAAAACTTAGAACACTGGCTTGGTTGGTAGATGAACAGGGGGATGCTATCGATCCTAAGAGCATTATGATTCTGCACTACCCATCTCTAAATGAGGAGATTGAGGGCTTAGTCTATTTAGTTCCTGATTGTTATATATCATCTTCCCAATTAGCGAAGCAGTTTCGCGATCATAATGACTGTTGGCAATGGCTTACTGAGAAACTATTCATCACAGAAGATAAAGCCTTAGA
>Ga0316607_1000366_pt1 | contig 16960 bp, 15 predicted proteins | sample MIS2016062E_MG_FD_207674 | JGI IMG/M metagenome (GOLD analysis project Ga0316607, IMG submission 207674) | Microbial mat bacterial communities from Middle Island sinkhole, Lake Huron, Michigan, United States - MIS.2016.062E | ecosystem: Environmental > Aquatic > Freshwater > Lake > Sediment...
GATTCAGAATGTTCGATCGCATCTTGTGTTTCCGCAACCGGTTCAGATTCTAGTTCAGAATGTTCGATCGACTCCGCAGTTTCTGCAACCGGTTCTGGTGTTAGTTTAGAATCGTAGAGGGACTCTTGTCTTTCTGCAATCGGTTCTGATTCTGGTTCAGAAAGTTCGATCAACTCCGCAGTTTCTGCAACTTGCAAATCTTCGACAATTGGTTCTGATTCTGCTTGAAAACTATCGCTCAACTCTTGTCTTTCTGCAATAGGCAAATCTTCTGCAACTTCCAGATTTTGAGCAACCTCCGGTTCGGTTTCAATTAAAACATCTCCCTGTTTCTTGTCTGCCGTTGTCAACTTTAAAAACACATCTTCCATGCTAGCCCGATTGCGACGCATTTCGCAGAGTCCGAACCCAGAAGCAAAAATAGCTGCTGCAATTTCTCGTCCCGGTTCCGCATCCGGTTCGCAGAGTGCGCGCAACCGATGACGATTTGCCAAAAATTCCTGGTTTTCAATCAATTCGATCGATCGAACTCCGGGCAAATTCTCCAAAGACGGGAACAGCAAAGTTTGTACTAACTCCGCCTCGCCTTCAACTTCCAGTTCATATCCCGAACCTGCGGCCAACTCTCCCATCAAATGTTCGGGAGTGCCGGCGGCGACGATTTGACCGCGATTGATGATGGTGACGCGGTTACAAGTCATGGTGACTTCCGGCAAAATGTGAGTGGAAAGGATGATTGTGTGCTGTCCCCCAAGGCTTTTGATTAAATTGCGGACTTCGATGATTTGTCGGGGATCAAGACCGACGGTTGGTTCATCGAGGATAATCACCGGGGGGTCATGGACGATCGCCTGAGCGATGCCTACTCGCTGCTTAAAGCCCTTGGAAAGTTTGCGGATTAAAACTTTGCGTTTTTCGACTAAGCCACAGCGTTCGATGGCTGAGGTGACTCGGAACGCGCGATCGCCAGCCGATACTTGCTTAATCCGGGCCACAAAAAACAGAAATCCTTCAACGGTCATTTCAGGATACAGCGGCGGGTTTTCCGGCAGATAGCCGATGCGTTGTCTGACAGCCATCGAGTTTTCGTGAACGTCGAGGCCGGCAATGCGGGCGGTGCCACTGGATGCCGGTAAGTATCCCGACAAAATCCGCATGGTGGTGGTTTTGCCAGCACCGTTGGGCCCCAAAAACCCGAGAATTTCTCCTGATGCGACCGAGAAAGACACATCCGCGATCGCCACGGTGGAACCGTAAGTTTTGGTTAAGTGTTCTACTTCAATCATGTTTCAGAAGTCACGCGATGCAAGGATTTTGGATGGAATCATGCGGGCTAGAACTGATTTTTCAGTCTAGTCCAACAAGAACCAAATTTATCACAACTGAAAATTGTACTTGAAATCGGGACGCTTGTTTGAGGCGAATATTGTCTTGCTCCGTTTAAGGTTGAGGCTGCTCTTGGCTGTTTGATAATTTTAGTCGATCGCTAACTTCATGTGGAATGCGATCGAACCGGGAGGACAAGATGGCGTGCGATTAATGCTGCTGAAATTGAGTTAACAACCAAGCACCTACCTGCGCTTGATCTTGAGTGCGACTCAGCCGCAAAGCCTCGGCCAACAAAGCAATAGTTAATCCCGGCAAAACTTCCGATTGAACAAGGCGCCGACTGCCATTATCAGCAATAATAGCAAAGGCAATAATTTCGGATTTCTGCACATCTAGCACCCAATATTCAGCCACTTTTAGCTCTTCGTAAAGCAACCGTTTTTCACCAATATCATCAGCCAAAGTTGAATCAGCAACTTCTATGACTAAATCTGGCGGTGGAGTAAAGTCAAGGTTAGCAATAGCAGTTCCTTGAGGTGCTAATTGCGCTCTGTCTCCAATGTAGTAAGATACATCAGGTTGACACTCTCGCACTCCTGTTTTCCGGTAGCTACAGTTAGTAAGTCCTTTCAGAGAAATACCTTTTATGGTGCAGAATAAGTTAACAGCAAAGCTGATGACTGTATTGTCACTTGCATGATCTGGCCCTACCGACATAGTTTCAATCCTCATTTGTCCATTGCGGTAATAGCATTTAGCTTTATTGTAAGCGGGATGATCTGCCATCTCAATGAATTCTTCCCAGCTAGCTACTACCCAGATATCAGTTGGCAATTTAGTCTTTAGTTCGCTCATGTTTTTTTATGCGAAATATCTCCATTATATAACACTACTCAATCAAATGCAAACCCTCTTCTTTCTGATCCTCCTCTGCGCCCTCTGCGCCCTCTGCGGTTAATAAAAAAAAACTCAACTCCTTTTCCAAATCTTAATTTCCCCCAACCAACCAGCACTAACAATAGTCTTACCATCCCCACTAATCGCCACAGCACTAACATAGCCAGAATGCCCGCTCAAAGTACCCCTCAAATCGCCCGATCGCACATCCCAAAGCTTAACAGTCTTATCCCAACTCCCACTAACCAGCGTACTACCATCCCGACTAATTGCCACCGACCAAACCCCGTCCGTATGGCCGCTCAAACGCCGAATTAACTGCCCGTTTCCTACATTCCACAAACCAATTGTACTGTTGCTGTTTCCCGCCGCTAAACTCTTGCCATCTGGACTAAAAGCTAATGACAAAACCGACAAATTCTTGCCGCTAATCGTGCGAATTGCTTGACCAGTGGCTAAATCCCATAACTTAATAGAACCGTCTTTGCTACCGCTAGCTAAAACTTGGCTGTCGGGACTGATGGTAACAGCATTCACCAACCCAGAATTCCCGGTCAAAGTCCGCAGCAATTCCCCGGTTTTTAGATTCCAAATTTTAATCGTTTTGTCCCAACTACCGCTAACTAAAAACTCACCATCGGGACTAATAGCAACTGTCGAAACTGCATCGGAATGCCCGCTCAAAGTGCGTGTTACCGCACCTGTTTCTAAGTTCCAAATTTTAACAGTTTTGTCATCGCTACCGCTAGCTAAAATTTTCCCATCTGCACTCATTGCTACTGCATTTACTGATTCCCCGTGACTCCGCAGCGTAGTTTTCAATTCTCCGCCCGGTAAATTCCAGACAGAGATGGTGCCGTTACTATTTCCTGTTGCAAAATAAGCAGCACCAAGGGAAACCGAACTCACTACTTCAGAAGGCGCTTTGAGAGTATTTGTAGCAGCAAAGGCGATCGCACTTGCAGGCTGGCGGGGCGAATTGTTAACCGGAGTTTGCGGAGTTGTGGCAGTTGGAGATTGGGGCACTACCGGTAGCGAAATAGTCGATCGCCATTTCATGAAAGTATTGATTTCTATCCCCGCCGCCACGATTTTATCCGAATTGTTTTCTAGTCTAACAATGCCGTTAATTGCCACAAGTCGCCCCCCATCGTCGAGCACTGGGCCGCCACTCATCCCCGCTCTCACTAAGTTATTGTATACCAATGTATAACCATTCCAGGGAGTCTGGCGGCCGGTGAGCAAGCCTTCTGTGGCAATGAAAATCGGCTGTCTGAGGGAACCGCCGGATATCGGCCAGCCAGCCACGGAAACCCTTTTTCCCGCAGTTGCTGGGGAATTAGCCAATTGAGCGAGCGGGTAGCTTTGAGGGCTGCTGAAGGGGACGATCGCCAAATCCGCACCGGGCATTCGCCGGATCAAACTATAGTATACAGAGTGAGATTGACCATCGGGAGTGATCACCCGATAATCGCCGGCCTGATCTACAACGTGCCAGTTAGTGAGGATATAGTAGGTGTTGCCTTTTTTTTCTAAGATTACTCCAGAACCGCCCTTTGGCCCTTCTATGCGGACGGTGACAGCTTTAGCAACGGTTTTAACTTGGTCGGCGGTTAAGGCTAGGGCGATTTGAGGTGATGTGAAGGGAATTAGGGCGATCGTGCTTAGGGCGATCGTAGCACTCAAAAAAGCCGGAATTGTTCTGCTGTAATTCATTTTTTTTCAACTTAACATATCAATATCTCAACTGACGGAAAACTTTTCCGGCTTGTGGCATATTTTGACACAAATTTCAGGTATGGCAATCCTATGTTATTTGTAAAATAGTTTTTTTGATTAACCGCAGAGAGCGCAGAGAGCGCAGAGGGTGGAGAGTAAGAAAGAAAAGAGTGAAAGAAATTAGATGTTGATTTTGGTATTCCCGAACTTATAGCAGGTATTTTTGGGACAAAATCTTGGATGGCCTCTTAATTTATTAGTCCGTTAAGATTGGACTTCGTTTGTGTAGTAGCGGTTTCAACCGCCGAGGGTTCTCAAATCCCCGACTTCTGGGAGAAGTCGGGGATTTCCCATACAATTTTACGCTAAATCAAACAGCAAGATTTCAGCATCTGCTGTCGCTTCAATCACCAACTCAGACTCATCACTAACCGCCGCCCCGTCGCCCTTTTCCAAAGGCAAACCATTGAGCAAAACTGAGCCGCGAGCCACTTGCACCCAAGCATGGCGATTTGACTGCAAAGCATGAGAAACCCGCGATTTTTTATCCAAAACAGCCGCATACAAATCGACATCTTGATGCACTTTCACCGCACCATCTCTAGCATCTCGCGCCGCAACTAATCGCAACTTTCCCCGCCTTTCTTCTAAGGGAAAATCCCGCTGTTCGTAACTTGGCGGCAATCCATTTGTATCCGGTAACAGCCAAATTTGTAGTAAATGAACCGGGTCTGTTTGCGAGGGATTGAACTCGCTGTGCTGGATGCCCGTACCAGCACTCATCCGCTGCACTTCACCGGGTTTAATTATCGCACCAGTACCCAAACTGTCCTTATGTTCTAATGCTCCTTCCAATACATAAGTAATGATTTCCATGTCGGTGTGGCCGTGAGTGCCGAAACCTTTGCCGGGGTTAATGATATCTTCATTAATTACCCGTAAAGAGCGAAAGCTCATATAATTTGGGTCGTAATAATTGGCAAACGAAAATGTGTGATAACTGTCCAGCCAACCGTGATTTGCGTGTCCTCTTGCTGCACTTTTGCGAATGGCAATCATTTGATAAATCCTCTGTGAAACCTATCTGGGTGTTTCTGGTATATTTCAAGTTTAAACCGAGTCAAGCTATTATGGGAAGTACGCACTTTTAAGTAAGGTACTACCCAAAAAGTTACTACCCAAAAATACTATGCAAGTTAAAGCAAGTATCGATCGCGCAAATTGCCCTGTAGAACGAACTCTAGAGGTAATTGGCGGGCGCTGGAAAGTCTTGATTCTGCGGGAGCTATTTCCAGGAGTGAAGCGTTTTAACGAGCTGCAACGAGCTGTGAGTGGCATTACTCAGAAAATGCTGACGCAGCAACTGCGGGAGATGGAATCAGACGGGATTGTGCATCGGGAAATTTATTTGCAAGTGCCGCCGAAAGTTGAATATTCACTAACGCCTGTGGGAGCAAGTCTCAAACCGATTATTGATGCGATGCACGAATGGGGAATTAAGCATATTAGCGAACATTAAAAACGAGCGGTTTGCAGTCACTCGGTGATGGAAATCGGGGCTACCACGGGGGGATAGCCCCTACACAAACTTTCGTCCCTCTCTGCGGAGACTAAGAAATAAGGCGGATTATAACCAATTTCCTACTAATACAAAAGCCGACCAAAAATAGGGATGAGAAAATCTATCATCCCGCATCAGCGCTTGTTGGGCGCGGCGGAGAGCTTCAGCTTTTGTGATGCTATTTCCTGTTGTCTGAGACTGGGCTAATTCTTGGTAAAATTTGGTCATTAATACAGCAGTTGCATCATCGCTGACATACCACAAAGATGCTAAGGTACTGCGGGCTCCGGCTCGCACGGCTACTCCCGCTAAACCTAAGGCGGCTCGCCTGTCTCCGACGGCGGTTCTACAGGCGCTGAGCACTAAAAGCTCGATCGCGCGATCGTCTTTTTTATGCCGTTGCAACAGATTATTAAGCTCTTTAGCATTAATTCGATCGTCCCAAGCTAGAATAAAAGTATTTTCAGATTTGGAACTGAATTCGCCGTGTGTTGCTAAGTGAATGATCGAGAAAGGAACAGAACTTATTGCCGCTTTTAAATTCGATTCTGTAAAAGATTGATTTAACAGTTTTGTAGTCGGAATTGCGGCCCCGATACTCTGCAATTCCCATGCAACTCCGGGGAGTGCATCAAACCCTTGGCGAGCTTCGCTGACTCCGCCAGTGAGTATTTTAAATTTCTCTTTGGCTAAAGGTTTAGCGTCTACTAATTGCAGCGCCGGTGCCACTGCAACGCTGTATTTTTCGGCTAAATACTGTTCGCCATTATGCAGGGTAGCCATAGGAATATTTCGCAGGGAACCGTCAGAAATAAACACTAATGTTTTAACTCCGCTGGCTGCTAAATCTGATTCGATGGGACGAATCAACCAATTGTCAACCTGTTGTGAGGGTTCGAGAAAAGTTGTTAAAGCTCGCCGCAACAGATTTCTTGTTAAACCTACTCGCATTTTCGTGAGGGTTTCTTCTACTTTGTCTTCCCCTACAAAGGCGGTGTAATGTCGCAAAGGTTTACCGGGAAGTCTGACAATTACTTCTAATCTATCTGGCAAAATAATCGGATAAAAAACAGCAGCTTGCGGATCGATTTTGTCGATTTCTATTGGCCGCACTTGACTGCAAGTATCCAGAAAGAAATTGTCGAGTTCAGCTACTTGGAGAGATTCAATTACTTGTCGCGCTTGAATTAGTGCTGATTGCTCGATTTGTTTGTTACCAGCGGTGGGTTGCAACAGCAAACTCACGAGTTCCCGATAGACTGGTTCGACACTTTCTCGAAAGGAAAATTGTACATCTGAGCTAATCGTAACTAAGTCGGTGCGGAGAGAATCAAGAGTTGTGACTGCTTGAGTGTAGGAGGCAAGTGCTCCTGGTGTTTGTCCTTGGTTTTTGAGGATTCTTCCTAATTGCCATTGCCACTGATAGGCAAGATCGGGGGCGCTAATTGCTTGGGATAAAAGTAGGGCTTTTTCGATTAATTTTCTGGCTTCGGGCCACTGCTGGTTTTCTTCGTAAATTTTGCCTAAATTTCCCAGGGCGTAAGCTTCGGCTCTTTGGTCTTTTAAGCTGTGGGCGACTTGGACTGCATCTGCTAATAATTGGGCGGTATCTTGATAATTGGGAATTGAGAATTGGGAACTTATCATGAGCCCTTCGACTGAGTTTATCATGAGCCCTTCGACGGAGTTTACCCTGTAGTCGAAGGGATAAGGGGCCACGTAGCCGAAGTATTGGGAATTCGATCTCGATCTTCTCTTTTTCCTCGGTTTTGCTGTTCGATTTTCAGCCAGTTGCGCGCTAAGTTTATTTTAGCATAAACGGCGGTTCTGCTGGGCGGCATCTTGGCAATTAAAGGCTGTATTTGTGCAGCTAAAATTTTTGCTTGCGACCATTGTTTTTGGTCGGTTAATAGACTCAGTTGATTGAGTAATGCTTGAATTTGAGTATTAGGTAAAGTAGAGGTTTTGAGGGCGCGCTGATAAAAATCTAGGGCGGTTTCTGGCTGTTGTCGAACTCTGGCTAAATTGCCCAAACTAATCAGGGTGGCGGCTGATGCTTCGGTCGATCGCACTTTTTCGGCTACAATCAAACTTTGCTGCAAAACTGCTTGCGATCGCTCCAAATCTCCAACTACCCGCAGACACTCGCCCAAACTCTGAAGTCCCCTCGCTTTCAGTACGGAATCCGGTTGATTTTGCAGAGTTGCTCCGACTGCTGTCAAAGTGTCGATCGCCCGATGGTACAATCCCAATTGTTGCATAGCTTGAGCGCGATCGATCTGAGTTCTCGTCACTCCTGTAAAATCGGCGATTTCTTGGTAAGCATCGCCAGCTTGTTTCCAGGTTTCTAGAGCTTGTTCCGATTGACCGCCGGATAATTCCAACTGTCCTTTTACTTCTAAAATTTGAGCTAAGATTTTTGTCCGTTCCGTAGACTTTTCTATAGCTTTTAATTGGTTGAAACCGTCAGCAATTGCGGCTTCTGCTTTTGACCTTTCTCCTGTTTGGGAATAAACCAGTCCTAAATTTCTCGACGTCCGGGCTTGACCGATTTTCTGACCTTGGGCGGTATAATTAACAACTAATCGCTGCAAAAGCTCGATCGAACTTGCAAATCTCTCAGCTTCGTATTCTTGTTGAGCCTGTCGTTCTAAACCAGCTAATTGATTGGACTCTGCACCTTGTCCGAGTTCGGCGCGAGCAAATATTTCTGGGTTAACAGCTAGGGCTTTTGGAGTATAAAAAGTGCTAGCAACAGACAAAATGCAAATTGTAAAAATCGGTATTTTTTTCAGATAAACTTAACTGACTCTTCTCTTCAGTCCGCGCTTGAGTGGACTTTGTTTGTGGAGCATCGAATTACATTCGGCGGGGTTCTATGGTGTAGCCGCGATTTCGATTCGGCTGGGTTCTATTGAAACTATTGAAACTATTGAAACGCCAAGAATGAAACATGAGTTTTCTACTTCTGATCTTCTACCCGCGATCGACACCTGCGATCGACTATTCCCGGACTATATTGAGAATTAAGCCGATCGGCATTCTGCACTAAAATCTGAGAACCCTCGATCGCAGAAATGTTCCGGCCTTGCAGTACCAGCAAGCCGCCCCCGTCACCAGTAGTATCCGCCGCCGCCAATTTCGAGAACCGAATATCCCGAAAGTTTGGCACTTGCGAATAATCAAAATTCCACCCCAACGGGGTAACAGAAAGACCGACAAATCCCCCCCCAACACTGCCTAATTCTATAGGTCCTTCCTGTGCCGACAAAGTACCGCCAGTTAAAGATATATCGCCACCAATAAAAGCCAGAGTTGTTCCCGGTTACGCCACCAATCCCGTGACTGCATCACCTTTTTGCGTCACTCCAAAAATCGGATCGGGACTGGAAAAAGCGTGACCAGTTCCTACTGACAAAATCGGGCCAGGATTGTTGTTAAATTGCAAGCCAATGGGAACATTAATTGTTAACAGCGGAGCCTTTTGCGGATTAGCCGCACTAAAGAAAGTTTTGTCACTAAAAACTATACTTTCCGCCGTCGTTCCCAGAAAGGAGCCGCCGACATTCAACCGCGCATTCGGCCCGAAAATAATCCCATTAGGATTCAGCAAAAATAAATTAGCCCTGCCGTTAGCGCGAATCAACCCATCAATATTAGAAATCGAGTTTCCCGTTACCCTAGAAAAGATATTTTGAATATGCAAGTTATTGTCAAAATATGCAGTCCCGTTCGTAGGTACTGAGAACTCACGAAAGCTATGAAATAAGTTATTTCCCGCCTCCGTACCGCCCGTAATCCGATTAAGCAGTCCGTCTATAATAACATTAGAATTATTTGGCAGTGTCGCGTCCGGCACAATTTGGGCACTGACACCGCCACCGTAAAATAATGTCACAAAAATGATACTGGCTGTGACACCTTTGCTAAATAGCTTCATGTCTGTCCTCCGATTAATCCGGTTAGTTTGGTATATTTTTTAAGTTCGATGCTTATTTCCCCTCTTCAGACTGATTTCGATATTTCAACCTAATTCAACGATAATAACATAAACAACACAGAGCGTCTTGTCGCTGATAGCGCAAAACCCGTTGCTGAATCTATTAAACCGTAGGGGCGGGTTTCACCCACAATAATTGCCCCGAACAAACCATCTCTCAAACCCGCCCCCACCCAAGAAAAAACCCTCGCATATATGTTTGATATTTCCACCGTAGGGGCGGGTTTCACCAACAATAATTGCCCCGAACAAACAATCTCTCAAACCCGCCCCCACCCAAGGAAAAACCCTCGCATATATGTTTGATATTTCCACCGTAGGGGCGGGTTTCACCAACAATAATTGCCCCGAACAAACCATCTCTCAAACCCGCCCCCACCCAAGGAAAAATCACAATGTACATTTTCCGCATTCGATGCAAATTTAATGTTGATGTGGGTGATCTGTTGTGGAGGGCGGGTTTATCTAGATGGTTGGTACTCGTTAGATATTATTCGTAGAACCCGCCCATACAAAATAATTACTGATGGCGTTTAACAGATTCCACCAAAGCAATAACATCAGCTTCCTGAGTATTAAAAGCCGTGACAAGTCTCACCGTACACCCAGTTTCGCTATCCCACCGATAAAACTGAAATCCTTCAGCTAAAACCGCCGCAATTACAGATTCTGGAAGTTGAATAAAAATTTCATTAGCTTCGACTGGATGGCAAAAAGATACTCCCTCCACACCAGCCAAACCTTGCGCTAACTTAGCCGCCATCTTATTTGCATGAGTCGCATTTCTCAGCCACAAATCATCTGTTATGTAAGCTGACAACTGCGCCGACAAAAACCGCATTTTCGAGAACAGATGCCCGCTGCGCTTGCGGTAAAAAGGAAAATTCTTTGCCAATTCGCGATCGAAAAAAACCACAGCTTCCGCAGCCATTGCCCCATTTTTAGTCGCTCCAAACGAGAGAATATCAACCCCAGCGCGCCAAGTAACATCCGCAGGAGAACAGCCCAGACTAGCGACAGCATTAGCAAAGCGAGATCCATCCATATGCAGGTGTAAATTGTGGTGGCGAACAACTTCCGAAATCTGCGAAATTTCCGCAGGATTGTAGATAGTTCCAGCTTCCGTTGCTTGAGTGATGCTGACGGCGGCAGGCTGTACATGGTGGACGACACCTACACCAGCCTTGTCGAGAATTTTTCCTAAAGTCTCTGCCTCAATTTTAGCATGATTTCCTGTTATTGTCACCAACTTTGCACCGCCAGTAAAAAACTCCGGCGCGCCGCATTCATCAAGATTAATATGAGATTCCCCATGACAATAAATCGCACCGTAAGGAGGCGTCACAACCGCAAGCGCCAGAGCATTAGCAGCCGAACCAGTCGCGACAGGAAAAACAGTCACCGATGTCTCAAACAGTTCCGAAAACTTAACTTGCAAACCTTGCGTATATTCATCATCTCCATAGGATAAAACAGCACCACAATTAGCCGCTGCGATCGCGGCCATAATTTCCGGGGAAACACCCGTTGCATTGTCGCTACAAAAATTCATGTAAATAATTGGTAAGCACCATCTATAATATACAGGAATTACGCATTGTAACTGTGTGGCAAGGGTTTGAGATTCTTCTTACTCAGAATGACATAATTAAGTTATTAGTGCGTCCAGGACTAATATAACTCATAGAATAAAATTTATGCTACCATGAAAAAGCAGCAAAATAAATTCAGCCACCTGACGGCAATAGAAAGAATTTACCTGTCATTTCCCGCCAAATATTTATGGGATCAAAGCTGGCTGCAAGGTCAAGTTTTAGACTTTGGCTGCGGCTTTGGCAATGATGTTAAATTATTGCAGCAAAAAGGATTTGATATTGCAGGTTATGATCCTTATTATTTCCCGGAATTCCCCAACAATAAATTTGATACAATAATTTGCTTTTATGTTTTGAATGTTTTGTTTCCCGAAGAACAAGCTAATGTCCTCATGGAAGTCTCGCATTTGTTGAAACCGGGAGGTAAAGCATATTTTGCCGTGAGAAGGGATCTCAAAAAAGAAGGCTTTCGAGAACATTCCGTCCACAAAAAACCGACCTATCAGTGCATTGTCAAACTTCCCTTTAAGTCAGCGCACTCTGATGAGTATTGCGAAATCTACGAATATGTCCATTACAATCATCAAAGAAATTCAGCTAACAATTGCATTTTTTGTAACCCGCACAAACATCTAACTTTACTAACTGAGTCTGCAACAGCCTATGCTATGTTTGATGGTTATCCCGCCAGCAAAGGTCATGTTTTAATTATCCCCAAGCGTCATGTTGCTAATTATTTTGATCTCCCGTTTCGAGAACAATCTGCTTGCTGGTTTATGGCGAATAAAGTGCAAGATATTTTAAGTAAAGAGTTTCATCCTGACGGTTTTAATGTGGGGATAAATATCAATAAAGATGCGGGTCAAATGCGAAGTCATGCTGCTATTCATATTATCCCACGCTACCGAGGCGATGCGACGGGAAATAAAGGCGGTATTAGGTATGTGATTCCTAAAGTAAAAAATAAAGATTTGTAAATTGTGAAAGGATTTTTTTTTACCGCAGAGGCGCAGAGAACACAGAGGAATGGAGAAGAGAGGGATTCATAATTTTTGTAAGAATTGTTATCTTTGAGCAAAGGGCGATCCAAATAGGGTTAAAATATACTTATAACATCTAAAACTACACCTTAACAGCAGTTTCGCGTTCTGTTTATGTCTAAGCGCAAAAAGCAAGAATGGCTCAAGGAAACCCTAGAGCTCAATGAAAATCATAACTGGAAATCAAAACCTGGAACTCGCATCTTTGTCGCAGGAAGAGGTGCTGTCCGTTTTGATGTCCCCGATGATTGGCATTTTGAACCGGATACAAAGTCGTTCCGGTTTACGGACAAAAAGCCGCCGGATGATGATTGTTGTTTAGAGGTTTCGTTTAATTTGCTTCCCCCCGGAAACTGGGCCGATTTTCCGTTGGCTCCGCTATTAAAGCAGGTGGCGGAAGAGGATAGCCGGAATCCGTTCGATATGGGGGAAATTATACAACTGAAGCGACAAACTGCGCGGATTGTTTGGACTCAATTCAAGTTTATTGACCCTCCAGAACAGCGGGAAGCTTATTCGCGAATCTGTGTTGGATTGGGTTCTAATGTTCAGTGTTTGATTACTTTTGATTACTGGGTTGATGATGCAGAGCGTTTGACTACTGTCTGGGATACGGTGATGGAATCGTTAGTTTTAGGGTTGTTTATTAATGATCCTCGAACTGGATTTGCACGGCCTGATTAGATATATGCAGAGTGGGAAATGGCGGGTTTTATGGGTCTATGTCCCCGACTTTTTCAAGAAGTCGGGGTTCTAAATCTCTCAGCTATTCATCCTGTAGCAAACAGCAAGCAAGCTTGGATATCTTCAGGTTCTAAATCGGGAAAATCTGCCAGAATTTCACTAGCAGTCACATGATCCGCTAGAGTTTCTAGAATGTCGCTAACTCGAATTCTCATGCCTCGGATACAGGGACGGCCTCCACATTTACCTGGAGTTTGAGTAATTCGATTGAGTAAAGAAGTTTTGTCTAGCATAAGTCTTACCTAGAGAAAGTCATTATTTTAGGACTTTAAACTGTTTCCCCACTACTTGCTTGGGGCATCGCTTCAATCAGCGCCCGAAGCACCTTGTTTACTGCCTCCGGTGTTGAGAAAATCCGGGCAATATCCTCATCCAAAACAACGACTGTCATTTGTTGCTTTCCACTGCGATTTGCAAAACGGTTGGGTTTGGCTTTTTTGTAGTCGAAGCGGTACTCCGGCAAAAGCTCATCTTCCGAGTTTGAAGATTCATTAAAAGGCGTTTTCTTCATAGTCTTCACGTTCCTTTTTCGTGGCTAGACGGGCACTAATGATACGGATTGGATTTCCACGTTCAGTATAGCTGACTAGCAGCAACTGATTGTTTTGAGAGTGACCGATGATAATTTCACGGCGCTCATCTTGTGAATGTTTTTCATCATCAAAAATTACGGCAAGCGGATTGTAGAAAACTGTCTTTGCTTCTTCAAACTTTACACCGTGCTTGTTGAGATTGATAGCTGCTTTGATTTCGTCCCATTCAAATTCCATACCCAGATTGTATGTTTTATATATTTTCGCGCTTTTGCTATCTAACGCTGATTTTATTGTAATCGTAATCCACCTGAGTGCGACTCGATCGCCCATTCCCCGCAAAATACTAACACAAATACCGTACAATTATCCCATCATCCGGCATCAACCAACCTGCTAACGCCATGCTTTGCGATTACCTAGTACAAATCCTCACCGCCCGCGTCTACGATGTAGCCCAAGAAACGCCCTTAGAATTGGCCCCCAATCTATCAGCGCGACTCAACAATAAACTCCTGCTGAAGCGAGAGGATATGCAGTCTGTGTTTTCCTTCAAACTGCGCGGTGCCTATAACAAAATGGCGCAACTTTCGCCGGAGTTGCTAGCAAAAGGGGCGATCGCAGCTTCTGCCGGCAATCACGCCCAAGGAGTCGCCCTCGCCGCCCGCCACCTGGGAACTCGCGCGGTCATAGTCATGCCCGTAACTACGCCCCAGGTCAAGGTAAATGCGGTCATAGCCCGTGGTGGAGAGGTGGTCTTGCATGGTGTTACTTACGATGATGCTTACGCTTTTGCGCGCCAATTAGAGGCGGAAACAGGCATGACTTTTGTTCACCCTTTTGATGATCCCCATGTGATTGCGGGACAGGGTACGATCGGCATGGAAATTCTGCGACAACATCAAAAACCAATTCATGCAATTTTTGTGGCAATTGGCGGCGGTGGATTGATTTCTGGAATTGGTGCTTATGTGAAACGGTTGCGGCCGGAAATTAAAATTATTGGTGTCGAACCTGTCGATTCCGATGCGATGAATCAGTCTTTGAAAGCGGGGAAACGGGTGCGTTTATCCCAGGTTGGTTTATTTGCGGATGGCGTGGCTGTGCGGGAAGTTGGGGAGGAAACTTTTCGGCTTTGTCAGGAGTATGTGGATGAGATTATTTTAGTGGATACGGATGATATTTGTGCGGCGATTAAGGATGTTTTTGAGGATACGCGATCGATCTTAGAACCGGCTGGCGCATTGTCGATCGCAGGTGCGAAAGCTTATGTCGAACGGGAACAAATCGCAGGAGAAACGTTAGTTGCTGTTGCTTGCGGTGCAAACATGAATTTCGATCGCCTGCGTTTTGTAGCAGAAAGAGCGGAGTTTGGCGAACGCCGCGAAGCTATTTTTGCAGTCACAATTCCCGAACAACCGGGAAGTCTCCGCAAGTTTTGTGAATGTTTGGGAAAGCGGAATTTAACTGAATTTAGCTATCGAATTGCGGATGAGAAAGCAGCGCATATTTTTATCGGTGTCCAAATTCAAAACCGCGCGGATGCGGTGAAAATAGCTGCAAGTTTTGAAGATTGTGGCTTCAAAACTTTGGATTTAACTGATGATGAATTAACGAAATTGCACTTGCGGCATATGGTGGGCGGCCGTTCTTTGTTGGCAGATAATGAATTATTTTATCGCTTTGAATTTCCCGAACGTCCTGGTGCGTTGATGAAGTTTGTGGGTTCGATGAGTCCTAACTGGAATATTAGCGTTTTTCACTATCGGAATAATGGGGCTGATTACGGGCGAATTGTGGTGGGAATTCAGGTGCCGCCTGATGAGATGCAGGAGTGGCAGGCTTTTTTGGATACCCTGGGCTATCTGTATGGGGATGAGAGTCAGAATCCGGCTTATAAGTTGTTTTTGAGGTAGGGGTTTTTGGGGAAAGGGCGATCGAGTTTACTCGTTTTGGACCGGAAGAATTAGTATTATTGAACCGCGAAGACGCGAAGGACACGAAGTCAGAATCAGGAAGAAATTGTATTAGAAGGTCGATCTTGATGGGCGATTCCCTTCGGGATAGCTTCGCTTCACGACCTTTTTGAAATAAATCTCATTTCGATCGCAAATTCCGCACATCCTGAATACTGAGTCCGGTTGTTTGAGCGATCGTTTCATCATCTAGGCGATCGAGTAATTGCCGTGCGATCGCCAGCTTTTCTTGTTGTAGAGCTTCTTGAACGGCTTTAATTATAGCTCCTTGTTGGTCGTAAATAAACATTTCTCGCCGTTCGATATCCGCCAATTCATCAAGGGTTAAATTCACTTGATTTGCGATGTCAAAGGCTTTATGAATCTCTGGAACGCTATCCATTATTTCCGGGACATCCGTTATTGTCCTCGCATATTTCATGAAATAAATCCATTTATCTGCAATCGTTTCTAGCTGGTCTACTTGTTTGGTAAATTTCGGAAGTTCTACAAATACTAACTCGATGTTATTGTCGGTATATCTGATATTTGTGCTTTCTTCTTTGTAGACAAATCTCGAAATTAGCTTGTCGCTATTTTGAAACATCTCGAAATCAGTCAGTGTTAATGCAATCACGGGTTTGAGCATTCGGTAGCCTTCTCCTTTCTGTAATTGAAAGGCGTAAGTTTTGGCGGCGTTGTACAAAACTCTCTTGCCGAAAGACTCTACGTTTAATACCTGCATTTCAATAATGACTAGGGTACCATCGGCGAGTTTGGCTTTTACATCTAAATAAGTATCTTTCAAACCTTCGACTCTGGGCGGCAGGTTGGGGTTGATAATTTCCAAGTCTTCAATGGTAGGATTGCCATCGTAAATCATGGCGTTGAGAAAACTGATGAGAATGTCTTTGCTTTCTGAGGAGCCAAATATTCTCTTGAAGGCGTAATCGGTTTTGGGGTTGATGAATGTCATGGTGGGAATCGGGAATAACGATCGCTGTGTCGATTCTATCACAAGAGCGATCGGACTTGATGGGCGATCGCCTGTCGATTCCAAGATTTTAGGACTTACGAAAAAAACCCGGTTTCTGCGTCAATATCTCAGTTCGATATACTCTGTATGTGCGCCAATCCAAAACCAGTAAATGCGATCGTTTTCTAGTAAGCCAAGAGCTCGATAATTTAGTCCTACACGAACTGAATAAATAGGTTGACGCTGACTAACTCGTTTAAACTGAAGGCTGTTGTGGTAGGGATCTGAATGCCAAAGGGCGTATGCTTTGGCAGCTTGCTCTTGAACCGATGCAGGAAGCTGGTCAATTTTCTTGCGAAATGCGTTAGTAACACTTGATTTCATGGCGAGTCGGGAAAAACATCCACCAGGGGAGTAATATCGCCAGCAGCAATTTCCTGACATACTATTTCAGCTAGACTATCCCACTGATCGTCTGTTGTAGCTTCAAATTGAGCCTTCCACGCGCGTTCATCACTGATATCTTCTTCCGCCATTAGAATGCGGATTAACTCTCGTTTGTCGATCGCAGATAGTTGTCTAATGGTAGGGAGTAATTCTGTTAGTGTCAT
>Ga0316607_1000367_pt1 | contig 16940 bp, 17 predicted proteins | sample MIS2016062E_MG_FD_207674 | JGI IMG/M metagenome (GOLD analysis project Ga0316607, IMG submission 207674) | Microbial mat bacterial communities from Middle Island sinkhole, Lake Huron, Michigan, United States - MIS.2016.062E | ecosystem: Environmental > Aquatic > Freshwater > Lake > Sediment...
CCAAGGTGGCTTATGATGTGAAGGAATTCGACCTGCAAACAGAGATTGAGTTGAAGATATGAGAGTCCCCACCAAGTTTGACAGGTGTAAGACCTGTGATATCCAGTATGAGTGGACCAATCGTAAGTCTGGGTTCTGTAAACCATGCAGGGCCGAGAACAAAAGAGACTACAATAAACGCTACAAGAAAGAGCCTAGAAAGTTTGAGCGTGAAACACTACCACCTGTAGATGGAGTGATGGAGCTCCAGTTCCGCACCTTCTTTTCACTTATGCGAGTGCGTTACACTTGCGTCAAGGACATTAACATTGTGCAGCATGCAACCTACCGTAAATAAACCGTGGATCGTCCCGGCTAATCAAGCCCGTGGAGCGTTCGTGTCATCCCCCCAATGGCCTGTAGCGATTGCTGATTTCATACCAGAGCACATGCTACGACCTGACCAGTTGGTGCACGGTCACCGAGCGTTCGTCAGGTTGAGGAAAGCCTCTCACGAATAGCCGAGTTTTCGCAGGCCTGTTGGTCTGCCACATATCGCTCCGCAACCTTGGCCGGTGTGAGAATGTTCTGGAGCACTGATCCAGCCCTGATGTAGAGCTTGGATTTGATCGAGCCATCCAATAACAATGGGTTGTTGACCCGTCCTTTGATTAGATGAGGGTGTTGAACATATCCGATCGACTCCACGATCTCCCCGAGCTTTCGTGTACTCAGATTCGGAAACCGTCTTTTCAGCCAGTAGCTGGAAATCCAATCGTTTGCAAAACCCATGGCGTGTTCGTCACACATCTCCAAGATCTCCGATTCGAGCTTGCCCAGGGAGACGTTAATGGCTTCCGTGGTTGAGCTTGTTTCTGGCACCCTGGTGCACGATGTTGCAGGGTTGAACTGTTCAGCGATCTGGTATGTGTTGAGGAACTTCGCCACAGCCCCATAACCGCCCCGTCTGAGCCAGTTGTAGAGGTCTGGGAAGTAGTTGCCAGTCATTCCATCACGGTGGAGGTGGTCGGGCTGCTGTTGGGCAGTGAAGAAGATGGCGTACCTGCGATCGTTGATATCCTTGGGGATTGCGTTCTTGTGGTTGCTGTTCAAGATGAAGTTTGCACAGACCTCTGTGGTAAACTGATCCACCCCCTTGCGTTGGATTTCCATCCTATCACCTGTGATCATCGGTTTGAGGGCTTCCAGAAGATTTGTACGATCCTCCTTCACAAAGACATCCTCTACTCCGATGAAGATTTTGTTCATGAGCCACGCATTGAATTTATTATCAATATCGTCGGCTTTTGGGATATGAGTGTACTTGTCCCCTACCGCATAGGCAACCACCCGTGTGAGGAGCGTCTTGCCGTTTCCCTGACATCCTTGGATAAATGGGCACCATTGGAATTTTATTCCCTTGTGTTGAACCACAGCCGACATGTAGCACAGCAGGATCGTTCTGTCCCGTTCGTTGGGGATCAGTTTGGCTAGGTGGTCCAGAAACGGTTGTGGTGACATGTCAGACAGTTCCACCTTGGGATCGAGGTATGTGTTGACCCTACCCTTGATGATCTGACCGAAGGGTAAGTCTGGCCTGAAGCAGGTCGAATCGGCCTTGGGGAAGTGTAGGATCTGTGATTGGGTGAAGGCCTTCCAAGCATCAGCCTGTGAAGCACCGTTGCAGTCTTTGACGAACTCATATCCACCGTACTTCGCCTTGAAACTGCCCTCCTTCAGGCACTCACCATTGGGGCACAGGATACGGTTCTCGTCTGCGATGTAGACCATGTCCTTGAAGAAAATCTTCTGCTGGTCACCAGACATGAGTTGATGACCAACCCTGTCCTCGATGGTGCCAGGAGTTGCAGGGGCGATGGTCGCCCTGCTCAAGTGGCACACATCCTTGGTGGAGGCGCAGGCCTTCAAAATCGTGTCTTTTAGGTAGGTTTTGTGCCTGTCCCACTTCTCCCTGACCAGTGCGCTTGAACGCATCAGTCGTTCGATCCTGGTGCAGTCCTTGCCCGTCCAGAATGCAAGTCGACACGCCAGTGACTGGTCTGCCGATGATGCGTCATATGGTGTGTCACTGTTGGACTTCCACTGTGCGCCCAAGGCCACAGGATCAGCGCACCACAGTTTGTCGAAGGTGACCGACCCCATCATCTTATTCTGGAGGGTGACAGTCTTACGGGCGTGGGCGAGCAGGTCTTCATCAGTGATGTGCCCTGACCAATCAGGGACGGGGGCAGTGGTCCAATCTGTTGGAGTGGGTGAGGTTGTGGCAGAGACTGGAAAGTATTGGGGGATGAACGATGCGAGTACTGATGTGAAGTCCAGTGTCGGGTCACCATCGTTCATGTTCCCCGTCATGGCGCAGTAGCGACCCGAGGTATAGAACTCCAGACCGAGTGGTACGTTCTTGCAGGCGTGTGGTGGAACCTGACCACAGCCGAAAACATGGAGTCCACGGTTGGAGTTGGAGACTTGAACCAGTGCTCCAGGGAATTGGTTGACCAGTGCTAGTGCCTCTGGCTTCCAGTTGTTGGTGGTGTCATCGAGGCAGTTGTCGAGGTCGAAGAACCAGAATGGGTCGTTCTCAGTGAACACGAAACCGATCTTGCGACCTGTGGAGCAGGCTGTGTCGTAATCGGTCCAGCATTCCGAGTTGTGGGGGTTGCATGACTCACCTGTGCGCCAGTCTACTGGCACCTTGCGTGGCTTGCCAGTGGGTTGTGGCACCTCGATCCAGTTGATCCACTGTGGTATTGACTTGAAAACCAGATTCACGCTGTCCACTCCGTCAGGGTTGCACCCTTGTGCTGGGTGAAGGACAGGATGTGGTCTTTGCAGCAGTCCTCGCAGTACATGTAGATTTCTAGGTAATCCCTGCGACCGGGGATCTTCTCAGTGGGCACGGACATGATGGAGAAACCTGACAGACAGGATGTGTGCTCCACCCCATCCTTGTCCTCCGACTTGCGCCACTTCGTGACGACCTTGTGTTGGTGTAAAAATTCGCTTCCGCATGGTGCTTTTAGAGACATCAGACTACCTCATCCTTCTTCTAGAAATTTCATTTTCGATCTTAGTTTTTGCCTCTGCCAAGAATGCGTCAGACAAAGAAGTTAACGCCCTTTCTTCACAAAGTTGCATAGCACCGTGTACCATTGTGTTTATCTGATTACGATACCAATCCTCTGTCAGACTGATTTTATTTCCCTCAATTTTTAATGGTGAGTAGTGGTATTTCATTTCATGCACCCCTTACATTTGGTATAAGCCAGTCCTATTTTCTTTCCACCAATATCAACCCCACCTTCAAACACCTGTGATTTGTGAAGACAACATTCACCAGTGTGGTAAGTGTCTTTCGATCCGCAGATGCAGTGGTCTGGTACAAAGTCTAATGGTTCGTTGTCGAACATTCTCATTTCGGTTCCCCTTTCGCCCTTCCGGGTCTCTATTTCTCAGATTTTACCACGCCCGTTCACGAAGCAAGCGTCCCCACCAAGTGAGCTTATCAGTTCAGCCCACCTCAACTGTGCTTCAGTGTGGAGGTCGTTGGGGGAGTACTTCCAGTCCGGGGCTTTCACCTCCCTGGAGACGAACTGACCAATCACCCTACCAATGTCACTCGGTCCTATCACCACGGTCCTGATTCCGATGAGATCAGCAGACTTGATCCTCTTGTTAACTGCGGTCGAATCGTTGCACAAGCCGTACCGCACCCATGAACCTGTGTCAGTTTTAAACGCACCCACATTGTTCCTCCACAGCCTTGCACCGTGTTGACTGGCTTCCAGTCTGAGGTCGTTTTGAACCGCTTGCTCATTCTGTGCCGAGGTGTCGAGGTGGGTGGTCTGGTCCAACATCTCCCTGAGTTCCTGCACAGCCTTGTCGGGGATGTTCCATCGTTGTTGCCATTGTTTATAGGTCATAACATGGGTTCCCAGATTGGGGTGGGTTGTGTGACACCGATTCGCTCCTGCGCAATCTTAAAATAATCAGCATCTCGCTCAATGCCTATGAAGCTGCGGTTCAGGTTCTTACAAGCAATGCCAGTAGTGCCAGATCCCATGGTGAAATCAAGCACCGTATCGCCCTCGTTGGTGTAGGTCTTAATCAGGTACTCCATGAGGGCAACGGGCTTTTGGGTGGGGTGAGTGGTCTTGGAGTCTAATGGAAATTTTAGTATGCTCCTTGGGTAGTTCGTCCACTCCTGAAAATTCTCGGTACCACTTTTTCCGAAGTTGTCACCATTGTTTCCTCTTTTGACTGTCTTCCCATAAGGCTTTAGGTCTTGTGGGCAGTATTGATGTCCACCATCTGAAAAAACCAAAACATCTTCGTGAATCTTCATCGGCATCCGCTTGGCGTTCAGGTGCCCTGTAGCCTTGCTTTTCTCCCACACCCAGCAATACTTGAACATCTTCACATTGCTCATCACCAGCGCACTGGTAAAAGGTTGCGAGGCTGTCAGCACGATGGCCCCGTTCTTCTTTGTCAGCCTCTTGAGTTGCGCCCACATCGGTTCAAACTGGATCACCGAATCCCATCGACAGGCTGTCGTCCCGTAAGGTGGATCCGTCAAAACCATATCAACGCACCCATCCAGCAGCCTTGCCATTTCTTCAAGGCAATCACCGTGAATCAGTTTATAGGTCACCGAGCACCCTCTCTCTAAGCTCCATCGCATCACTCTCCTTCAGGGCCTGAGCACTGATGATGTCAACTCCATACTTCAGGTAGAACCTGCGCTGGGATTCGTTGTCTGGTTCACCACGGAGCCGAGCCCACGCACCATACCATCCAATCGCCTCACGCAGTTGGCGTTGCGCCTCCTGCGTCTTACCAAACCTTCCAGCGTTGATCTGTGCGATGTAAGGTGGGAGGCCTTGGTTCATGTAGGACTGTGCTATCGTGCTCAGTGGCGTGTCAAGGTCGATCACACCACCTCTCAACCTCGCCAGGGTTTCAGGTGTGAGTTCTTCCAGATCCCCATCGACAAAGTCTGGTCCACTGCGCTCCGCTGGTGTTGGGTAGAACCCACAGTACGGGCAACACCTGTGCACCCGTTCGTAAACACCTGTACAAGATGGGCAGGTTCGACAGGGAATGCCAGTGTCGGTAGATGTGCTGCGCTTGCTTCGGTCCTCCAGGGTCCACTTCCGTGGTGCGTCAGGTAGACCATGGCGCACCACATTGCCCACATGGTCAATGATGATGGCGTGTGACTTCCCTGGGAGTGGTCGTAAGGCCCTGCCAAACTGTTGACAATAGAGCCCGTAGGACTGCGTAGGACGGACCATGGACACCACCTCAATGGCAGGTAGGTCAAACCCTTCACCGAACAGGTCCACATTCACCAGTTGCATGATTTCACGGTTCCTGAAGCGTCTGACAATCTCGACACGGTTTGCAGCAGGGGTCTTAGCACTGACCACAGCCGACACCACGCCACGGGCGTTGAACGCATGGGAGATCTCGGTTGCTGTTTCAACATCTGTGGCGAATGTCACACCGAGTTTCCCTGGAGCGATCTTCAGATAGTGCTCCACCACATCTCCAGTGATGTGGGATTTCTGCACAGCCTTCTTCAGTTGTGGTGCTTTGAAGTCGCCAGTGCTCCCGATTTCAACATCGTGCAGATCGAGGTCCGATGGTGGGGCGAAAATTCGGTAGTCGCTCAAGAACCCCTGTGTGATCAGATCACGCATGGTTGGTCCAACCGTCATCTCATCGATCACCCCCGAAGCGTTTCTACCGAGTCCTTTACCGTCTGCCCTACATGGTGTGGCAGTCACCCCGAGTCCACGGGCGTTGGGGAACATCTCGATTGCCTGTCCCCATTTATTTCCTTTCGTGAGGTGATGACAGTTGTGAACGGCTATACTGTTTGCAAAATAGGTGTGGAACTCATCGACTTCGATATTGTAGACATAACCGTCTGGAAGACACTCTCCGTTTCTTCCAATATCTGACGATTGGAGAATCTCAACATGGTCCACCCTATCTCTTTGAAGAAGGCATCCTTTCTCCCATCCTGTTCTTGTCTCGATCTTGTCTGGTGACTCGAACCATCCGCTTCTATCCCGATCTTCAACTTGTAATTCCCACAGTCTACTTTGTAGTGGTAGGGAGTTCTGTATTTTGCTTTCAGTGTACCAGTCTTTACAATACATTGGTTTTGAAATCCCAAAGAAGAAAATACATTGTTCAAGACAGTCTCTGCCTTTGTTGCAGATCTTCCGTTTCCACCCATTAATTTTGGAGAGTGCCCTATCTCTTTCAGTCTCCTCGAAACCTCGTCCCTTATCTCCTGTTTGAACATCGGATTCTTTTCTTTCATTCTTTTGGAGTTCATTGGTGAGTACCATTTGTTTGTCAAAGTCATTGTTTCTGAGCTTCTCTTTGAACGATACGATTTTGAACAATCCATTGAACAATAGTATCTCCCTGACAGTGGTTTGTGACGGTTCCCCGTGTCGAAGATTTTTCCGCACCATGCACATTCCTTTATCACTACAGGTGGAGGTGTGATCGTTTTTGGTGCCTTGTCGATCAAGTCTTCCAAGTGTGCCACCACGGTTTTCATTTGATTTACCTTCTTCACCCTCTCCTTTACAGCACTTAATTTTACTTGTTTCTTCGCAGGTTTCGCCCTCAAAATACTGTTCAGTGCCCCCGTGAACATCCTTCCACATTTTGTTTTGTGACAGAATATTCGACCCTTGGTTCTGTAGTGGTAGCTCTGATCCGATGTCGGAGGTGACGGTATCTGGTTCCCACACCATGTACACTTCAAGTCCTGTGGTAATGTCTTTAGCATGTTTCCAACCTTCTGTTGTAAAAATAGGATGATTCTCTGTACAGTTTAACACATGGTGCCCTATTGTCAATCGCACCATGTTTTTCGGGGCAGGGTTTTTGAAAACCATATTTACCTTCCGAGTGTGAATTTCACCCGTATTTTCGTCAAAGCATTTCACAAAATCACCAACTTTGATTGTCTCAATCAATCTACCATCAACCAATGTTCCTGCTGGAAAGCACTCGTCTATTACCAACATCTGAATAGACCTCGCCCAGTTCGCTAGTTCTGGTGCTCTGGCAATCACAGTGTCCACCCCTGCCACAGTCACCTTTGATTGTTGTGCAACGAATGACTTATTCAATTCTATGAGGTGCTGTGCTGAACAGAACTTAACAACATCATTTGGGCCAATTATTCTGTGATATACTTCCTGTCGTGCTAACGCCATGGAAATTTGACCAACGAGTTCTTGTCGGTGTGCGATGGCGATTGATGGTCCTTGTTCATCCCTGAGTATATCACCAATCATGTACCCTTTTCCACCACCTGTGGGAAGCACTGCCATTGCGTTCTTCTTACCAGATGCCCATATTTTTAGTATGTTGTCTTTTAGTCGTTGTTGGTAGGGTCTGAGTATCACTGGCAGATTCTCCAAACATGGGACTCGCACACTCCGAAGTCCTTGGCGATGGTGATGCAGGTGTCGCCTGCCTCCCTGCGTTTCTTGATCTGTTCAACCTGTTCATCTGTGAGCTTCCACCCACGGTCTGCAACTGGTGCAGATTTGACCCACTGGAGATTGATAGCCGAACAGTTTGACTCATCCCCGTCCATGAAGTCAATATGGTTGTACCCTTTGGTGTTGTCGAGAAACGCATCGGCCACCAACCTGTGGACCAGGAACTTACCTGCTGGAAACACCACCACTTTGCGCTTGCCGTTGGATGGGAGCTTGATGGCATGCTCGATGTGATACCCCTTGGTGTCCACCTCATAAACCCTTATCCTACCGAGGTTTGACACCTCAGCCTTGACCCCCACATCGGGGATTGTTTTCCAAAATTCTAGGGCCATAAAAATTCCTCTTGACAGTTCGAGAGCTTACATAAGATCTCCATTTGTCAAGGTTTTTAAAAGGATAACCATGAAACGCATAGCAATCCAAATTGAGTTTGAGACGATGGACGAACTGAGGGCCTACCTCGCAATGCCCGTCAGTGTAGCACCCGGGATCGAAGTGGTCGAACCTGAACCTGTTGTGGTAGATGTTGCCACTGAAATTCCAGAAGTCGACGCAGATGGTGTCAAGTGGGATGAACGCATCCACTCCAGTTCCAAGAAACTCACTGCAAAAGGTGTGTGGGCACGACGAAAGAACCTCACTGATGAGGAGTTCAACGCTGTAAAGGCCCAAGCATTCAAGGAGGCTGGACTCACACCTGCACCTGTACCACCCCCTGCACCTGCCCCAGTCACTGAGGTAGTTGTACCCACCCCTCCTGCACCAACTCCACTCCCCCCTCCACCACCGACACCGAGCCCTATCGTTACTCCAGTGCCTGGGAACGGTGGGATCGTCGTTTTGTTGAAGTTGTGTAGCGATCTCCAAGGTCAAGGCAAGCTCACCCAGGAGATGAAGGACCAAGCAGCACAAGCTGTGGGCCTCCAAGATTTCAAGCAGATCTTTCTGTCTCCCAAGGCCGAGCTTGTGAACCAACTTGCCACAGTTATCTCGTCGATGGTTGCATGAGCAGGATCTCCATAGCTCCCTCCAAGGCTCACATCTGGTCCATGTGTCCAGGGTCAGGTGTGATGTCTGGGGCTGGGGTCTCCAACGACGACAAGTCCTTTGCCCATGAGGGCACCACTGCCCACAAGCTGGCAGAGATGCTCGTAAAAGACCCAACACTGAATCCCCATGCAGTCATCGGAACCGTCCACGCTGAAACAGGTGTGGTGTTCGATGACGACATGTGGGACGGTGCAGTCATGTACCTCGACTACATCACCAGTGTGGTCGATGGTGCGTCAGTGGAGGTGGAGGTCAAACTCCCCGTCACGCACATCCATGACAATTCCACCGTCATCATTGATGCCTACAGCTTTGATGAGGCGACCAGACACCTTCACCTGTTCGATTACAAGTACGGGTTCAAGTCGGTGGAGGTCTACAAGAACTTGCAACTGATCCATGGTCTGGTGGCGTTGCAAGACAAGCTCCAACCACGACAGTTCACCTTTCATATCGTTCAACCCAGAGGGTTTCACCACCACGGTCCATGTCGGTCGTGGAGTGCCACCCCCTTCGATGTCGAGGGTGATGTGATTCACTTGATGGTACAAGTGAAGAAGGTTTTCAGCGATACTCCAAGCTGTGTCACAGGCCCACATTGTGCAGGGTGTCACAGTCTGGCATACTGTTCAGCGTACCGTCAAGCCACCATGTCAGCACTGGACTTTGTGGCACAAGCGATGCCGTTGAACAGCACCTCCGCTGAAGAAGAAACAGAACTGGCATTGTTGATCCGTGCTGACAAGATTATCAGTGAACGGAAAACAACGCTGGAAGAGAAGGTCAAGAACAGGCTCATGCGTGGTGAATCAGTCACCGGGTTCGAGCTTAAACGGTCCCAAGGTCACAAGGCGTGGACCATGGACAGTGACACCGTGCTTAGTATTGGGGAGGCCATGGGTATTGACCTACTCAAAGAGAAGAAACCAGTCACGCCAGCAGAAGCAGTTCGTCGGGGGTTCCCCAAAGCAGCCATTGAGCAATACACAAGTCGTCCGTCACTTGGCGTAAAGCTAACTCAACTCACAACAACTGACATTCAAAGGATGTTAAAAACATGACAAACAAACAACCACAACCAGAGATCGACTTTGTAGGACGATTAGTAGGTGGATCAGTATGGGTCGGAGAATCCGTCGACCGTCAAACTGGTCAACAGAAAGTTTACAAGTCTGGACCCATGAAGGGACAACCACGTATGGATTTCAGCTTCGGTGTCGCCATGGAAAAGAACTCTCCCTATTGGCCCCAGATTTGGGCCACCATGGGGCAGGTTGCCAAGGGTGGCTTCGGTCAATACTTCGACGCTGCTGGAAACTGTCTGCGCCCCGACTTCGCATGGAAGCGAACCGATGGTGACTCCACTGTGCCTAACAGTGCCAACAATATCCCTACCAACCAAGAAGGCTACAAGGGATGTTATGTTTTGTGGTTCACTGGAACGAGTGCCCCCAAGGTGTTTGACCGTGCTGGTAAACCGTTGTTGGATCAATCACAGATCCAGCTTGGATATTATGTCAGGGTTATCGGTGGCATCGGTGCCAACGACAACCCACAAAAGCCTGGCCTGTACCTAAATTACCGTTGCGTCCAGTTCTGGCAACCTGGTCCGATTATCGTCAAGGGGTCTGACTACGGTGCGATGTTGTCCAAGGGTCCAGGACATGTGCCCACAGCCATGGCATCGGCCACACCGAGTGCTTCCCCTGTGATGGCACCAATGCCACCCATGGCTCCCCCTGCACCACCTGCTCCTGCGATGGATTATGTCCAAGCTGGACCGCAGTTGACCGACAAGGCCCGAAGTGCTGGGTACACCTATGCTGCGCTCAAGGGTGCTGGGTGGTCGGACGAGCAGATGATGGCTGGAGGGTTGATTGTATAAAAGCAAAAAGAAAAGTTATTCAACTCATGGTATCCGATAAAACAACTTTGTATGCGCTATGTAATGACGGAACCATGTGGATGGTTAATTTTAAAGGTGAGTTGGAAGAAATCTCACCTATTACAGTAAATAAGTAGTTTCAACAGGGGGTGTGGCACAACGCACCACACCCCCTGTTGCTTAACAGCATGGCTGGCCCGTCCGTTAGCGAAAGTGGGGCAATTTTTTCAATAAACAAAACTGGAGATAAACATGAATACGATAAAGATGAACATAACACCAGAACTTGCAAAGTCATGGCTTGGAAAAAACACCCGAAATAGGTCAATGGATGATCGTAGAGTTAGGAGTTATTCCGAAGACATGCAGTCTGGGAACTGGAAAGATACCCACCAAGGTGTTGCTTTTTTTGCAGATGACACTTTGTGTGATGGACAGCATAGACTCGCTGCAATCGTTCACTCTGGAGTGACGGTAGAAATGCTTGTTTCTTTTGGACTGGAAAATGATTCCTCCGTTGGTGTAGATGCACACAGAGCAAGAAAAGCTAACGATATTTTAAAAATAATGGATAGCGAAACATGGATTGGAACAAGTGAAATTGCTACAGCTAGAGCAATAATTTCAGCAGGTACTCAAAGGTCTACGAGTGTTTCTATCGTTTTGGAATTTATCAATCGCCATGAGACAGCTATTAGATTGGCTTCTCGGTTAAACAAGGTTGGTAAAAATATCAGAGGGCTTTCTAACTCTGGAATTATGGGGGCCATTGCCTGCGCAAGTGTCGTCGTCTCAAAAGATAAATTGGATCAATTTATTAGAGCAATCAAAACAGGTGAAATACCTGAAAATGGAAGTCCCATTCTAAGGCTAAGAGAAAAACTATTGTCTGGATCAATAAATAATGGTTGGGCAGGAAGAATAAGAATAATGAGGCTAACCATGAGAGCAATAAAGGCTTTCGATGATGGAGAGAATATCACAAAATTTTACGAACCCGAATACTATATTTATGAGCCTCTTAGATAACTAGGTACATAGATGAAATTCCTGGTATACGACCTAGAAGTGTTCCCAAACTGTTTCCTAGCAGGATTCAGAGATCCAGACACTGGTAGTAGTTGGTTTTTTGAATCGTCAGATCGCAAGAACCAAGTTCCAGAACTCCGATCATTCCTGAACTGGATCAAGCAGTCTGGAATCCGCATGGTTGGATTTAACAACCAAGGATTTGACGCACCTATCATTTCCGAGTGCCTGACCGATATTTCATGGGGATGCTTCAAGGCCTACCAGAAGTGTCAGTCCATCATCAATTCTGAAAATCGACCATGGTCACCACCACCCCCACTTCTACAGGTGGATCTATTTCAGATATGGCACTTTTCAAATAAGGCCAAGTCCCAGAGTTTGAAGGGTCTGGAGTTGGCGATGCGGATGGACAGTGTGGTCGATCTACCATACCCTCCAGGGACTTACCTCACCCCTGACCAGATGGATGTTCTGCTTCACTACCTTGGACACGACCTAACAGCCACCGTGGAGTTCTTCAAGCTCTCCACGGACCAGATTCGTTTCAGGGATGAACTGTCTGCCAAGTACGGCAAAGACTTCACCAACTTCAGCGATGTGAAGTGTGGTGTGGAGGTGCTCACCATCGAAGCAGAGCGAGCCAACCCCGGCTCATGTTACGATGAGCGTGGCAAACCCCGACAAACGCTCCGTCCTTCGATCTCGTTGGGCGAGGTGATACTTCCATCGGTTCAGTTCCTCAGACCTGAATTTCAGGCAATTCTGGACCAGTTCCGAGCCAAGGTGATCGTCGAGACGAAGGGTGCGTTTGAAGACATCAATGCTGTGGTCGACGGGTTCACCTTCGTCTACGGGTTGGGTGGCATCCACGGGTCGATTGAGTCCGGTGTGGTCAGGTCCGATGCGACCCATGTGGTGGTGGACCTTGATGTTGCGTCCTACTACCCGAACCTCGCCATCGTGAACGACATATACCCCGAGCACCTGAGCAGTGGGTTCTGTGACACCTACAAGATGCTGTACGAGGAGCGCAAGAAGCACAAGAAGGGTTCAGCAGAGAACTCCATGCTGAAGCTGGCTCTCAACGGTGCCTACGGCAATTCCAACAACCTCTACAGCCCCCTCTACGACCCGAAATACACCATGGCGATCACCATCAACGGTCAGTTGTTGTTGTCCATGTTGGCCGAGCGCATGATGATGATTCCAGGACTCACCATGGTGCAGGCCAACACCGATGGCATCACCGTCAGGGTTCCACGGGAGCACCTGTGGGCAGTTGAGACTGTGGCAGGGTGGTGGCAGGCCCACACAGGGTTGGTCATGGAGACGGTGGAGTACGGGGCGATGTTCGTCAGGGATGTAAATAACTACCTCAGTGTCACCACAGGTGGTAAGATCAAGCGTAAAGGTGCCTACGAGTACAAGTACGAACTACACCAGAACCCCAGCATGGTGGTGGTGGCCATGTGCGCTGAAGCAGTTCTGCTTGGTGGTGTTGACCCGATGGAGTACATACGGTCCTGTGGAAACCCCCACGACTTCACCATTCGAGCCAAGGTGAGTCGCAGTGACCGTCTGTGCGACAAGCAGGGCAACCAGTACCAGCGGATCGGTCGCTACTATGTGTCCAAGGGTGGGATCGAGTTGGTCAAGCACTCACCACCGAAGGGGCCTGTAGGAGGGTGGAAGGTTGGAACCAAGGGTGGAATCCCCAACGGCACTGGTCCACTGGACGCTCAAGGTGTGCCACACGATCCCAATGTCCACACGAAAAACATGAGCACCTACAAAGAATGTACCACCTCGCTCACTGCTGGTCAGACTATCACGATGTGCAACGATATCAGTGAGTTCAACTGGGCAACTGTGGACTACGACTGGTACTTGAAAGAGGTTGAGAAGTTGACCGGGGTGTTTACTTAGCAGAAATCTGCCTGCTCCCAATCGTATCGACCTCGATGTGCGCCTGAAGCATGGTTATCCATGGGTTGGCTGTCGGGGCTGCGCCTGTGGACGCTATTCGACGAAGCCTCGCGAACACATGTCCACCGATTCTTCCTAATGTAGGGGTAAAATTCCCAAGGCTCATGATCATCATGGTTTTGCTTGTGGTATTAGCCGGAATCAGAATGTCGCCTGAATCAATGGTTGTGGCTGCCGTCAAAACACCCATAACATTACACCAGCAGTATTCCACCTCAAAACGGACATATCTGTTGGTGGCATCAAGCCCATTTGTGATCATGTGAATGTGCCAGTAGAGGGGTGTTGCCTCTTTCCATTTATGGATAAGCTCTTGACCTTCACAGACATTGAAGTCATTGACCTGCCACTGCGGAGCTGTGATGTTTCCCTGTAGCGTGGTCAGGGATGGGATGTTTGCACCAGTCGTGCGGATGATGATCGGGAAGTCTAAGTCCACCCATGCAGATTCGTCTAAGACTAGGGTCTTGTCGGTTCCGCACTGGATCAGAAGGTCGCTTGGTGCGTTCTGTGATGTCTTGATATTTCCATTCGTTCCATCGTACCACGCCAGAAAATTATTGTCGAAGTCGAAATACTTGTTGGTGTTGTTCCAGATCGGAAACTGCCCGTCTAAAGTCAGTGCGGTTCCGTTGACATCGGAAAGTTCTTCAAGCGTTTTGTGCTTGCTGACATGGACGAAAATGCTACCCTGAGTTCCATGGATGACTCCGACATCGCCAATCACATCAGCATGATGTGGAACGCTTGGCTCAACATTTGTCAGTTGACCGGCGGTTGTCTTTGAAATCCATAGCTTATCTCCCTCGGCCCATGTCGTGCCCCAAACTCCAGATCCAGAGTAGTTTGTTTTAATGCCTCGGACATATCCAAAAGTCGTCACAAAACCCTCTGCGTTGTTGATCGTGTTTTGAGTCATCACTCCTGCAACATGAGAGTTCGCTTCTGTGTCACCTTGTGCCAGTGCAAACTTTGGCCTAGTGCCCTGCCTTCCATCAAATTTAACAACCGATCCTTCTGTCAAGGTTGAGCCTGTCTTGTTGACACCCATAATGAACATCTCTTGACCGAGCTGTTGCGTAACAACCCCAGCGTCACCCATGCTAAGGTCAAGAGTTCTGTCTGTACTATTCCATCGAAGTAGGCCCTCAGCAACCGCTGTGGTCGATGGAGTGATGTCGAATTGGACACCTTCCATAATCGGTGAGCCGTTTACCACGGCTTGAGGTGTTGTCTGGTCGAGCTTTAGCGCAATGGCTTCAACATCTTCATCACCGTATTGGTTCCAAATTGGCATTAGTAGACCACAACGTTGATTGTTGGTGTCCCTGCGTTTGCGATGGCTGAGATTTCACCTGTGTATTTCTGACCCAGAGGCATCTCGTAAAATGCGTTAGGTTTCAAATAAATCCCTCGCTTCAGGTTGTCCACTGAAGCAGCCTGAAATTTGATCCATACCGACTCTGTCGATCCGTTGGATATGGACACCCCTATGAAGTTCGTTGATGCTGTCTTGATGGTAGTTGAGGTCGTTGCGTTCAGTGCCGGGGCAGTAGTCGTAGCCGTTGCTGCTGAAGCTGAGATCCCTTGAAGGAGTACTGTCTGGGTGTCAAGCTCAGAGTTTACGGCTACGAGTTGAGTCGTAGCAAGGTTAATCTGCGTCCGTGTCAGTGCTCCGTCCGATGTGATCTTGGCGTCGAGTGTCGTCCTCACCAAGTCAACCTGAGTGCGGGTGCTTGTGTGCTCGGCATTGATTACGACTTCCAGTTCCTCCCCCACCGACTCAATCGTGTTGCGGATATCGGTTGTGTTGGCATCATCGTTGGCCTCCATCGCTGTGAGGCTGGCTTCGATGTTGTCGAGTTCAGTGTCAATGGCAGTCGCCAGGGCACCAGACAGGTACACCTTCCCAGCACCAGTGGTGTCCACATCCACATTGTAGATCACACCTGTTGCCACATTGAACCCAGCCATGATCGATTTCCCAACCGCAGTCAGGACATTGGACGGAACCGAATCGTTGGCCCGTAGAACCGTAGAAACATAGGGTTGATCTGTTAGTCTGACTTGGTGCAACAACCGAGTCATCACTGCACCAGAGTTGTTCGTGACGATGATTCTCAGGTAGGGTGCAAAGACTGCTTCACCGAAGAAACTGATTCCATTACCTGTGGTGAACGGGATGGTGAAGGTGCGAACCAGTGTGGCCCCTGCGGAATCCGAGTACCAATACCCCGTCAGTGAACAACTGCGATCCGAGTCGACCTGAACACTCAGGTGCTGGAACTGCCCGATGTGGATGATCCCTGAGTTGAAGGTGGCTGCGTCAGCCAGTGGGGTGGTGGTAGTGAACTCTGGTTTGATTCCAGGGATCAGCAGTTCCCGGGGTTCACCATTTGGGTCAAAATTTGTTCCAAGCCCGAAAGGCATCAGTCAGTGACCATTTTGTCCATGATGAAACGACCCTGGCGAACCCGTCTAACAGTCGTTTCGTTGGTCATCTTGAGATCGTGGAGGTAGTAGGAGGCTGTCAGGGGTGCCGTTTGCGCTGCGGTCATGGTGACGACGATGATTCCTGTGGCGATGTTCGTAATATCCAGTCCTGACCCACTGGTGAGCGTCAGTGCTGCCGTTGCTTGGTTGTCCTTGTAATCGGTGCGGAGTTGGAGCTTGGGTGTCCACGCTGACCAGTCCTGGACCACACCGTTTGCATCACGCAGGGTGTAGGTGGTGGTGTAGGTGGCACCTTGAGTGATCGTGTCGTTGAATATTTCGCTCATGTTTGTTTCCTTTTTACTTTCAGGACTTCACGGGCCCTGGTAGGTTCCAAATCAGCCACCTCATCGGCAAGCTGGGCGTTGTAGTCGGCTACCTGTTTGAGCTTATTCGACTCTCGCCTTTTCTTCTCTCCATAGATGCCAGCACCAGCGATTACGATACCTAAGACGACCTCAGTCCAGTTGCCCGTTGCCGCGTCCGTGACCAGCTTGGTTAGGTTGACTTGAGGACCAGATGGAACATCCGACAGATCAAGAGCATTGGCTGCGTGTTGGCTGGACTTGTCTGCTAGGCCATGCGCCTGTCCTGCGTTGGCGTTGGCTCGGTTTTCGTGGACCTTGGTAATCTCGATGTTCATGTCGGCTATAGTCGAGATCTTGTCTGCTGCTGGGGCCTGCGCTGATCCAATTTCGTGAGCGATGTTCGCTTGAACCTTTGCCAAATTGGAAATAGTTTCGTTGGCCTTGTTGATGAGGGCGGTGTTGTTCGCAGTAAGTTCAGCCGTTTTTGCCAAAGCCTCTGAGTTGTTTGCGACATGGGCCGCTGTCTCTGCGTGGCTTTTTGATAGATCGTCAACAACCTGCGACCGAGCGACACACCCAAGCATAACAAAAGGAGCAGCAGGAAAAACAAGCAACAGCAGAAGAATGAGCAGAGCATTTTTCACTTCT
>Ga0316607_1000369_pt1 | contig 16884 bp, 11 predicted proteins | sample MIS2016062E_MG_FD_207674 | JGI IMG/M metagenome (GOLD analysis project Ga0316607, IMG submission 207674) | Microbial mat bacterial communities from Middle Island sinkhole, Lake Huron, Michigan, United States - MIS.2016.062E | ecosystem: Environmental > Aquatic > Freshwater > Lake > Sediment...
CGCTGGAAGCCGCCGCTGCAAAGGCCAAAGTACCATACGAGCGAGTATTTTGCTGCTCATGCTCATACGCCCCCAGATCAACCTTCGCTGTCCCATCACCATCCCCATCTACCTTGCGCGGCTTCCCGTCTAGGTCGGTTGTCGCAGTTACGACATCACTGTTGCCCGCATCAAGGGCTGGGGAACAGCCACTAAGGTGTAGATCATTTTTTGCTGCGTCGACAAAGAGCGGGTCAATGTCTTTGTTACCACCGCCATCAGTGCCCAAAGTGGTGTCCCAAATACCATTCGGCATTGAGCCTTGCACGATGCTATGGGAGATGATGGGGATGGAGGGGGTGGTGGGGTTGTTAGCACCATTGTCATTTGTTATCCCTCCGCCCCAGAAGATACAGTTTTGCAGCTTTGGTTTGCAGCTGTAGCTGTTGGACATCCCGCCGTTGAAAAAGGTCACGTTGGTGAGCGTGGGGCTGCTGCCTTTGCTGTTGGACATCCCACAGCTGTTATAATCATTACCAGTAAAGGTCACGTTGGTGAGCGTGGGGCTGCTGTTATTGTTGGACATCCCGTCTTTTATGCTGTAAGCACCATTGGAAAAGGTCACGTTGGTGAGCGTGGGGCTGCTGTTGTTAGTGTTGGACATCCCACCGCCAGACGACATGATAGAACTATTACCAGTAAAGGTCACGTTGGTCAGCACGGGGCTGCTGTTATCGTTGTACATCCCGCCGACTTGGCTACCATTGTTACCAGTAAAGGTCACGTTGGTGAGCGTGGGGCTGCTGCTAGAGTTGGACATCCCACCGCCACTCATGCCTCTATTACCAGTAAAGGTCACGTTGGTAAGAGTGGGGCTGCTGTTAGTGTTGGACATCCCGCCGCCGTTCATGATAGAACTATTACCAGTAAAGGTCACGTTGGTAAGAGTGGGGCTGCTGTTATTGTTGGACATCCCGCCACTATCATTAAGTTGGGCACCCCACCCGCCACGGCCCGCTTTGATGGTGAAGCCATCAAGAATTGCTGTCTTCGTTGCCCCATTCGCGCCTGTCACGACGGGTCCGATGTTGTCGATTGTGTTGGAAGAGTTTGCCCCATCATCGCCCTTCAAATCGCCACTGAGGATAGTTGCGTTGGTTTGCCAGTTGCGCTCCTCTAGTTTGGTCTCTGTGCCTACAAAGCCTCCATAAATGGCCACACCGTCATTTAGGGTGAAGGTTGCGGCGCTCCTAATATAGGTTCCAGCGGCGACCCAAATTGTATCACCACTGACCGCTTTGCCAATTGCGGTTTGTAGGTCGCAGGCGTTGCCCCAATCAGCACAACTGTTACTACTTGTGCCGGTTGACTTCACGTAGAGCGGAGTCGCGGCGCGGGCGGGGGTTGAAAAGAGCAAAGCCAATGAAGAACTAAGGGCTGTCAAGATCAAAATGGCCAAAAAAAACTAAGTTTTTTTTGGCCCTCGATTTTTAGCCTTTTTGCCAGGCTGCTTGGCCGTCATGAGCGGACAGTTCCGACTTGCATTCGTTGCCAAAATAGGCCTCCTTAATACCAATCAACGTCTTTGCGGCAGTCCAATTGACTACCACAGGCGGACCGTTCCAACTGAGCTTGGTTGCGATAATGAGCCTCCTGCTACCTGATCTGCTAATCCTTAATGCTGATCAAACAAAAAAGTCACTTTATTATAGCATTTCTTTTGGGATATTTCAAGGGGTCATTGAGGACAATTTGGCTGGCAATTTGGCCTTAACTTGACTTGCCTAAGATTGGCAAAAGTAGTACAGACTATCCAGAATGTGCTGGTAGACAGGCAAGATATTGGAAGCTGACAGGCAAGATGCCTGTCCTCCGCCTTTGAATGGAGCAGGCTAGAAGCCTATTCTAAGCCGCCCCAAGCTTTGAATGGCGGAAAAAAGCGACCTTCACAGCTTCAGCAGCCGCAAAGGTCTCGAATAAAGAGCTTTCAAAACCCTTTAGCTTATTTTCAAACCCTTTCTGAAACCTCAGCCTCGCCAAAAGTTGCCATTTCAGTCAGAATCTTGCTGGCTGCGACACAAAGCGACATCCCTAAAGTCGCGCCAGTGCCTTCGCCCAAGCGCAAATCTAAATCAAAGAGCGGTTCTAAACGTAAATGGTCTAAAATAACCCGATGGCCAACTTCAACCGAACGGTGGGCCGCAATGAGATGGGGTTGAATCACGGGGGCTAATTCATAAGCAAGCAAAGCGGCTGCGCCCGAAATAAAGCCATCAATCACAATCGGCACGCGCCGCGCCACCGCGCCCAAAATCACGCCGGCCATGGCCCCGATTTCCAGCCCGCCGACGCTGGCCAAAACACCTAACGGGTCGGTAGGATCCGGGCGATTGACTTCCAAAGCTCGCTCAATCACCGCGATCTTGCGGGCCAAAGCAGCATCTTCGATCCCCGTCCCGCGCCCAGTCACGATAGCGACGGCTTTTTTGGTGATCACCGCGGTAATCGCGCTGGAAGCCGTCGTGTTGCCAATGCCCATTTCACCCGTGCCAATAATATCGGCTCCGCAATCAATTTCTTGATTAACCAGGGTGATGCCGACCTCGATGGCTTGCAGCGCTTCGGCGCGTGTCATCGCGGGCCCGACGGAAAAATCTCGTGTACCTCTGGCAACTTTGTAAGCTAATAAATCGGGATGGCTGGGCAGATCCGCCGCGACTCCCACATCGGCCACCGCGACCCTTGCCCCAATGTGGCGGGCTAAAACGTTGATGGCCGCGCCCCCTTGCAAAAAGTTGAGTACCATTTGTTTGGTAACTTCTTGGGGAAAAGCACTGACCCCTTGCGCCACCACGCCGTGGTCGGCGGCGACGACAATCACGACGGGCCGGCTGAAGATCGGGCGCGGTTTACCCGTTGTGCCGGCCAATTGCACTGAAAGGTCTTCAAGGCGACCCAGGCTGCCCTGGGGCTTCGTGAGTTGACACTGGCGTTCGCGGGCGGTGCGGGCTGCTGTTTCGTCGAAGAGCGGAATTCGCGCAAGCGTTTCTTGTAGATTCATTATGTCCCCTTATTAGAGAATTGGGCAAAATTTTGTCAAAAGACGGTAGACAGATTGTAACATACTCTGCGGAACCCAAATGCAAGGAGGCGTTTTTTGCTGTTATAATAGTAAGGAATTTGCAAGGGCTACTTAAAGGAGGCTTTTTTGAACGAATCAAATCCGCGTTCTCGTTCGCCCTATTTGCTCGCTCTGGCGGAGCGGGTGTTAGTTTTTGATGGCGCAATGGGGACAAGCATTGACACTTTTCACCTGACGGCGGAGGATTATGGCGGCGCGGCGACAGAAGGTTGCCGCGATTATCTGGTCGTTACGCGCCCCGATGTAATCGGGCAAATTCATACTTCTTTCCTGGAAGCAGGCTCCGATGTGGTCGAAACTTGTACTTTTCAGGCGACGCGATTGCGCCTGGCCGAATGGGGCCTGGCCGAACGGACGTTGGAAATCAATCGTTGTGGGGCTGAAGTTGCACGGCGGGCTTGCGAAGCGCAGACTGCAAAGGATGGTCGCCCACGATTTGTCGCGGGATCAGTTGGGCCAACGGGCAAATTGCCTTCTTCCAGCGATCCTGAACTGAGTAATATCACTTTTGATGAATTAGTTACGCTTTTTGAGGAGCAAGCTCAAGCGCTAATCGTTGGTAGTGTTGATTTATTACTGATTGAAACGAGTCAAGACATTCTGGAAGTGAAAGCGGCCATTGTGGGCTGTAAACAAGCCATCGCGGCAGCTAATCGGCCAATCGCGTTGCAGGTGCAAGTCACGCTTGACCCAAGTGGGCGGATGTTGTTAGGCACAGATGTCGCTAGTGCTTTAACGACAATTGAAGCAATGAATGTAGATGTCGTTGGTTTGAATTGCTCAACGGGGCCAGAACATATGCGAGAACCAGTCAGCTATCTGACTTCGCATACTAATTTGCCCGTTAGCTGCTTGCCAAATGCAGGTTTACCCTTGAATGTTGACGGTGAAGCGGTTTATCCGTTAGAGCCAGAAGCAATGGCGCAAGCGTTAAGGGATTTTGTGCTAAATTTAGGCGTGCGCGTGGTTGGGGGCTGTTGCGGTTCACGCCCCGCCCATATTCGCCAAATCGCGCAAGCTGTGCGGAAAGAAGGTAATTAGTGGCAAATAAACCTCTTTTTCCAAGTGTTTCCTCCGCGATGCGGAGCGTAACCTTAAAACAAGAGCCTGCTCCCTTGATTGTGGGGGAACGAGTCAATAGTTTGGGCAGTCGTAAAGTCAAGAAATTGCTTTTGGCGGACGACTATGAGGGAATTTTAGCAATTGCCCGCGAGCAGCTTGATTTTGGCGCACACATTTTAGACGTTTGTGTCGCAATGACTGAGCGGACAGATGAAGCTGAACAGATGGCTCGCCTGGTTAAGCTGCTTTCAATGAGCGTAGAAGCTCCTTTGATGCTGGATAGCACCGAAACTGCGGTTTTGGAAGCGGCTTTGAAAGTTTATCCTGGGCGACCTATTCTGAATAGCACAAGTTTGGAAGGTGGCCGAGGGCAGAAAATTGATCAAACACTGCCTTTGGCGGTGAAATATGGCGCAGCAGTGATCTGTATGGCTATTGATGAGACGGGAATGGCGCATAAGCCAGAAGATAAGCTGCGAATTTGTCAACGAATCTCTGAAATTGCGCTTCAAGAATATGGTTTATCGCCAGATGCCCTGATTTTTGATGTCAATGTCTTCCCGATCACCACTGGTCAAGAAGAATTGCGCGATGAGGCAAAATGGACAATTGATGGTCTGCGCCTGATCAAAGAGCATTTGCCTGGCTCCTTTACAAGTTTAGGCGTGAGTAATCTCTCTTTTGGCGTGAAACCTAATGCGCGAGCGACCTTAAACAGCGTTTTCCTCTATCACGCCGTGCAAGCGGGGCTTGATTTGGCGATGGTCAACCCGCAACATATCACACCTTACGCTGAAATCACACAAAAAGAGCGTGATTTGTGTGAAGACTTAATTTTCAATCGTCAGCCTGATGCTTTAGCCAGTTTCATTCAGCATTTTGAAACGCTTGACCCCTCAAACAAGGCTTGGCAAGCAGAAAAAGCTGATCCGACAGAAGGGATGACGGTTGATGAGAAGATTCACTATCAGATATTGCATCGCAAGCGTGAGGGAATTGAAGCTTTACTAGAAGAAACGCTAAATCAACGGGCGCAAACGCAGCCAAAAGGTGAGGCGGCGGTTGAAATCCTCAATAAAGTTTTGTTGCCCGCCATGAAAGATGTGGGAGATCGCTTTGGCGCAGGCGAACTGATTTTGCCGTTTGTGCTGCAAAGTGCCGAAGTAATGAAACGAGCGGTTTCGCATCTGGAGCAATTCCTCGAAAAACAAGAGGGCAGTAGTAAAGGGAAGGTTTTATTGGCGACGGTCTATGGGGATGTTCACGATATTGGCAAAAATCTCGTGAATACGATCCTTTCCAATAATGGTTACACGGTATACGATATTGGGAAGCAAGTGCCAATCAATACAATCATTGAGAAAGCCTTAGAATACCAAGTAGATGCGATTGGGCTTTCAGCTTTGTTGGTTAGCACGAGCAAACAAATGCCGCTTTGTGTGCAAGAATTGGATAGACGCGGTTTACAAATCCCTGTTTTAGTTGGGGGAGCGGCGATCAATCGGCAATATGGTCAAAGAATTTTGTTTGTAGAAGAAAATCGCCCCTACGAAGCAGGCGTTTTCTATTGCAAAGATGCTTTTGAAGGGCTGGAGACGGTTGATCGGCTCAGTGACTCGACTCAAAGGTCAGCTTTTGTTGAGCAAGTGCGGGAGGAAGCGGCAAAGGCGCTTAATAAGCCGTTGCGGGGGCGGATGGTGTTGGCAGAGGTGGGGCGGGCGCAAGGGGCAACCGTGCAACGGTCTGCGATTACGCGAGAGGTTCCCCTTCCTACACCTCCCTTCTGGGGGGCGCAGACCGTAACGAAGCGGATTCCCTTAGATGAGGTCTTTGAATGCTTGGATCGCAATGCTTTGTACCGTTTGCAGTGGGGCGCGAAAAATGCAAAGGGGCCAGAGTGGGAGCGGCTAAAGGTTGAGTTTGCGGAGCGGGTGAAGCAAATGCGGCGGGAAGCCGAGCGGGATGGGTGGCTGGAGCCAAAGGTTGCTTACGGTTATTTCCCTTCCCAAAGCCAGGGGAATGAACTTATCGTTTATGACCCGCATTCGGTTGTGCAAGGTTCCCCCAAAGAAGTAACGCGCTTTACTTTTCCCCGTCAGCCAGAAGGTGAATACCTTTGCCTCGCAGACTACTTTGCTTCGGTTGAAAGCGGGAAAATGGATGTCGCAGTTTTTCAGGTCGTGACCGTAGGGCATAAAGTAACTGACCTTTGTGACCGTCTTCAGCAGGAAGGGGATTACAGTCAGGCCTACTACATTCATGGCTTGGGTGTATCACTTGCCGAAGCTTTAGCAGAATATATCAACCGTGTAGCAAAGCAAGGTTTAGGTTTGGGGGAAAAGGGAGGGCTACGATTCTCTTGGGGCTATCCCGCTTGCCCTGATTTAGAGGATCATGCAAAGCTCTCCCTCTTATTGCCAATGGAGAAGATTGGGGTAAGCTTGACAGAGGCTTTCCAATTGCTTCCAGAGCAAAGTACGGCAGCTATCGTGATTCATCATCCCGAAGCAAAATACTTTAGCATTGGAAGTGCTGTCGAACGAGCCGAAAGGGATGTGAAAGGTTGACGGTGGCTTGCGCTGTGCGCCCCCCGCCGAGGGCGGGGGGCGCACACCCTCCCCAATCCCAAAAAGGAAGGCCCAAAGGATTTCATAAACCTTTGGGCCTCTTCGCTTTCTCAGAAGGGGAAGATTAGATTAGATGCGCTCCCGCTCCCGATGCAAGCGTACCGTGCGCGTAAGGAGAACCGTTCCCAGTAACACAACTCCCATCAAAGGTACACCTGAACTTGTCTTGGGCAAAGGTACAAGCTGATCCCGTCGCGGGAGATTAGGAACAGGGGTCGGGACAATCGCTGTCGCCACAACCATCGGTGAAGGTGGAGCAATTGCCGTTGGGCCGCTATTCAGCACGACCTGCTCAGGAGAAGGTGTAAGCGAGGGAGTTCTAGTCGGCGAAGCGGGTGGAGTTGGCGTGATTGAAGGTACGGACGTAGCCGAAGGTAAGGGCGTATTGGTAGCAGTACGGGAAGCGGTTGGGGTATTAGTAGGAAACTGGGTTCCACCGACCACTTGCACCGTTGCGATATTGGAAAGCAAAGGCCGCTTGAGACCTTGCCATTCAGTTTGCCCTTGGGCAATGAGGAAGGTTCCAATCGCAACTCCAGGCTTGATCTTCGTGCGGATGGCCATTTCAACGGTTTCGCCAGGCTTGAGGTTGGGAAGGTTAAGCTTCACCGTGTTGCCCGCAATCGTTGGTTTCAGCCCCTTATCTACTTTGGCATCCTCAACTTGAAGGTTAGATGGCAAGTTACTTTGAATAACAACGTTCTCTACCCCCCCATCGGCATTTGTGCGGTCATTTCGCAACACCAAGACATATTGTACTTCTTGGCCCGCCAGGGCACTTCCCCAATCACTTAGCATCCGAAAGGAGATACCTGCTTCCAACGGAGTAGCAGTTGGTTCAGGGGTCGCGGTTGGCGCAGGAGTATCCGTTGGCGGTGGGGGAGGTGCTTCTGTGGGCGGAAGCGCAAGCGGTACTTCATTAGAAACTGGGGCTTCTATTGGTGCTTGCACTACTGAAGGTTGCACTTGCTGGAAAGGTTGCTTTAGAGCCGTTGGTTGGGCTAAAGGTCGCTGTGGAAGCTGAGTCGGCAACTTAGGCTTTGGGCGACGGGTAGGGATGGGCTTCGAGGGTTGTTTAGGTTGAGTTTTAGAAGTTGGGGCTTCAGTTGGTTCTGGCTCCTCCGTTGGTTCTGGCTCAAGGGTCGGAGTTGGGGGTGCAGGCGGTGGAATTACCGTTGCTTCCTCCTTCTTACTTCCGCCGCCATCGCCATTACTTCCTCCGCCCCCACCGCCATTACTCTTCTTAGGGGTCGCAGTGGGGTTAGAAGTAGGTGGATTGGGGATGGAAGGGGTCGTAGGTAGAATCGAAGGCGGAGTTGGAGTCCACGTTGAGCGACTTGGCAACCCAGAGGTAGGGTCAGCAGGGCGATCTGGCAACACAGAAGTAGGATTAACGGGAGCGCTAGTAGGGTTGACGGGGGCCGTTGTTGTTGCAATAGAAGGGCTAGTGGGATTGACGGGGGCCGTTGTTGCGGTTGCAGGAATTACAGGGGCCGTTGTTGCGGTTGCAGGGATTGAAGTAGCAACACCTGCGACAATCTGCACTGAAGCTCCCGCAGAGGCCGAAGCTCCTCCCCCACTTGCACTGGCAGAATTAGAGATCGTCCCTGCTGCCGTACCTGAAGGGACTAGCACGTTAATTGTTACAAAGCCATAGGCGCTATTAGAAACACTTAGGGAACAAGAAACGGATTGGCCCCCAGAACACCCCGAACTTACCCCTGTGACTTGCAAGCGGGAGTCAATCACGTCAACTACATTGACGGTTTGGGCCGTAGCGCTATTTGAAAAAATGGTGATGTTAAAGCTAAAAGATTGTCCAGGGACAACTTGCGAAGTTGAGGCCGACTTACTCATTGAAAGTTGAAAGACGGGTGCAACCGTAGCTTTGGTCGTAGGGATCGCGGTTGGGGGAATGGAGGTTGCGGGAGCTACCGTCGGTGGGATAGACGTGTTGGTTGGGCCACCAGGCGTGACTGTTGGGGGAAGCGGCGTATTGGTCTCGCGCTGCCGGAGTTCTGGTGGTTCCGTTGGTGGGGGCGCTACCGTTGGGGGTGCTACCGTTGGAGGTACAGGAGGCGCAGGAAGCGGAGTTTTATTTGAATCTCTATCTTTATGCTTAGGCACACTTGTCGGCTGCGCTGCTGGCGGTTCTGGGGCCCTTGTTGGGGGCACGGGAGGCGCGGGAAGCGGCGGCATAGCCGTTGACCCTTCTGGGGGAGCCAATGGATTTACTCTCTCACTCACAGGAATCGAGGTAGAGGTCGGGGTAGCTGTCCGCCGCACCTTTGCGGGAACAGAGACGGGACTAACCCACTGGACAGCTTCAAAGTAGAGCGGGACAGCAATCATTATCAGGCTGAGAACAATAAGGAGGCGTTCCCAACCTGTCCAACCAACAGCTTTTGGTTTGCTCTCTGGTGGAACTCGGCGAGGCCGGAGATACGATGGGCGCATTATAACCTCTGTAACTACTCCGCACACCTAAAGGTGGCGGTTTCTTGGCACATTTCTATAATGGAATTGAATCAAGTAAATCGGCGAATACAACTAACCGTTGAGTATCCCAAGCGGTACAAGTAATGAGGGTCAAGGTTGGGGTGGAGGTTGGGTCCATTACTTCCGTTTGAAGGGGCCAAACACTTTTCGTCTCCTTGACCCGATAACGATACCGCCACCCTCCCGCATCCAACAGAACTTCGGCCCCTACTTGCAGCGCGGGAAGGTTCCGAAACACGCCCCCTCGCAGCCCAGCGTGCCCCGAAAGGACAACATTTCCCTTTTCCCCTGGCAACCCCGTCCCATGATGATAGCCTGCGGCATAATCTGCAACTTGCCAAACCCCATCTTCGATAAAAACCTCTTTGACCACGGTATCAACCCCAATCGTTGCAATCTGAAGGTGCTGCGGGCGTTGGTCAAGCGGGGTGGCCGGTAAAGCCATGGCTTGCGGGACAAGGTAGTCGGGAGAAGGAGCTTTGGCCAAAAAATCAGACTCAGTGAAAGGTAGCGCGGGAAGCGAAGCTTGGCTTAAAGGTTGCCTTACAAGGTCTGCCGCAACTTTTTCTTGGCCTTGTACGGGGCCATAGGTTTCAAAAAGCCAAATGGCCATAACGCCCAGGAGAAGGAAGCATAAGACCCGCTCCCCGTGTTTAAGCACCTCATCAAACCAAGTCCGGAGCAAAAAACGACTAAGGGCTACTTGGCGCTGGGCAGCGAGGGAACGAAGCACAACGGGGCGCAGCGCCACCCCTTCGGTTGGCGCAGGGGAAAGGAGCAACTCTTGAAGTAAGTCTTTTGCAAGGAGTTGCTTTTCTTTAGCGGAGCGACGTAAAAGCCTTTGCCACATAGCTTCTTAGGAAAAACTCCAGGTGTTTCAGTTCAGCGAGCAAAATCTATTATACTAAATGATCTCTTTGAATGCAATAGAAAATTTGCTCGGCTTCTAAAAACTAGTTTTCAGGCCCGCAAAGCTTGCACGAGACATGCTAAACCTTGTTCAAAAGAAGCGGGCGCAGTTAGAGCCGAAAGCATGATGTGAACCCCTGAAACCTCGCCATAAAAATAGCCTGGATGCACAAGCACCCCTTTTTGCAATAGATAAAGCACAAGCTCATCTTCATTTTCCCAAGTTTGAATCAGAGGAAAAAGATAATAGCCACCCGCAGGGGCCTGCACCTTTACGCCAGGACAAGAGCGTAAGGAGTCTAAACCTAACGTAAGATTGGCCCGAATCTGCTCATGCATTGTTGCTCTAAACGCATTTCCTTGAGCAAAAAGTTGCGGCAACATGGTCTGAATCAAGCTATTGGCCCCAAGAAAGGTATCATTTAGCAATTCTAAACGTTCGCTATAGAGCGTTTGGGCAACTGAATTTAAGAGAATCCAGCCCAATTTAAGGTCAGGTAAAGCGAACATTTTGGAAATTCCATTAAGCGTAAAGACGGGAAGCTGCGGATGTAAAGCTGCAATCGGCGGGACAGCTTCAATCGCATAAGGAAAAGTGGCAAAAACCTCGTCGCAGATCAGCGGTAAACCTATTTTGTCAAAAACAGCCAAAGGCTTCTGGATTACCATCCCTGTTGGGTTATGCGGCGAAACAAGCAAAATTGCTCTTGTCTGCGAATCAACTTGCGCTAAAAGACTTTCTTCATCAATTTGCCAATTCTTTTCCTCGTCAAGCAGATAAGTTTTCAATTCAAGATGATGAATCGCTGCTAAATATTCAAATAAGGGATAAGTAACATTAGGAATGAGCAGATTGTCACCCGCATCGGCTAACAACGCAAAGAGTAAACCATAAGCTTCGCTGGTGCTGGCCGTGAGGAAAAGAGCTTCTTCCTTCACCAGGAAGGGAGGGGAACGCTCGGCATAAAATTGGGCAATCGCGGCTCGCGCTGCGGGAAGGCCCTGCGGGTCAGGCGTGTAACGACGGCTTTCCCAATAACCTTCCGCCGCTTGCCGCAAGACCGTCGGCGGGAAAAGCAGACCTTGTTGCGTCGGGTTACTACTTGTCAAATCGAGATACCCACCTTCAGCCAGCGCTTTACAACGGGCAATTTCCAACTCGTTGGGCGTAAGGTCGTATTCAGTGAAACAGCCTGGAAGCTTCTTTCGCATGGTCTACTTCCCAAGTTCAATTCGTTGCACGATAGCGGTAAGGCGATCATAATCCTCTTTGAGAAACCGTGCAAGTTCCTTTCCCGCTGCAATGAGGTAAGCACGAGGGTTAGGTTGATTCTGGGCAAAGGTTCGCAATGCTGCTGCCGCTAACTCATCGCTGGGAATTTGACTGGCTAACAAGACCGTGCGTAAGAAGGCGAAGGAAGTGCTAAAGGTTGTTGCTTCTTTGGGCGAACAGGGGGAAACATCGTAATGGATGGTGGGCGGCTGTGGGGGAAGGTAGTAGTTGACCCGCTCCTGCCCGTCCCCAAAGCCTACGATGATCGCCGAAAACTCAGTTTGCAAGACCTCTGGAAGGTCAGGGTTTTCGTCATAGATCTCCTGGTTGTGCAACTCCCTTCCACTATAAGTTTTGCCCCGGACAAGGGCCTTTCCCCCAGGCTCGCGGCTACTCGTGCAAATCTCATAAACCAGCCCATAGATCACCGTCGGTGGAGTCTGGGTTTGGGCCTTCACGAGCGAACCAAAGGGCGGCGCGGCAAAAAGCTTGTAAGTTCCAGCAGTGAAATGGGTAGTCGAAGAAGTAATTACTTCACCGATGCGCTGGGGGGCTTGTTGATTCATTGGAAGTTCCTCTGCTATCATCAAAGAAGAAAAGGTCACTACTGCGGGGGCATGGGGCGCGGGGCGCGGCAAAGCCGCGCCCCGCGCCCCCCTTCTCCTTATGCCAAAAAACCAAAGTAGAACTTTTCCGCTGCGGGGTCTATGGCGAAGCGAAGCAAGTCTAGGCAAAGATATAGGCCTAAGATGCAAGGAAATTCAGATTCCCACTCTTGCTCAGGCGAAGTATCGGGAACAAACGCCGTTACTTCTACTTTAACATCTTCGCCTTCGTCAGCAATAAGAGTAAGGGAAACCCGATGCCCCGTTCCCTGCAACCTAGACCCCCGAAAGAGGATGGCATGCTCCACTTGCCAACCATCCTCTGGGTTTAGATCCAGTTGACGGGCAAGGCCTGGCGGACAGAGCAGATACATCCCACCCGTATCTACAAACGCTGGGGTAGGAATCTCATCTACTTCTACGCGGAGATGGACACGAAAATCCGTACCGTTAGGTGTAACGGGTTCATACTTATATTGCATAGCTCCCGTTGCGAAGGTCTCACCTTTTTTGAAGTACAGCACTAGCATCCCCAATTCAGCTTAGTATAGTAAACTTCCTTATCGCGCCCTATCCGTTCAAATAACTCTGTGAAAGAGGAACTTGCGCCTAACAATTCTCCACTTCTCAGAGCTAACCACTTTCCCCAATAAGCCTCATCATCGCGGTGAGCTTCTATCCAAGCTCGATCTGCCTTGCGGCGGGCTACTTCCACAGGGTCAGCAGGTTGAGTGCCCACGACTTTAGGGGGCGCAAGGACACGGGCCGCCTTTTGCAAATCTTTGCTGGCGGGGAAGCGAGCTAACCCTTCATTCGCTAACTCGGCAGCCGTTGGAACCGCCCCCGCCTGAAAGGCTAACCGCACCGCTAAGGAGTAATCCTCGACTGAAATGGTTGACCAATCTATCGCTTGTCTGGCTTTGACAAAGTGGTGGGGATGATGCGCGAGGGCCGCGGCTTCCAATTCGGCAAATGGGTTGCCCTTGCTTTCGGCTATCGTTGTCATTCGGCTTTCCTTTCAAACAAAATTCGGTGGTTGAACTTGCCGAAACCAGCGTTCCCTTAGGCAACTTCGGCAAGCTCAGTTACCGCTCAGGGAACATTAGATCATTATACCAGGAATCACTAACTCGCGGACGCGATATGGTTCATGATGCTCTTCACAGAGCCAGAGGATATTCCCATCGGGGGTCAAGGTCTTCTGCAAACCTCCCCAATACCCACTAGGGTCGACCTCTTTAAGGAAGCTATGCAAGGCTCGCAAAGCTGCCCCTTCAGCTTGCTTTTGTTGCTCTTCAAACCCTTCGTGGGGTGAAGCAAGATTATGCTCGATCTCAAACCCCCAAAACTCCTGACTGCTCATAATGCGTTCTAATTCCCCCGTTTGATCCCCAACTTGCGTTCCCGTAAAGGGCATTCCAAACCTAAGAAACCGCAGAAGCACTGTCAACCAAGGTCGGAGCTTTGTCCACCAGCTTTTATCCTGGTGGAAGTAATAGGGTTGCTCCACCAGGTGAAAACCTCCAGGGTGTTGACAAACGAGTTGTAACCGATATTCATTGTCCAGTAACTTCTTAGGATTAAAGGGTTTCCTATCGCTCTCGTAAAGGATAAAGGTATTAGGGCATTCGGCCTCAATACTTCGCATAAATAGGTTCCATTCCCGCGTGAAGTTGCGAACAATCCACTCAGCTTGTTGCTGAATTACCTGGACAAGTTCTTGTTGATTCTTCTGGATTACCTGAAGCGTATAACGTTGCCCTTGCTTCAAATCCTCAATTCCCTGCTCAATTCGTGCCGTTACTTGTGGTTCTGTACTTGGATGAATCCCATACAGTAAGGTCAGGACAGAAACCTCTTCAAAGCTATCGGGGCATTCTATCTTCTGCTTGCCCTTCTCCATTCTTTTCACCAGATCGCTATAAAGGTAGAAACGGTTACACGGTTTAGCTCCCTCCTGCCCCCAATGGCAAATACAAGGGACATCCTTTTGCACTTTGAGACCCTCGAACCTTCCCAAGATCAGGTCAAAGGTGTGCATTAGAATGGAAAAGAAGTTTTGCGGTTGGGGCCCCCAGACCACGAGGGAAATTTCCCGCCGCGCAGGGTTAAGTTCGACCCGTGCGCTATGACCTTCATAGGCCAGCATCACCCCTTCCCGCCAATGCTTATTGATTGTATAGCGATGCGTGCGTACAATAAACCAACTGAAGATCCCTGCGGGCACAAAGTCTAAGTGATAGACCATTGAGACTTGCGTCTGGTCAAGGGGTGGCGTTTGGGGCCAAGGGGGAAGGTCAGCAGGCGGTTCAAAGGGCAACAATTGCGGGACTAAGCTATGCGTTGTGGGCGTGTTGGGAAGCTCCTGCGTGATCTGGTAACTCAGGTCAAATCGTTCCATCAAGCGCAAGAAGATCGGGTAGAGATGCGGATCATACTTCTGCCTCTGCTCGTCCTCAGCCCAAAGCTGGGGCAAATCTTGGTGGGCTAAAATCCCATCGGCCCGTGCTACCTTCTCATTGGCTAAAACCAAACTTATCGCTTTGGTAATCCAATTGGGCTTTAAGACCACCAGATCATGTAGAACGGGGTCGTCGCGGAAGTAGAGAATTTTGCCCAAATCATGCAAGTAGCTCCCCAAAGTTCCTCGCGCCAGGTCGGTCTCAACCTTATTAGCTTCGCAACAAGCGATATACTCCTGCTCCGTAATGTGATGCTCAGGATGAGCTAACAGAGCTTCCTCGACCTTTACCCATTTCCCTGGCCACGGTTGCCCCGTCAACGGGAGCTTGACCGCTTCCTCCGCCAGCTTCTCTTTGAGCCTTGCGATCCCTTCCCCTGTCTTATTGCTAATGCTGATCTGCCCCACCAATTGGGGATAGTTCTGTTTGAAAAGTTGATAATTCAGGTCGGGAGGGCGCTCATCAATATGGGTGGCAACCAAAAGGACGGGCGCAGCGGGCGCAAGGGTTTGAATGGTCTTTAGCCAATAGTCGAGCTTCCCTTGCTCCACCCCCAAACGGGCATTCCAAGCCACGAGGTAAAGGGAACGCTGCGTAAGGAAAAACTGATGCGTTGCGTGGTAAATCTCCTGGCCCCCAAAATCCCAGGTATGCAAAGTAAGCGTGGTCTCAGGTGCAGAAGGATGGCAACAACGATAAGGTGCTACTTCAATCCCGTGCGTTGTTGAAAGGTCTGATTCAAACCCTTCGCTCCGCATTGCACGGAGCAAAGAAGATTTACCAGTCCCGCCCTCGCCGACCACTAGCAACTTAGCTTCATGGCGGATAACTTTATCGCTATGCAGTTCCCGCAAGAAGGAGAGGGTAGCTTCTGTACCTTGTTCAACAACTTCTGGGGGAGGAGAAAGAAGATTGGGATTATTTCCTAAGAAAAAATCCTTCAGATTAGCCAACTGCCCAATTTCTGAAGGGAGAATACTGAGTTGTGTACCGTACAAATCTAGCGATTGCAAGTTAGTCAGCTGCCCAATTTCAGGTGGGAGGCTGCTGATTTGTGCAAACATCAAATCTAGCGATTGCAAGTTAGTCAACTGCCCAATTTCAGGTGGGAAGCTGCTGAGTTGGGTATTGATCAAGTATAGCGATTGCAAGTTAGTCAACTGCCCAATTTCAGGTGGGAGGCTGCTGAGTTGGGTACATCTCAACCATAGTTTTTGCAAATTAGTCATTTGCCAAACCTCTATTGGTACTACCTCCATGTTGTCATCTTCCAAACTTAGATGTTCCAGCCTCGTCAATACATCTGGTCTTGGTAATAGACTTTTGAATTGCTCAACATTTAAACCTAGCATTTGTAAGTTAGTCAGCTGCCCAATTTCGGGCGGGAGGCTACTAAGTTGCGTACCTCCCAAATCTAGCGATTCCAAGTTGGTCAGTTGCCCAATTTTAGGCGGGAGGTTGCTGAGTTGGGTATCACTCAAATCTAGCCAACGCAAGTTAGTCAACTGCCAAATCTCTGAAGGGAGGCTGCTGATTGGTGTACTTGATAACCATAGCACTTGCAAGTTAGTCAATTGCCCAATTTCGGGCGGGAGGCTGCTAAGTTGTGTATCACTCAAAGATAGCGATTGCAAGTTAGTCAACTGCCAAATTTCTGAAGGGAGAATGCTGAGTTTCGTCCTCCACAAATTTAGCGATTGCAAGTTAGTCAACAGCCCAATTTCAGGTGGGAGGCTGCTGAGTTGTGTACCGTACAAATTTAGCGATTGCAAGTTAGTCAACAGCCCAATTTCAGGAGGGAGGCTGCTGATTTGTGTACCGTTCAAATTTAGCGATTGCAAGTTAGCCAACTGTCCAATTTCTGAAGGGAGATAACTTAGTGGTGTATTAAAGAACATTAGCTCGATGAGTCGTCCTTCATCATCGTACTCTGTTTCCATTGGAGCAACTCCCGTCTTCTCAACGATAGTTGCCAAAATTTCCTTGTCTAGCATTGCTACTCCTGTTCTGTTAAAGCCAAATCATTGAGCAACTGCTCGACGGTCTCCAGGGGAAGGTCGGTTAAAGCAGCAATTTTGGCTGCGGCCATACCTTTCTGGGCCATCCGCGCCACGATCTCAGTATATCCTTCGGCCTTTCCTTCGGCCTTTCCTTCGGCCTTTCCTTCGGCCTTTCCTTCGGTCCTCCCTATGAGCAACCCCCGCTCGTATTCCTCAACTTCTTTCATTTGCTGCGCGGCTTCCTCTTTCATTTGGGCCCGCTCCTGCCGCGTCGTTTTGTCCTTCTCAATCCGCTTGAAGACTTCTTGAATCGTAGCCCGATAGCG
>Ga0316607_1000371_pt1 | contig 16835 bp, 17 predicted proteins | sample MIS2016062E_MG_FD_207674 | JGI IMG/M metagenome (GOLD analysis project Ga0316607, IMG submission 207674) | Microbial mat bacterial communities from Middle Island sinkhole, Lake Huron, Michigan, United States - MIS.2016.062E | ecosystem: Environmental > Aquatic > Freshwater > Lake > Sediment...
TTCAGAATGACATGACTCTCTTCAGAATGACATGACTCTCTTCAGAATGACATGACTCCGTTCAGAATGACTTTGACTCTCTTCAGAATGACTTTGACTCTCTTCAGAATGACATGACTCTCTTCAGAATGACATGACTCTGTTCAGAATGACATGACTCTGTTCAGAATGACATGACTCTCTTCAGAATGACATGACTCTCTTCAGAATGACATGACTCCGTTCAGAATGACATGACTCTCTTCAGAATGACATGACTCTCTTCAGAATGACATGACTCTCTTCAGAATGACATGACTCTCTTCAGAATGACATGACTCTCTTCAGAATGACATGACTCTCTTCAGAATGACTTTGACTCTCTTCAGAATGACATGACTCTCTTCAGAATGACATGACTCTCTTCAGAATGACATGACTCTCTTCAGAATGACATGACTCTCTTCAGAATGACATGACTCTCTTCAGAATGACATGACTCTCTTCAGAATGACTTTGACTCTCTTCAGAATGACATGACTCTCTTCAGAATGACTTTGACAATCTCTTTCTCTTTCTCTTAGATAAAAAATAAAACAATACTGCGACTGCGACTGCGAGCGCGGGGCTTAGGCAACCCTCTTTTCTCTTTCTCTTTGATAAAAAAACAAAACAATACTGCTACAGCCACTGGGATTAGTCTACCAGAGCTGTCTCATGCCGCTAGCCGATGGAGCAAAGGATTGGGAGCAAAGGCTGTCAGAAATCACGCCCCCCACTCTCGCTCCCCTGAGAGCCGGATCAGCTGATCTGAGCTTGTGCGATTTTGCCAGTACCTACAAACCAGGGAATTTCTCACAAAATCGGCAATAAACTCGGATTTTTGATAAACCTGCCGATCGCTTTTTTTGATAAGATCTTTGATGGGTAAAAATGCGTGCCTCTTTGATAAACTCTTTGACAAAATACTGCCCGCGTAGTTTGGGGAGCATGGGATCGCTCTACTAGGCGCTATAGATCTGACAAATTCGGAGGGGCAACTCTTTGATCACATATTGGGTTTATTAGATAGCGTGAGTCTGCTGAATTTCGCTGCTGTTAACTCTAGCGCGATCGTCCCGGATATGTTATCAAAGAGGTGAGCAAAGAGAGCAACTGAAAACAGCCTCAAATCTCGACAAATAGTGGTCACAAATATGGAAAATACACCTGTCCACGCAGCTATCGAAACTACCCTAGAAGCTCAATTATGCTTTGTAGAAGCAGGATTGAAACCCTCGGAATACGTCAATTCGATCATCGAACTTCTCGAAAAACTGCCCCTTCCCCTGAGATTGCAAACCCCCACGGGGCAATTAGTCAGCGAAAACGCTGCTTGGCAGTTTTTACTTGGAGGTGGCACTGAATCTGTCACGGAAATAGCTGCAATTCTCGGCACTGCCTCGCGCAGTAATTCTGGTGCTTTAATCAGTGAATACAAGTGCGTAAACAGCAAAGCACTGATTAATGAGTGCTGGAGTCTATTAGGTGCTGCCAATGCTCGCGATCGGGATGATAATATCGAGGCTGTGGTGGCTGACGGGGATTCGCTACATCTGTTCGCGGATACGCACGCATCAATTTTAAGTGGCTCTGCTTTGCGGGCGATCGCAGGCAAACCTGGCATATATATTTGCGAATGCCCTGTACAAAAAGGTCAAGATCGATTCTGGCAATTTATCAAACAGCCTCTCTCAGATCACCTAATTTTAGTAATGGGACAAGATGTCACTGATGAACACTTAGTCGGCCCAAAACTAGAAGCTAAAAATACAGATTTAATCCAGCTAAACAGAGTAAAACACGAGTTTTTATCCTGTATTAGCCATGAACTAAAAACCCCGCTGACCGCAGTCCTCGGTTTGTCGAGCCTCCTTAAAGATAATTTGATCGGTGTTCTAAACGATCGCCAATCTCGCTACGCGCATCTAATCTATCAAAGCGGTCGGCAGTTGATGTTCATAGTTAATGATATTTTAGATTTGACTCGATTGGAAACCGGGCAACTAGAACTTTTCCCGGAATCCGTTGATATTACTGCTGTCTGCAACGAGGCCTTTGCTCAAGTTAAGCAACTAGATCTGCCTGATGATAATCCTCGGATTATATCGCTCAAAAATTCTGTGTCTTCTCCCCCAGAATCCGCTGATAAAATCGAATTTATTCTGGAAATAGAACCGGGTCTAAGCTTCTTAATTGCTGACAAACTTCGGCTGTGTCAAATGCTTGTCAACCTCCTCTCGAACGCTCTCAAATTCACGGATACTGATGGAAAAATTGGCTTGAAAGTAAATGTTTGGGATGGCTCGATCGCCTTCACTGTTTGGGACAATGGCATCGGCATCCCCGCAGACAAACAACACCTAATCTTTCAAAAATTCCAACAGCTAAAAAGCCCCCTGACTCACCGATTTCAAGGAACGGGTCTGGGATTGGTACTCACCCAAGGATTAGCGAGGCTTCACGGCGGTGATGTTTCGTTTATTTCTTCAGAATGTCAAGGTTCTCAATTTACTCTGCTTTTGCCACTCTATCCTCCTGGAAACAGCAGGGAAGAATTAGCAGAATATGCAGCGGTGAAGCCTCCTCTTGATCAAACAGCATTAAAAACCAATTGTCTGGATTCGATCGCTAATTCTCGCTCCCGTCTAGTATTAATCGTCGAAGCATTTCCCAAATATATTGAAGATTTAACCAACCTACTCACAAGTTTAGGCTATCAAGTAATGGTCGCCCGTTCCGGTACTGAAGCACTCGAAAAAGCCCGCCGTTTCAGTCCCGAAGCGATCTTCCTCAACCCGCTGTTGCCGATTCTGTCCGGCTGGGACGTGCTGACTCTGCTCAAGAGCGATCCAGATACTCGATCGATCCCTGCGATCGTCACAGCCACCAGAGGCGAAAAAGAACGAGCCTCCGTCAACGGAGCCGAAGGCTTTTTGAGCTTGCCGATCGCAGAATCCGCTTTGCGGTGGCTGCTGGGCGACTTGATTTGCCACCCCGATGACAAGTCAGACAAAGTTAAGAGTTCTTTGACTATTTTGTGGCTCAGCCCGCAGAACAGTTCCTCTCAAGGTTCATCTTTATTGCAAGACTCTACTTACTGCCGGATTTTAGAAGTAGATGACATCGACCAAGCAGAACAAGTCGCCCTCATTTGGCGGCCTTCGGTGATCGTCTTGGATAGTACAAATCAACTGCAAAACCCCTCAGATTTTATCGAACAGTTAAGTCAGTCTTCGAGTTTGGGTTCTCTCCCTTTGGTAACTTTAGACCCCGCAACTACCCAACTGGCAAATCAAGTCAAAAAACTGTCTGTGTTTCCGTGTTTGGCCGCCAGCAGTCCCGATGAAACTGAAACCGATATGTTATCAAAGAGGAGATCAAAGAAGATATCAAAGAGAACTTCTCTGGTAGCATCTGCTTTGTGGCAAGTTATTCAAGTAGCTGCTGGCATGAGTTGAAAGCCCAGCATTTTATTTGCCGACATTTCGACTTTACCCGACTTGCAGCTAACTGCTGGCGAGAATTTGGCGATGTCAGAAGTGGCAAATGCCGAGCGACAAATATCGAGTTTCCAATTCCCAATTCAGAGTTTTCTATGGCCAACTTTCAAGCTTTGATACAGTACAAACCGCAGGATTTCGAGGTGCGATCGCTCGCTGTTGTCCAGAAGTTTTGCAGCAGTTGCAATATCAAAGCGTTGACTTAGTTTTGCTTTGCGATCGTGATGCGCCCTCACCATCCGCTATATTGCCAGCACTATCGAATCTGCGACCGACCGGAAAAGTGCCTATTCTAGTTTTGGATGATCGGTGCATTGCAACTTTATAATCAGAAAGAATCGACTTTCTGCTGCAAGTATCTGCAAAATTTTTGCCTTCTTCCCTGTCGGGATCACAGTTAGAGAAAATTAAAAATACGTTATTAAGTAAGTCAAGTTGCTAGGAATTGGGAAGAGGTAATAGGTAATGGCTCATCGAAAAAAGCCAGTTTTGAGGCTTCGTGATTCGCAACGCTGCGCGGTTTTAAGTTAAAGAGTTTCACATTCAAAATCGCGAAGGGTTGCGAGTTCGATCGCGGCAATCTAAAAATTCAAAACTCTTACCGATTCCCAATTACCGATTCCCAAATTACCGATTCCCCAATTACCAATTCCCAATTCCCGATTCCCAATTCCCCAATTATGAGTTATTATAGGCGATCGAGAAACCTTTATATTTTTTCTGGGGCTGATCGCGTGCCTAATCGGATTCCTCTACTATCTCTGCTGCTTGCACTCGGCTTGTGGACAATGCCCAAGCCTGTTGTCGCACAGGCACTCCTGCCTTACACCCTGCAAATCGACTCGGCCCAACTCGAACAAACAGCCTTGAGCCTTGCAGAAGAAGCCGTCCAGCTAGCCCGACTCCAGCAGTACCAACTGGCGGTACCCAGAGCTGAACTCGCCATACAATTAGCCCCCAAGAATGCTCAAGCTTGGACTTTGTTAGGCAGCTTGTACCTTCAAGTGGAGCAGTTTGATAAAGGCATTTTGGCTTTGCAACAAGCTCAATCTCTGTCGCCAGAAAATCCTGCAATTAAATTTGTCTTGGGAGAAGCTTATTTTCGGCAAGCGAAGTATGAAAAAGCAGTTGAATACTTACAAGCAGGATTAAAGTTAAAACCAAATACTCCCGGTGCATTATTTGATTTAGGCAATGCTTTTTATAAGCTCAAACGGTTTGATCAGGCGATCGCCCAATATGAAAAAGCCTTTGCTTTAGAAAAAAATCTCTGGCCCGCTATCAACAATATCGGATTAGTCAAATACGAAATGGGAGATGTCGATAGTGCCATCAAACGATGGGAAGAGGCGATCGCGATCGACAACAAAGCAGCAGAACCCATGCTAGCTCTAGCAGTAGCATTGTACACCAAAGGCGACAAAGCAAAAGGCTTAGCGATCGGAGAAGCAGCTCTGAAACTCGACAAACGCTATACTACGGTAGATTTTCTCAAAGAAAACCTCTGGGGCGATCGCCTAATCGCAGATACCCAAAAATTCTTAGAAACTCCAGAAATGAAAGCAGCACTCACTAAAATTCAAGACACGCCACCTGCGGGGCAAATGTCGCCTTAGAAATCAGGAATTATGCACCCCATGTGCAAGTTCGGTTCAATAATTTTAGTTAAGTTTACCGCCTGGCAACGCAGATCTGTCGGCTCTGCCTCCAATTTTCCGGCTCGGAAAGCGAGGCAGAGCCTCTGGAAATCGGTTCCCAGGCTCTGACTGGGAACCAGTCAAACGTGAAAAGATGAAAAGCAGAGAAGCCATCGAATTTCTAACAGTAGGTATTACTTCTTTAATAGAGACAATATATTCATCTAGAGAACAACATATGCTTGGAAGTACGGCTAAAAATAATTATGACTGGATCTTACTATACTGGATGCCCTATGACAATAATCTATCAAGATTTGGACAACCAATTATTCAAATGCTAAGTAAAGGTGTAAAAACTGACAATCTTTTGGTAGTAGTACAATCAGACTTTAGTGGAGCAGCACAACTTTCCAGAAGTATCATTAGCCAAGGTAAGGTGGATACGCAATACTTAGAAACAGCAGATAGTAGTAGTGAAGAAGTGTTTGCTGAGTATCTGGCTTGGGCACAATCTCAATTTCAAGCCAAACGCTGGGCTATTGTGTTTTTAGGTCATGGTGGAACGCTGATGGAAATCAGCCCTGACGAACATCCCAACTCCCCCTCAATTTCAGAAATTAGATGGATGAATCTTCACAAAATCAATCAAGTTATATTTAATTTCAACCAAGCTGTAAATGGAAATCTCGAATTATTATTTTTTCAAAATTGTAATAAAGCAAATATTGAAGTACACTATACATTCCAAAATACTGCTAAGTATACGCTTTCATCTCAAATAGAACTTGGAGCGCCAAATTACTATTATGAGCAATTGTTAAGCTATTTGAGCGATGATCCAGACATTGATGGATCTCAGCTAGCCAAAAAGATTATGGATTGTGAACGACCGGATATGTACCATAGTTTGACATTGACTAACAATCATTATTTCCGCTACTTGCCAGAAAAAGTTAATTGTGTTATTAATTCTATATTGCCAGGAAATATTGATCCTATTAAAGTTTTTCTATCCTCAATTTTTTCTCAAGCCAATTCTTCCAATAACTCTGCTGTAGAAGCTTATGATTATGCTGGAGAAACCTTTGTTGATTTAGGAAACTTTTTACAAGAACTGACCCGATTATCAGGTGCAAATCCGTCAGCTTGTAACGATTTTTTGTGGTTCTTCAAAAATTTACTTATTCAGAGAGTGCAACAGAATGGTGAATTACTTAGCTCAAGAATCAGACATAAGTATAAAAATTTATCAGGCTTAGGTTTATTTTTACCTACAAATCGGCAGAAACTTGAAAATTATTTGTATTTACAGGTTTACTCAGACTTAAAGCTTGTACGTCTTTTTGATGCAGTTCTCTTCGATCGAGAAAAAAACTAAAGATATCTTGGATATTTTACTTTCCCCTACTGCTCTATAATCTAAAATCTAAAATCTAAAATCTAAAATCCCATGATCGCAACCCCCCTAAGTTGGACAGAATTAGAAGCCCTCACAGACTTTCAAGTCGATCGCATCAACGGGCCAACCAACGCCCAATCCCGGTTGCGCCTCTTTGGTAAAACCGAATCCGATGTGCGAGTCACCCTATACCGCGACAATCACGCCTGGTGTCCCTACTGCCAAAAAATCTGGCTGTGGCTAGAAGAAAAACAAATCCCCTACCGTATTGACAAAGTGACCATGTTCTGCTATGGGGAAAAAGAAAGCTGGTACAAGCGCAAAGTGCCATCGGGAATGCTACCGGCGATCGAACTAGACGGCCGCATCATCACCGAAAGCGATGACATTTTAATCGCCCTAGAACGAGTCTTTGGGCCCTTGGGTTTGGGCATGGAACACCCCGCAGTGCTTCCTCTGAGACGGCTGGAAAGACTGCTATTTAGAGCCTGGTGTACTTGGCTGTGCTACCCAGCAAGTTCGGCCAAAGTAGAACAGCACAATCGCCACCAATTTATCAGCGTCGTCGCCCAGGTAGAAGCAGCCTTGGCTAGCACCTCTGGGCCTTATTTCCTCGCTGAATTTGGCACTGCGGATGTCATCTTTACGCCCTATGTCGAACGGATGAATGCCAGTCTTTACTATTACAAAGGCTACTCAATGCGGGAAGAAAACCCGCGCTTTGCGGACTGGTTTGCGGGGATGGAAAGCCGCCCTACCTATCGCGGTACTCAAAGCGATTTTCATACTCATGTACACGATTTACCGCCTCAAATGGGCGGCTGTTATGAAAACGGCGAACCGCAGATGCTACTCAATAAAGCCCGTGTGGATAATGGCCCTTGGGCTGGATTACCGGATGTGATGTATCCAGAACCGGAAACCTCCCGCGCTGAAGCACTCCATCGCGTTATCAAGCATCACAGCAACATTATTAAAGTCAATCCTGCGGATGACAATTTATTCGATGAGGCTTTGCGTTGTGCTTTAACTTTGATGATGACTGGTGAAGTTTGTAAACCGCCGGTTGGTTCTGATGGGGCTTTGCGGTATTTGCGCGATCGGGTGAATGTGCCCCGTGATATGTCGATTTACGCGGCGAAGCGGCTGAGGGAAGCTTTGGAGGAAACGGCGGCTTTGGTGGGCGATTCGCAAGGTACTCCGATTCTGTTGAAGCATCGGCGGGATCAAGATCCGGCTAATTTTGTGTAGTGTTAATCCGTAGGGTGCGTCGCTGCGAGATTTTGGATATAACTTGCAGATTATAGATGGCGACGCACCCTACTTGCAATCTCTAGCATTGAGATATGCGATCGCTTTATATCACGCAGCAGCCGGACAAATTTACTTGACAGTGGTATCAAAATGTGATATCAATAAATAGGTGGCGTCAAGCTGGGGTGATAATGCAGACACTTCCTCTAAAAGCAACTCAATCTGACGAACTTCTACTGGTGAGTGGATTAAATAGCAAACAGCGTCGAACCTTAAAGGCAATCTACGCAAACCCCGTTCCAGGAAACATTCTCTGGACGGATATTGAGAGCCTGTTTGTGGCGCTGGGCGCTACCGTTAGCCAGGGGAGGGGGTCTAGAGTGCGATTCGCATTAAACGGTGTCAAAGCTGTTTTTCACGAACCACATCCTGAAAAAGAGATTTGTAAGGGCGCAGTTAAAAGTGTCCGAGAATTCTTAGAGAATGCAGAGGTTGATTTTATGTCTGATTTTTAACCATTAGTTAAGATGTCCGACAAGGGGCATCCATTCCTGGTTGCCCCAGCCCCAGATAACTAAAAAACCTACCACCTATCTAGCTATCTAGTAAAGTCATCACACAATCGTGCAGCACAATTTTACAGATTCTCCGAAAAGTGTAATTTTGCCGTTTCGTCGTTTGAGAACTGATCCAACTATGCTGACCTACAAGGGCTACACTGCTAAAATCGAAGTAGATACAGAAAACGGCATCCTTTTTGGCCGCGTACTAGACATCAAGGATGTGATTACCTTTCAGGGGAAAACTGTTGAAGAGGCGCGTCAGGCATTCTATGACTCTGTTGATGATTATTTAGAATTTTGTGAAGAATTAGGGGAAAAGCCCGATAAGCCTTTCTCTGGCAAGCTGCCATTTCGCACGACACCCGAATATCACCGTCAAATTTTTATAGCTGCTAAAAAAGCGGGTAAGAGCATCAATGCTTGGATGGAAGAAGTTTTAGCGGATGCTGCTACTCGTGGTATCCATACTTGATGTTTATGCAAGTCCCTTTTATCAATACTTCGGACAGTTTTTGAATGAGAGCCTGAAAGTGCCATTCTACCTTTTGTATCCGAGCTTGACGAAAGTCTGAAACCCTCATTATACCGTTAGCGATTGAAAACTATCCGAAGTTTTGTTTTATCTTTAGTAATATTTAGGTATAGTGCATTTAAGTGTTACTCTGGCGCCAACTATAGGGAAGAAAAAAAATGGGTTCTCGCAAAATAATCTATAAAATCAAAAAAAATGGTCAGCTTAATGGTCAGCTTGTAATTGAAGTAGGCTTTGACATAAAGGTAACACCCTCACAAGCTCAAGTAACTCGTGTGTTTGAACTCTTAAATGAGGATGGTGAAGGAACAGGAAGGACGGTGAATTTGTCACCAGATGATTTCGAGATAGCCCGTTAGAAAAAAATCAAGATATTCCTCCAATTAACTTAAGACATTTCTAAAATGAGTGAAATTGCCATATTTAAGTGGTTTGGGAACTCCCGAAATGAACGCCATTCTAATTACAAAATTTTAGAATGCGAAGACGGACGACGACTGGATATTCATGCTAGTGAAATTAGTTGTTCCGAAGACGAACTCATTAGAGGACGGTTTATCACTTTTGAGATTGAAGAAAAAGAGGCAAAGAACTTGTGCCTACTTAGAGAAGTGGGTGTGATAGATTGGTATGATTATGATAAGGGCTTTGGATGTGCGACTCTTATCAGACATGACTCGTTGCTGCTGGAAATGTTTGAGAGCTATAAACACCCGAAAATAAGATCAAAGGCAGGCAGGATGCCGACCCTACAAGAGTCGTTGGGTATGCTTTCCAAAAAGGCAGAAGTTTTTGTCCACCATAAAGTTATTTGTGGCAGCCAACCGCTAAAAGAGGGAGATCTCGTTGTTTTTGATATTCGTAAAATATATCGTAAAGATCAAAATCAATACAAGGATAATGCTCTAAAGTTAAAGCTTCTTAGTGAAGAAACGGACGAGGCAATTATAGAACGCTGTGCCAAAAGTAGAGAAACAAGACTATGGAAACCTGTATTTCATAAGTATCTTACTACTCTCCAGACAACAGATGAAAAAGTTGCACTGGCATTGGATAAAATCAATAAACTGCCTGGGGATGGGGAAAGGCTTTTTTATCGTTCGTTCTCAACTGTTTCAAGGGAGAGTTTTTCTGATTCTTTGCCAGATGAAATATTAGGTTTTAGCGAAGAAATACGTCAATTTTTAAGTTTTGAGAAGCATCTAAATATTATAATTGCTTTGATTGAAGAGGCGGAAAGTAAAAACTTACCTGAAGATGCGTTATTAATGGAGTTGCAGAGTTGCTTAGAAAATCTCCCCCTGTTGAATAAGGCTCGGAATAAAATTAGGCAACCATCAATAATCCCTCAAATCCCCGATTGGGTAAAAGAAATTCCCTCGTTCCGGGCATTATTATTTGGATTTCCCAGTGTCGAATCTCGCCCTGATACTCCAGAAGCAACACAAATTCGTGCGTTTGTTGCTGAACGTGGAATTTTCTGCCTGTGTCATTTTACTACTATTGAAAACTTGCAAGGTATTTGTCGAGAAGGTGGTTTACTCTCAAACCAGCAACTACAGTCTCGAAATAGCCCCTACACTCAAATAGACGAAGGAAGATGGGATGGGAAGTCAAACCACATTTGTTGTAGCATTAATAGTTACAACTCTATGTACCTTTATCGTGCCAAACACAAGAGCCAGTGCTGGGTATTGCTGGTTATTAAACCAGATTACCTCTGGAAACAAGGAACGCTGTTTTGCCCGATTAATGCAGCGTCAGAACGGGGGGCTTACATAAAGGAAGGTTTGGTCGGACTTCAAAGTATGTACAAGTCTGTGGTAATTGATATAAAAGGGAGAGAATATACAAGACAAAGACTACCAGATCGCAAACCCACTTGTATTCAAGCAGAAGTACAAGTAGATGAAAGTATCTCTTTAGATGACGTTCTCTGGATCGGGGTTAATGAAGATCCAGGTAACGAGCAAAAGGTGCGGGATGCAGGTTGGCAAGGCGAAATTAGGATTTGGAAGGGTCTTTTTAAGTAGTGAGTGATGTAGTTTTTAAATAAGGCTAGTTATGCAAGAAAAAAATCAACCATCTAATATTGACTTATTATCGAATCGTACTGCTGGCTCCCTACTGGCGGCGGCCGCGGGTGACGCAATGGGCTGGATGACAGAATTTATCCGATCGCCCGATGACCTCAAACGCAAAATGGGAGTGGAGCGCGTCACCGACTATCAGGCATGGAGCAAGCAGGTTGGTGGGAGGTTTCAAGGTTATGAGGATTACATGGCCCCTGGTGACTATTCCGACGATACCCAATTAACGATCTGTACTGCGGCTTGTATTTCTCCAAATGGAAGCTTTGACTATCGCACCTTTTGCGACTTTGAGTATCCTATGTGGCTAGAGTATGCTCGCGGTGCTGGTGGCACTGTCAAAGAAGCAGCCCATAAAATACAGCGCAAGTCGGCTGATTGGAACAGTAATTTTTTCAGCCGTAAGATGAAAGAAGGAACGATGGACTACCGCGATGGTGGCGCTAATGGTGCTGCTATGCGGATATCGCCTCATGTCTTAGCTAATGTTGGGCGTTGGACGCAAGCTGAGGCTGATATCTGGCGCAATTCAATTATCAGTCATGGTCATCCAAGAGCTATTATAGGAGCTATCCTCTACGGCTATGCACTGCACAGTGTTTTGCAGTGGTCAGAATCTACTACAGATTATGAGTTAATTGAAAGACTAGGCAATTGGGTAAAACAGTTGGAGATTCCGCAAATACCCGGTCTCAAAACATGGCTAAGTGAATGGAATAAAGGAAGAGTAGAACCTTTTGAGACAGTTTTTACTAACACTAAACAAGAAGCTGTTGAGCAGTTACGTCTAGTCTGGTCAGCATTACGGAAAGATGAATCACCGGAAAGCGTACTTAAAAAACTAGGCTGTTTTGACCGCAACACCAAAGGCTCTGGACTAGGTACTGCTATGGCTGGCATTTATCTGTTTGCGCGAAAGCCAGAACAAACCCAGGAAAACATTATTACAGCCGCCAATATGATAGGCAGTGATACCGATTCAATAGCTGCTTTTGTTGGAGGCTTAGGTGGTGGAGCTTTTGGACTGGAAGCGATTCCTGAGAACTGGCGATCGCAAATTCAAGATGCCCCATTTTTAATTGGGCTAGGCAAACATTTAGCTACAATTGCCGTGAGTGAACCAGACAAAACAAAAATTCGCTCTGGAACAAGTGGTGTGAAGTTAGGAAAACGCTTATCTCGCAATGAAGTGCATAGCGATATGCGAGTTGTACACCGTCGCTTAGGCAAGGGTGCGATAGCAGAAGTAGATACACAACCTCTTCTTACCCAAGGGCGAATGGTAACAGTTGTACACATCAATTTCGATGTGGGTCAAAGCTGCAAGTTTGCCTTCCGTGCAGACACTCCCAGTGAAACATTATTTATCATTTAGCGCGTATTTTGTTTTCCAGCCTTTGTTGAAAACCCAGTCAATATTACCTCTATAGCGATCGCAAATCATTCATAATACGAAGATGCGAAACCCCAAGGTTTTAGCCAAACTTTTCTCGATGCCCTCACTCGCTTCGACGCGACAATTGGCGTTATCACCGACTCTCCCCATCCCACCATTCCCACTTTCTCACCCCAAGATGCCAACCTCATCCAAACTATTATGACTTGGTTGCAACGGACTATCTTAGAGACATGAAACCATCCTCAACCCAAAAAATTGAGATAAAATATCGGAAAACCCTAAGCGTAACGAACAATGACTCCAGCCAGCTATCAACTTTCCCTGAACTTTGAGCAAGTTTTAGCCTTGGTCAAACAACTGCCATATCCAGAAAAATTGCTGTTAAGCCAAGAACTTGAAAAAGAAGTATTAAACAGCCAATTAACAGCCCTTTTAGAGTCTTTCAAAACCGATGAACTCTCTTTAGAAACTATTACCGAAGAAGTTGAAGCAGTTAGAAGCGAAATTTATGCCAGAAAACCAGCCTCTTAAAGTAATTATAGACACGAATCTTTGGATTAGCTTCTTGATTGGTAAAGAATTAGCCAATCTCAAACAATTAATCGTCAATAAAACGCTCCAAGTTGTCTTGTGCAACCAACTCCTAGAGGAAATTAATCTGGTAACTCAAAGACCAAAACTCCAAAAATATTTTCCAGTCACGAAAGTCCAAGAATTGCTGGAATTGTTGAATATTATTGGTTTATCTATAGAAATAACCTCAGAAGTTTCTATTTGTAGAGATGCTAAAGATAATTATTTATTAGCTTTAGCTAAAGATAGTCAAGCTGATTTTTTAATTACAGGAGATAGAGATTTATTAAGTTTGGTGAATTTTGAGGGGACAGAAATTTTAACTTACAAAGATTTTTTACAAAAAATAGGGAACTCAAAATCTACTGGCAACTCCTAGACTGGGATAAACACCCCATTCTCATTTTCTACGAAGACGCGAAACCCCAAGGTGTAGGGACGCAGTAGGGACACGGCAGTGCCGTTTCCCTACTTTTCTTGATGCGATCGCCCGTTTCGACGCGACAATCTGCGTTATTACCGACTCATCCCATCCCACCATTCCCACCTTCTCACCCGAAGATCCGCACCTGATTAAAACTATTATTACTTGGCTACAACGCACTATTTTAGAAACGTAAATTTGTAGAGTGGGTCGATCGCGCCCGATGAAGGGATTTTAGACCAACCGGAGGTTATTGATAGCGCGATCGCGTTGCCGTCCCCTAGGGAATCGCATTTCACGGTTTATATGCCTCACTACGATGCGCGATCGCGACAACAAAAACCTGAACCACTTCATCTTCTACCGAATAAATGACCCTATAATCTCCTATTCGATAGCGACAGTACCCTGCATAATCTCCCTTGAGGGCTTTAATGTTAGGGTGCGATCGAGGATTTTGCTCTAGCTGCTGCAAACAGCGGGCAATTTTCTTAGCGAGGGCTTTGGGAGCGTTAGCATAAACCTTTTGAGCATCAGGATGGAGGAGAACTTCATACATCGGAGCGAATGTTTCTCCAGCTTTTATAATGGGTTTTAGGGGTTGCTTGATTTTGCTTAACTCGTTCGAGCAATCCAGGAATTGCCAAGAGTTCCTCGGTTGCAGCTTCGCTTTCGGCATAAGCCAGGTAAGCCGCAAAATCAGCAAGCACCTGTAATCGCTCTGGCGATAGTTGCTTGAGTGACTCATTAAGCTGGCGTTGTAACTCCGTTACAGATATCGCAACCGCCGACGACTGATCCGACATTGGGGAATTATCTGTAGTATTCATAGGTGTTTTGCCACTTCAATGTTCAGTATCTTTTGCCACTTTTCGGCACGCGATAACTGCCGCCGTTGAGCCAATAATTGAGAATTTGACATAAAACAACCTTGTATTCATTTTTCCATCTTACCACGACCCCAAGGATTCCACCAAACCCTTCAACTCTTCTGCATCGATGATCGCGTCGCGTCCCCTAGGAAATCGCGGCAAATTCGATCTCCGCGAAAACCCCGCCAACCACATCTACTAGACTGGGATAAACACCCCATCCTCATTTTCTATGAAGACGCGATACCTCAGTAGGGAAACGGCACTGCCGTGTCCCTACTTTTGAAGACACGATAGCCTGAGTGCGATCGGGTCGCGTGTGCGTAGCACTCAGGCCCTCGGCTGAGTGCGAAGGCACTCGGCTTCGCCGAACGCCGAACGGCTCAAGCGCAGCTATCGCGTCTTCAACATTTTTTCTGCCCACTCTACCACTATTCACTATAATGATATTTACCAGCAGCAATGACGATTTCTTCATCGGTAACTTGGTAAACTAAACGATGTTCATTATCAATACGTCTTGACCAAAAACCACTTAACTCATACTTCAGAGGTTCAGGTTTACCCAATCCTTCAAACGGCGATCAATCTATATCTTTAATCAGTTCGACAATCTTGCGATCAATCTTTTTGTCTAATTTTACCCACTCAGTAAAATCTTCAAAGGCAGAAGATTCAAAAACAATTCTTCTGCTCATTGTAAATCCGGTAAGTTAACTTCAATTAAATTTTGCCCTTTTTTCACATTTTCAATCGCTCTCAAAAGGCGATTTTTGTTGACTTCTGATTTCAAAAGGTATTCAGTTTCATCAAATTGTGAAACAATGATTTCAATCTCGTTTTCTCCAAAAGTCGCTTTGATTTCTTCTAAAAAATCACGATCTAGTTCGCTGGCTTTTAACCGATAAACTGTTGACATCGTTTTTACCTATTTTCGATTCTGATAATTATAGCGTTATCTTAGCACCACTCGTCAAAAAACGCCCCTACCCAAATCCACAGAAGGCACAAATGGGGCAACCACTTCTGGATTGCCCCTACCGGCCTCAAAATCTACTCTTCACTCCTAGACTGGGAAAAATACCCCCTTCCCCTTCGAGTTAAAAATCTCTCAATTGAGCCGTTTGAACAACAACATCTTTCATCAAAGAACCCCGCCACAATTTCAGTTTCAAACTTTGACCGATTTGGCTATTTTCCACCAGATTTTGCAACTTTTCGGCTGCGGTGATAGCCTCGCCGTCAATTTCAACTATCACATCTCCTTTGCGAATCCCCGCTTTCTCAGCAGGCGTATTTGGCACAACTCGCATCACTAAAACCCCCTTAACTTCCGGTACGATCAAAACAGCATTTGGATCGGCATTATTCTCTCTAGCAATTTCAGGATTCAAATCAATCATTTGAATCCCTAAAAACGGGTGACTAACTTGTTCTCCCTTGGCTAACTGTGCGTAAATAGCTTTAGCTTTGTTGATGGGAATCGCAAAGCCAATACCCATTGCATCGGCTCGAATCGCCGTGTTAATCCCAATCACTTCTCCTGAACCGTTTAACAGCGGGCCGCCAGAATTGCCGGGATTGATGGCGGCGTCTGTTTGAATGAAATCGAGGCGTTTGTCGGGAATGCCCACGGCTGCGCTCGATCGCTTCAAAGTGCTGATAATTCCCAAGGTGACGGTGTTGTTGTATCCTAGGGGGTTTCCGACTGCGATCGCCCAATCTCCCACTTTCACCGCATCAGAATCTCCCAAAGCGGCCACCGGCAAGTTAACACCCTTAGTATTAATTTTGACAACCGCCAAATCTGTCACTTCGTCCGTACCTAACACTTCTCCCGGAAAAATACTGCCGTCATTTAAGGTGACAGTCACTCGATCGGCTTTATCCACTACGTGAGCGTTGGTTAAAACAGTCCCGCTTTTGTCGATCACAAAGCCGGAACCTTGACCCCGCAAGCGTTCTTGTCTGGGGCTTTGGGTAGGGAATTCGTCTCCAAAAAATCTCCGAAATAACGGGTCTTCCATTAATGGATCGAAGTTGCGATTGACAGTGCGCTCGGTATCAATTCGCACAACTGCTCGCCCGACTCGATCGACTGCTGCGGTGACAAAGCTATTGTTGCTAGCAGTCGCGGGGAGTTCCGTGCCCCGGAGTGCCAACTTTTGGGGATTTTGGACAGTCGCTGATGCTGATGCTGGGCTGATTGTCCAAGCATTTAGGGCGATCGTAATTGCTAAAATTAGGCTGAACAGGCGAGCCACATTTCGGGGTGCGGGGCGAAAAAACTTGAATATTCCCATAGCGTGAATTTTATGCTTACTGAGTTAGTTAGGTTTTGGAGTTCTCGCAGGAAGTACATCTTAAGAACTCTCACATATATTTTGCCAAATTGTCAGCGCCTTCGGAGCAACGTTTTCTTCGAGGCGTGGGTTAGAATAAATTAAGTCAGGAACCGTACACAAACTCAAGATATTCTGAATTCTAACTATTAAATTTTACCCCGATGATCCTATCTGATACTTCTGCTGACAAATCTTTGCCCTCAAATTCCCACCACCATCACGA
>Ga0316607_1000373_pt1 | contig 16813 bp, 14 predicted proteins | sample MIS2016062E_MG_FD_207674 | JGI IMG/M metagenome (GOLD analysis project Ga0316607, IMG submission 207674) | Microbial mat bacterial communities from Middle Island sinkhole, Lake Huron, Michigan, United States - MIS.2016.062E | ecosystem: Environmental > Aquatic > Freshwater > Lake > Sediment...
GGCAAAATCAACTTTAACACCTGTCCAATAGATACCTCATGCTTGTGCGTCGCTACCACCACCGCACCATCCAATCGCGGATCGTAACATCCAACCCAAGCAGCGGGATGACATTCGTGGACTAAATATCCATACAGCCAAATCGCGCCTCTACCTTCAATGACAATACCTTGACTGAATTGAACATCTTCAGGAAGTTTCAAACCTTGTAAATCGTCCGGTGTAATAATACCGTCCTGAGTTGTAATTCGCAAACGCAAATGTTGGTAAGCTAAACCGTCTTGAGTTTTATGGGGAATTATTTTTAATTCAATGGGGTTCATTTGGATGCACAAAATTTTAATATTGTGATAAAATTGTAGATGTTTTTATGGTAAATTGGGAATGCGATCGCCCACTTTCAATCCTAATTCCGCCGCCCTTCCTCCTCGGAGTTCCATCACTCCGTCAACGGGAACATCCGGGCCGTAGTTGGGGCAGTTTTCAGTTAAACAGGGCGGCACGTTGGGAATTATTGCTTGCACTACGCCTTCCCGCAGAAAAATCATATCGAGTTCAATCAACACATTTCTCATCCAAAAACGCACATTTCGCGCCGGTTCGATGGGGAACAACATTCCCCTATCTTCCGGCAATTCTGTGCGAAACATTAAACCAATTTCTTGTTCTTGGGGAGTCTGGGCCACTTCCAATCCGATCGCGCGATCGCCTAGGTTAGTTTTAACAGAAATTGGCAAAATCTGACCCACATCTATCCCGCCAAACAGCGATATAAAGTTGGATTGTGATAAATTAGCGATGCCCGCAAAAATTCCTAAATATTTGCCCGTATTTTTATCTGTCATCACAGTTTGGTTATCGAAAACAGAAATATCCAAGTCGCTAAACTTCATGCCATCTGTCAAGACAATTTGATCATTTCCGTTGCCAAAATCTGTAATTAGATCGGCTTGATCAAGACTAGATGCAGCAGCGGTTTTTTCAATCACAAATAAGTCATCGCCCGCACCACCTGTCAAGATATCTTTGCCTTCGCCACCTATTAGCAAATCTTGACCCCGATCGCCATTAATGACATCATCTCCTTGTCCTCCATAGATTGTATCGCTTCCCTGTCCTCCAGCGAGGGTATCAGCGCCCTCATTTCCGGCGAGCAAATCGTTTTCCCGATCGCCAAAAATCAGGTCATTTCCCCCCAAACCTTGAATTGTGTCATTACCCGCAAATCCTCTAATTAGATCGGCGTTGGGACTTCCCAGGAGAAAATCAAAGCCGAAAGTACCATCTATGTTAACCATCTTCTATTTAATAAAAGGAAGCTTTGGCGATCGGCATTCGCCAACCGGTACCAAAAGCGCGATCGCTAATTTTCAAACCAGGAGGCGCTTGTCGCCGTTTAAATTCCGCCTGTCTCACTAATTTTACTATCCGCGCAACCACCGCTTCATCATGTCCAGCGGCCACAATTTGTTTGACAGATTCGTGCTTTTCTATTAATCGCTGTAAGATGTCATCCAAAACATCGTAAGGAGGCAAAGAATCTTGGTCAATTTGCCCCGGTTTCAGTTCAGCACTCGGTGCTTTACTAATAATATTACCCGGAATTATCTCGTTACCAATGGGCGGGCCAGGGGGCACCGCCCCTACAGATTCGTTTCCAATTTCCCCAACATTCAGCCACCGACAAAGGGAATAAACGCGAGTTTTTGGTACATCGGAAATCACTGCCAATCCGCCATTCATATCGCCGTAGAGAGTGCAGTAACCCACCGCCATTTCCGATTTATTGCCAGTTGAAAGCAGCAAATGGCCGAATTTATTAGAAATTGCCATCAACAAATTGCCGCGAATTCGCGATTGAATATTTTCCTCAGCAATCCCAAAAGTTGGATCGACAAACAAATCGGCCAAAGTGCGATCGTAAGCTTTCATCAAATCGGCGATCGGCAAAATCTGAGTAGCAATGCCCAGATTTTTCGCTAATTCCAAAGCATCATTAACAGAATGATCCGAACTGTAAGGAGAAGGCATGAGTACGCCCAAGACATTTTCTGGTCCGATCGCAAAACTGGCGATCGCAGCCACCAAAGCCGAATCAATCCCGCCGCTCAAACCCAGTACAACCTTAGAAAAACCGCACTTGCGAACATAATCTCGCACTCCGAAAACCAGAGCAGCCCAAATTTCTGCATCCCCAACCTGCGGAGCAAAATTTAACTGTGCAGGGTGATTTTCTGCTTGACTTTGCGAGGGAATGCCAATTAAATCTTGTTTAGCTTCATCATATTCCAGCACCCCAAAATCTGTTTCAAAAGAAGCGAGAACCTGAATTAATTCACCCTTGCGGTTCACAGAAAAACTGCTCCCATCAAAAATTATATCATCATTTCCCCCTACCTGATTAGCATAAATAATCGGTATGCCGCAGCGAATTACGCTGTGTTGCAACATAGCCGATCGCACTCCCCGCTTGCCCGCAGCATAAGGCGATGCAGACAAATTGAGCACTAAATCCACACCCACTTTTACCAAATCTAAAAAAGGTTCATCGGCGTAACTGCGTTTACCCCAAAATTCCTCATTGTTCCATAAATCTTCACAAATAGTAACACCAATCTTTATGTTACCCAATTGAAAATAATCACTTTTTTCTCCCGGTTCAAAATACCTGTCTTCATCAAATACATCATAAGTAGGCAACAAGCGTTTATGAAAAATTTGTTTAACAGTGCCATTTGACAACAAAGCAGCGCTGTTAAACAAAGATCTTCCGCCTTTTTGACCAGCATTAGCATTGGGTATTGCAGTGCCGACTATTACTGCCAAATCCCCAGGCAAATTTTGCGCCAATTGCTGCAACTGTTCGCCTGCTGCTGTAATGAAACTGGGGTTCATCAACAAATCCCGTGGCGGATAGCCAATCAGGGAAAGTTCCGGTGTTAACAGTAAGTTTGCGCCCTCTGTTGCCGCTTTTTTCGCAGCTTCCAAAATTAAATTGGAGTTGCCAGATAGATCACCAACAGTAGGATTGAGTTGTGCGATCGCAATTTTCATATTACCAAATCACCAAATTACCTAATAAATTTTGCAAACAGCCCAGGCGGACGAAAGTTTCTGTAGCCCCAGATTTCAATCCCTACAAACATTATTGGGATTTGAACTCTTTCAACTCTTCATCACCAAACTGATTTACCAAATCCCGGTAGAGCTTTTCAACCACATCAGGATTCAATCCCGCTTCTTTAGCCCACTCGCGCCGCTGCTGTAACATAGCATTAAAGCGATCGGGTGCTTTAACGCTAGCTTCACTTGTTTTTAACCTGGCCGCCGCGATGACGTATTGCAATCTCTTGCTCAAAGCCTCGATCACTTCCCGATCGATTATATCAATTTCTTCCCGAACTTCCTGAATATCCGAACACTCATCTGGGGCTTTCATCGCCGATACTCCTTAATTGCTTCTACTCTCATCTTACTCAATTTATGATTTTCTGTCATCAGACGAACAACTAAATAAACACCAGCCGTTTGTCCTTCAGAGGAGCAAAAGCTTCGGCATCAAAGCGGTACAAACTAGCAGGGCGACCGGCCCCCCGCGAAACTTTAACACCCGTATCGCACAAAAAACCCAGTTTCAACAAGCGGGCGCGAAAATTAGAATAATCGGAAAAACTTTCCCCCAAAATAGTAGTATAAAGTTGATACAAATCGCTTAAAGTGAAAAGCTCCGGCAAGACTTCAAAAGCCACCGGACTATATTCAAGTTTATTTCGCAAGCGCCGATATCCGTATTCAAGAATTTGATTATGATCGAAGGCTAACTTAGGAACTTGTTCCACAGGATACCAAGCGATCCCGCTGACGCGGTGGCCAGCACCCGCAACGACACTCCCAGCAATTAACTCAGCTTCCTCCAACCGTACTAAAGCAAAGTAACTCACAGAAAGATAACGATCGCCCCTGGTAAATTCCCTCGGATCGCGCCCCGGTTCTCCAAAAGTATACAATTGCTCCAAATACAAATTTTTGACCCGAATTTTCTCAGACAAAATCCGGTAAGCTGCATTCTCCAGAGATTCCCCTTGGCACACCAAAGTACCCGGAAGACTCCAATAATCAATAAACGGTTCATCCTGCCGCATTACCAACAGCACCAACAAGCGGTTCTGCACAGTATCGACCGAGAAAATCACATTATCTACCCCTACTTTAAAGTCAGCTAGTGAGCAACCTGCGCTCTTTTTTGTGCCTCGTGCCATGCGTACAAATTCTCCCGATTGATATAAGCTTCGATGGGAGGAGTCAGGGCACCCAAGTCTCCTGTTTCGCGATAGGATGTTGAAGAAACATTGGGAACACTCAAAGATGCGATCGCCACATCCGCACCCAGGCGCCTCAATTTCCACAAATCTAAATTTTCTGGGGGATAACCAGGCCGCGGCACTACCAGTAATTGCACTTGTTTTAACAACTGTTCAATTTTGTACCACCGAGATAATTGCCCCACTAAATCGGAACCGATTACCAGCGTCAACTCTGCATTTCCCCACAGCAATTTTGCCCGTTCCACAGTCTCTACTGTCCTCGGACTGCTGAGTTCTCGATACAAACAAAGATTATGCCGCTGTGAGTTAATTTCTTGAATGATTAACAGCAGCATTTCCGATCGATGTTCGAGAGAAGTTTGGTGAGATTTAAAAGGATTGTCAGATGCCCAAACTGCCACATAATCAAAATGTTGAGCAAGCCAACTCAATATAGTTTTATGTCCCGCAGTAGGTGGATCGGCACTGGTTCCAAATAGGGCTATTTTTTTCATGGGGAATTGGGAATTGGGAATCGGGTAAGGTGCGCACTGCGCACTACTGACTAGGTGCGCACTGCGCACTACTGACTAGGTGCGCAGTGCGCACCCTACTGACTAGGTGCGCAGTGCGCACCCTACTGACTAGGTGCGCAGTGCGCACTACTGACTAGGTGCGCAGTGCGCACCCTACTGACTAGGTGCGCAGTGCGCACCCTACTGACTAGGTGCGCAGTGCGCACCCTACTGACTAGGTGCGCAGTGCGCACCCTACTGACTAGGTGCGCAGTGCGCACCCTACTGACTAGGTGCGCAGTGCGCACCCTACTGACTAATGACTCTTTTTCGTTTTTTCGGTGAGACTTTGCAAATCTGTAGAAATTTCTACTGGCGGCGAAATCGGGTTGTCTAAACGGCGAGTTTCGGGCCGCAGACTGGCGACAGAAGCAGCCGTTCGTTTGGCGATCGCCTCCAAACTTTCCGGGCCATGCAATCGTTTGCCCTCCTTAACAACCAATTTCATTAATGGTATTTGAGAATCATAATTTTTCATTTCTTCTCCGGCTAATCCCAAACAATCTCCCACAATTTCCCCGTCTTTTACCTGTCTAAAAATTTGCTTTCGTCCCGGATATGTTACCTTGCCACTTGCCTCCTTCATCACTGGAATCCCGTCAATTTCCACCAACTTATAAACACCGTTTACAGGGGAACCGCTTACCAGCCGCGTTCCCAAACCATATCCGTCAATGCAAGCACCGGCACTTTTTAATTTAGCAATTTCCCACTCGTCTAAATCGCCGCTGGCAATAATCGGAACGCCCGGAAGGAGCGATCGCACTTCCTGCGACAATTTTACCAAATCCCCAGAATCCAGCCGCACGCCTTCCAACTGCATTTGACCGGTGTTTACTCGATCGGCCAACTGGCGCGCCGCCGCCACAGTATCATAAGTATCGATCAACAACGGCGCACCCGGAAAATAGCGGTGAAACGCTGTAAACGCCTGCTCTTCACTGCCTTCGAGGGCTCCGACAGCCATCACCAAAGCGTGAGCCATCGTACCCACAGGTAGGCGGCCCAACTTCAAAGCAGCCAAAACATTAGAAGTCCCATCAATCCCCGCAGCCAGCGCCGCCCTAGCCGCCCACACAGCAGCTTGAGGGCCAAAAGCTCTGCGCGTGCCGAATTCCAGCAATTTAGCGTCAGGGCCAGCCACATCCCGCAATCTAGCCGATCGCGTCGCAATCAAAGTTTGATAATTTATGACATTGAGCAAATAAGTTTCCACCAACTGAGCCAGCCACAAAGGAGCCTCGATGCGCAGCAGTGGCTCATTGGCAAATACCGCCGTCCCCTCCGGCACCGCCCAGACATCCCCTGTAAAGCGGGCTGTGGCGAGTAGAGTCCAAAATCGATCGGGGGCACCGGCAAAAATCCCAGTGGACTGCAAAGCCTGAATTTGCGCCCCAGAAAACCGAAATTTCTCCAAATAGTCGATCGCTTGAGCCAAGCCCATCGCGATCGCATAGCCAAAACCTTCAGGTAAGCGTCGCGCGAACAGCTCAAAACTCGCGGGGCGAGCGTCGATCCCTTCCCCGACGTAACAAGCAGCCATCGTTAGCTGGTAGAGGTCGGTCAATAAGCTGTAATCTTCTGAGGAAAGGGTAAGTTCTTGGTCTTCTTGGATTTCCTCAAAACTTTTGAGGTGCAGGCTCTCAGTGGCAGTTTTCATAAGAAAAACTCTGGAAAAGCTTCTTTGTTTTAATTATAGTGACTCACACCATATTTTTTGTAAAATTTTGATAAAAATTGCATATAACTGTGAAAATTTCGGTTTAGGGAGGCTGTAATGCTTGATTTTGCGTAGATTGACAGCGGAGTGTTATGGTAGAATCAATAAAAATTGTCCAGCAGTTTGTCAGTAAAACACATCGGGGCTCAGAAACCGATTCAGTAAAAACCCCGGTTTCCTTCTGCCTTCTGCCTTCTGCCTTCTGCCTTCTGCCTTCTGCCTTCTGCTTGCTTCGATCGTTGCAGACTAATAAGTAATTAGAACAAATATTGCTAAAGCGATCCAAAGGCAAAAAATAAGAGTAATATATAAAGTATCAAAACCCAGAGCAAGAGAGGCGGGTACAATGAACCTTTCCAAATCTTTGACAAATGCTATGCGTTACATTTCGGAAGCGGCTATACGGATTTTTAGCCCCAGCGATGACCAGTATCCAAGCACAGGTGTTCAACCTTTTGAAGGTACACCCTCCAAAAGCTCTAAATCTGGACAATGAGAAGTCACTCAAAGGGTTGGGCGGGCGATCGGCAAAAGAGTTCAGTTTAACTCAGTCAAGCCGATCGCCTCAAACAACTCGAACAACAACGGTAACTTTTTCAAGCACTTTTAAATATTTTCAATTTACCCCAGCTAAACTTTGTTTAGTTGGGGTTTTGCAACTAATATCAAGTAGGTTAGGTTAAGGGAATCGAAACCCCAGGCCCCAATTCCCAATTACCCATTACCCATTACCCAAAACTGATTCAGGAAAAAGGCGATCGCAGCACTGCCGATCGGCACTGTTAAATTGTCAATTCCCCACTTAGAAACCGACTCCAAACTAGCAGCAACCAAAGCCACAACGGCAGATACTGCCAAAGTTTGCCAAACATTACCTTGAACCGCTAGCAAAATTAAACTGCTGATCACAAAACTCACCAAATACATAGTCGCAGAACCTTCCCAACTTTTCTTCATTCCCCAAACTCGATAAATATGTTTGCCGTATTTCTGGCCGATGACAGCGGCCAATCCGTCCCCCCAAGTCATCACTAAAATGCCCAAAGCAGCGTATTCCTGATGTTGTATTGGCCAAAACCAAGCTACGAGAATGCTGATAGTAACAGCATAGAAAAAAGTCCCCCAACTGTGCCGATTGATGCTGTTAAGACTGGGCAAAATCGGCACTTGGTAGGAAATTAGGGCGATCGCCGCCGCTAAAATTCCCGCCGTGATCCCCACCCAACCGGGTATTTCCAGCCACCAAGCCAGCAAAATCACATTCCCAGTGCCGATGTGAACCACCTTCCGCGAAACCTCAGCATCGACAGAAGTAAAGCGATTTAACCCCTCAGCCACCAGTAAAATCAAACCCAACCAGATACCCACGAGGGAAATTTGCAGCCAGACAGTCGGAATTTCGGAGAATACAGACACGATTTTTAGGAAAAAGCCAGATCGGATACTGTTAATAACTTTAGTGGAAATAGGAAGCTCAAAGGAGCGATCGGCTACAGAAATAGCAGGAGAGACTGGCACTCCTGCTAAAGAACTACTATGTTGGCGAATTCGCGCCTTCTTAAACCGGTACTTCCGAGACGATTTCTTTGCTGTAAACCACAGCGACGGCTTGCTGCAAGGCTGCGGTACGATCGCTCAGGAAATGCTCAGGCGCGATCAGATCCAACAATCCCAACTTCTGCAAGCGCTGCTGAATTTTCTCGCTAGCACCGACGATGTAAACCTGCAAGCCCTTATCGCAAGCATCGCGGAGCGCATTTTCGATCGCCAGCGAAGCCGTCACCCCCAGCATGGGCACAGCAGTCAGATCCATCACCAAAGCATCCGCATCCTTCATGGCATTGTGTTCGCGGGAAATCGCCTTCGACAAGCCAAAAATCATCGGCCCGCTCAAGCAGAACAGCAACACGCGCCCCTTACCCTGATCCAAGAGTTGCTTCTCCTGATCACTGACGATCGCATCATCATCCGTATCGGAAATCAGCTTCACACCCGCAGACTGCAAACTACTCAGCCGTTCGATAGTCAGGATATTGGCAATAAAGACGCCCACGCCCACCGCCACAATCAGATCCACAAACACAGTCAAAAACAGCACCCCGTACATGATCAGGGAACCCTTAACAGATACTTTGTGCGATCGTTTCAGGAAACTCCAGTCAAGGATATCAATCCCCACCTTCAGCGCAATACCAGCCAACACCGCCATCGGAATCGGTTCAGTTAACTTCGCCGCCCCCAAAACCACCACCAGCAACACCAACGCCCGAGTTAAACCCGACAACGCCGAAGTCGCGCCTGTTTGGATATTGACCACAGTTCCCATCGTCGCTCCGGCGCCCGGTAAGCCACCGCAGAGCCCCGACACGATGTTGCCAATCCCTTGACCGATCAACTCCTTATCCGACTTGTGCTCAGTTCGCGTCAGACTGTCCGCCACCACCGCCGTCAGCAAGGTATCGATACAGCCCAGCATCCCCAGCATCACCGCATCCACAAACATCACCGTGATTTGACCGGCGGAAAAAGTCGGCAATTGCAAGGGGGGCAGTCCCACCGGAATTTCCCCAATCCGGCGAATATCAGTGCCCTGAAACACCGTCAGGGAAATTACCGTGCCCACAATCAGCGCTATCAATTGCGGGGGCACGATTTTTTTCAGCTTCTTGGGCATCAGGAAAATGATCGTCAGCGTCAAGGCACCGAGAATTGCTTCCGGCGGATTCACGTTAGCCACCAACTGCGGAATTGCCATAAAAGTGCCCAAAACACCGCCTTTGGGCGGGGCTTGACCCAGAAACGGTGCAATTTGCAGAATGATCAAAATGACGCCAATTCCCGACATAAAGCCGGAAATCACGCTGTAGGGCATCAGGGTGACGTATTTCCCTAATTTGAAAATACCAAAGATGATTTGAAACAGCCCCGCCAGCATCACAACGGTAAACGCCATTGCGAGCCCTTGTTCGGGATTGCTGGCGGTGAGGGATGCGACGATCGCAGTCATCACCACAGTCATCGGCCCTGTGGGTTCAGAAATCAGTGTTGGGGTGCCACCAAACAGCGCGGCAAAGAAGCCAACGCAAATGGCACCGTACAGTCCCCCGATCGGCCCGATTCCCGAAGCGACCCCGAAGGCGAGGGCCAGGGGCAGCGAGACGATGGCAGCCGTGACACCGCCGAAGATGTCCCCCTGGAGATTATTAAAACGAATCTGATTTGTAATTGACATGAGTGGTGCATTAATAAACTATACAGAATTTAACAATGCTGACTTTGATCCCTTCACCTAGTTTCAGGGCAAAAGTTTTCCCTAATGGCATGATAGATAGCACGAGCAGGACAGACCCAATGAAAAATCTGCCTTCGCGCACGATCGATGTCAAACTGGTAAACACTTAATTTTTCAGTATTTCTTAATTTCTTAATTTAATGTAAAACGTGTCCGATCGCATTTTTATTTTTGGGCACCGACTCTCTCCACGATCCCCGGCCAGTTCTCCACCCTTGCCAAATCCGAGCCAATCTCCAGCCCAGACAAAACCCCCTACTCTAATTAAAATTAATATATGATCCGCTGCGGATAATTAATAACTCTTATTGATGGTTATTTCATCAACTCTCGCACCGCCGCCAAAGCCCTCCCCCGCCACTCAATTGGCAGCAGCGACAGCCCCAAACCCGCCCACATTTTCGCCTCAGAAACAGACTTTCCTGCCCGCACCATCCGCCGCCCTTTTTCAGTTTCACCCACCTCAATCAGTCGCAAACCCAGCGCTAATTGAGTTTCTGCAAGCCTTCTGAGCCTGACAGTTTCCAACTTCTCCAAATCAAACTCATAGCTTGTCAAATAGCGCAATTTATCTGTCAAATAGGGAATAGCCCGATCGCTCCCTTGCTGTGCTGCATGAAATCGATATTCCATCAAAAGTTCCGGCAAATAATAGCACTTTTTGTCCGCAATCGCAAGTCTGACAAACAAATCGTTATCTTCGCAATTTTGCCAATTTTGCCGCAGAAACCCTACTTCTTGCAACGCACTGCGGCGAAACAAAGTTGCACCTATTTGCAAACTTTGTCTCAGAAAAACTGTGGTCAACAAATCTTCAATAATTCCCGCCGACAACGAGCTGCGGCCCCACCTGTGCGAATTGAGTTTAGTCTGGCTTTCGTCAATCTGATTGTTAATGTCAATCACCCAGTGATCGGTACTGACAAAATCGATGCTGGGGTCTTTATCTAAAATAGCAGATGTCCGTTCTAAAAAATGTGCAGTCAGGCGATCGTCATCGTCAAACTTAATAAAATATTCGCCCCTAGCCGCCGCAAAGCCCGATCGCATATTATTGCTTTTACCGATATTCTGCGGGTGGCGAATGTACCGAATCTCGCGGCCTACAAATTCCGACATTAACAGCGGAGTGCTGTCAGTTGAGCCGTCATCGCAGACAATTAATTCAAAATCTGTATAAGTTTGATCTAGCACGCTGGCGATCGCACTGGCCAGCAAATGCACTCGATTGCAAGTAGGAATACAAACGCTAATTTTCGGCACAAATTTATACTATTTTAGATTTGAGATTGTGGAAAAATTTCGCAATTCAGCCCAGGGAAAAGAACCACCAATGCCCTATACTTCGACTACATGACCCCTGAGCGTAGTCGAAGGGCTATGCCCAATGCCCAATGCTTTTCGGCCCAATGCCCTATTCCCTATTCCCAATGCCCTATTCCCTATTGTTAACTCAAACGAGCCGTACATTCGAGAATTAACTTTTGATTCACCAAAGCAAAGGGTTGAATTGCCAAAGCTCGGCGAAAAGCTTGAATCGCATTTATGTATTCTCCCAAGGCAGCATAGCACAAACCCATACCATGCATCGCCCCAAAATGCACCGGGTTTAGTTTGAGGACGATTTCGCAGTCGTGGATCGACTTTTTATAATTTCCTTGGGTATAGTGGAGTACGGCGCGCCGATTCCAAGCTTCAGCAAAATCAGGCTCTTGAGAAATCAGTTTTGTCAGCAAATTCAAAGCGTGGCGAACATCCCCTGCATCTAGGGAAACTTGCGATCGCCTGAGAATTTGCATCCCGTACTCTCCCTTCTGGTAAAACCAAGTGCGCCAGAGTTCTGTAGTCGCCCGATCGCGCACGCTTTCGTCGGAGTTTTTCAAATCTTCGAGCAACGCCTTAACAGATAATTCGTCCATAGGTGCGAGGATTCTTAAAAAGGTTTGTATCAATCAATCTTATCGCTTGGCCGCCACTTTATTTATTAGTCCTGGACGCATTTCAACGTAATTCTGTCATGCTGAGCAAAGCGAAGCATCTCGCTCGATACTTCGCAATCCTGAGCTATGCGTTGGATCGCATGACACATAGGCTTTCCCTCAATCCTGTTTATCAAACATCCCATGCAGATTCTAATGCTTTCCTCCACTTTTCCCTATCCCCCAATCCGGGGAGGAACTCAGGTAAGGACGTTTAATTTATTAAAATATTTGAGTCGGCGCCATGATGTAATTCTGGGAACAGTCCGATCGCCCGATGTGACAGATGCACAAATTGACGAATTGCGCCAGCAAGTTGCAGAATTAGCCGTTTTCGACAATCTTGGCACTGTTTCACCGAGGATCACCGACAAAATCCAGCGTTTTGGTCGATTTTTATGGTCCGGGACACCTCCGAATGTACTCTCAAGGTACTCGCCAGCAATGCAGAATTGGGTAGATGAGTTAGTAGCAGCAGAGAAGTGTGATGCTGTTACTTGCGAACACAGCGTTAATGAGATTTACGTTCGTCCAGAATGGCGGCAAAAAGTCCTGACAGTTGTAAATATTCACAGTTCAGTTTGGGGAACTTGTCAGCAAATGTTAGAAACAAGCACATCTGAAAAACCCCTGCGCGATCGACTAAATTTACCCCTGCTAGCCCGCTACGAAAAACGTTACTGTTCCAAATTCTCCCGCATTGTGGCCACAACATCCACAGACAGGCGACAACTTTTCGAATTGTTGTCGCCAGGGGAGATCGGAAAAGGCATAGAATATTTCTCAATGCCAACTATTGAGGTAATTCCTAACGGAGTTGATTTAATCGAATTTCCCGATCGCTCGATCGATCCGGGAGGCCATACCTTGATATTTGCAGGGGCCATGAATAATTTGCCCAATATTGACGCGGCGCGATTTTTGAGTTTGGAGATATTGCCGATCGTACAGCAGCGGTATCCCGATACTACTCTAACTTTAGTCGGAACCTCGCCAGTCCCGGAAGTCTCGGCCTTGGGGAAACTACCGGGAATTCAAGTAGTAGGCAGGGTACAAAAGGTGGCAGAATATTTGCATCAGGCTGCTGTTTGTGTGGTGCCGATGCGAATTGGTTTTGGGATTAAAAATAAAACTTTGGAGGCGATGGCTGCGGGAACTCCTGTTGTTGCTAGCGATCGAGGTTTGGAAGGTTTAGCCGTCGGCGGTGGCCCACAACCGCTCAGGGCCTTGCGGGCGAATCGAGTTCAGGAGTATGTTGAGGCGATTAGCAGTTTGTTTGAAAATCCACACCTAAGACACGAATTGTCTCGAAATGCTCGATCGCACATCGAAAGCGAATATACCTGGGATATCGCAGGTGGGCGCTACGAGCAACTATTGCAATTTTAAACTCTAAATTCTCAACTCTAAATTCTCAAAATTGGACGATGGAACACAAAATTAACCCCTCCAAAGGTCGAGCCAAACCCCCAGAAAAGACCAAAGTTGCTCCGACTCCGACAAGACGCCGCAGAGGAGCCCGACGCCCCCAAAATCCTCAAGAGTCTCAACCTAAAACCCGCAGCTCAAAAACTCCTACCCCAACATCCGTCGCCAGATATCCCTGGAAAAGACTGATCGCTAATTTGACAGCCCTCAGCGTCTTGTGCGGCTTCTCCGCTTTGATGGGCGGCGGCGCTTGGCTGAGTTATCAACTGATTGTCGATCCCAACGGTAACAAATGGATCACTAAATTTGTCCCAGAATGGTCGCGCCTTCCCCTCGCCACCAGAGATTCGATCCAAACTCTCGATCAAATTCAAGCTAGCGTCCGCAAATTGGGATTTGTCACCGGAGAACCTCTACCACTTTCTGTCGATAAATCCGGCGATACTTCTATTTCTGATTTGCTATTACCAGTGATGGTAGATCGGACTGTGAACGCTTCTACATCCTGCAAAAATCCTTGTCGTCAAATTGTCGAACTTCGGGTATACAAGCGAGTGCAAGTTCCCGATAGAGATTCCGATACTGTGCAGTATTTTCAGCTAGCAAGTTCTGTGAATATAGAAGGCCCTGCGGAATCTTTTGTACTCGCTTCTTTAGTAGACTCCAAGTCAAACAATCAAGGCTCGAATCAGCCGCTACCGCTGACAGAACTGCGCCGCTTTGACGGGAATGCTCCGACATCGGGAATTTGGTTTAATGTCAGCGGTCAATTGTTGCGGGGCGATCAGAAACTTCCCTACGGACAGGTGGTTCGCTACAACCCCAGCCAAAATCATTTAATCTCCCTATTAGATTGGGTGAGTGCGGCCGGACAACCCCCGAATTGGCAGCAAATTGTTAAGGGGTCATCTCCACAATTGGCGATCGATCAAACAGTTGGTTTGGAGCCGCAATTTATTATTTATCAAATTGGATCGCGCAAATTTGTGCCCAATCCTGTTCAGTTGAACCCCATTTCTTTAGAAGAATTTGCTTTGAATGACGAGACTTACAAAAATGGCCTACGACTGGCGAAAAGCGGCCTGTGGTCTCCAGCTTTAAATGTGATGCGTACTGCTAAGGGAAAAGCCGGCCCCAATTGGCCGACTGTGGCGCAAGCTCAGCTAGATACGATCGAATTTCACGCTAAAATTACTAAGGCTCAGGCGATCGCCTCTTGGGCCAGTCCCGGTCAACAAGTTCTAGCAGAGTTGATAGACGGTCGCTGGAGCCAAGCATTGCAGGTATTTGAAGCCGATCCAAGCAACAGTTCTGAAATTGCCAAAACACTCAAAAATGACGACGGGAAGCTCTTGAACCGCGTAGACGCAGCCTTGAGAGTGAATGCGAGTGACGCTGATGTCAAAGCTTGGGGCGCGCTAATTGTCGCAGCTCAAGACGGGACTCGCGAGGCGATGGATTGGCTCGATCAACAACCAGATACTGACAGCGAAACCAGGAACCGAATTCGGAATTTGGTAAATAAACTTGACGAAGCCGTTTCTCTGGCTGAAAGTTTAGAACAGCACAAAAGTCAAATTATGGGTTCGGCTACTTTAATTAACACTATCAATCCCAATGAATGGCTGGAACCAGCATCTAAAAATGAGTTGAAATTGACCGAAAAACAAGTTTGGTATCAGGTGCAAGTGGCAAGTTTTTACGACGGGAACCGCTGGGTTAGTTCACCGTTTGCAGATGTAGAATTGCGCTCTTTTCCTGCTAGTCAAGTAAAGTGGCTCTGGGGGCGACTAGGCTTGCAATCTGACCCGAAGATTAAAATTGAGGTGGCGATGGCTAACGGTCAACAAAGAGTAGCCGTCGGAACGGTGAAAGCCTTGCAAATTCAAGACGGAATGCTGCGGTTGCTCGCTGCTGTTGACCAGCGATCCTAAGCAATTAACAATTAAACATTCAACATTAACAATGGGAGATTTGAGAGTTTATTCTCTCCCCTCTTTCCCCCTCTTTCACCCTCTCAATTGAGGACAAAAAATAGCATAAACCAGCTAGATCTCGTCCTCGCATACAACAAAGTAAACAACAATTTTGTTAATTCACTTTACAAAAATTGCACACAAAAACCCCTTGAGATCTTAGCTCTCGCCCTTTTTAGAGAGTGCTGCAATCATCTGGCGTTTAACTGTTTTAGCCCAAAGCTCAAAATCAACACTGTTGGTGGTGTTAATTTTAACTTCCTCAACAGGTTGGTGGGGGGCTTCCTTCTGTACTGTAGTCTCCATTTTTTTTCCTCGTCCACAAAATGTTAGTAGTCGATCGCCAACCGTCAGCATCATAGATCTATTCTATGAACTAATTGCAGGAAGTATTAGCAGTAAATACATAATATTTACCCAACATATGCAGTAAATACATTTAATCAATGCAATTTCCGAATGTCACTTGAAAACTTCCTGCAATCTGTGCGTGCGATCGGTTTTCATTGAAGTTTGATTAGTACAATTTAGGTTGTAAAGCACTATCAAACCAAGACTTATGTTAATACACTGATGTTTAAATGAATGTATTTACCTATACAGCAGACAATCATTTGAGCACAGGTCAAAAAGGAGCAAGACCGCAACAAACAAGCTCGTCAATTAATGCCGGGCGTTAATATTTAATTGTTAATCTTGAGCAACATTCTTTCTTGATATTACCTTTTTGTTTCCCCCAACCCCATCCCCTTCTTGCCGTAAAGCCGATCGCCAGCATCTCCAATTCCCGGTACAACATAGCCGTATTGTAAAACTTCATTAAGATTGTAAGCATCAATAGACAATGGTAGTATCATATAGTTAGAAGAGTCGATTGATTAACGCCGATGTTAACGGGTCTTACAATATTTTGAGAAAAGCAATCCCAAATGCGTTTAGCGATGGGATAGAGAGCTGCGTAGTTCAGCCGAGGCGGGTTAATCCGCTCGAAGTGAAAGCGAAAGGGGAGGGACTTCATGCCTCCCACGGCACTGTAATAAATGACTATACTTTTACCAGCTATTCGTCTCAACAATCGTCCACTGCGACTTCCCTCTGTTACCGTCTTAGTCACCCGAAACTCCAGAGAGAGTTCTCTGGTTACTAGGCTCTTCCTTTCCAGGAAGAGCCGGATTTTTGCCTCGGATTTTCCCGGAACATTGTTTAGCTGGCATGAATTTTAGAAAGTCAAAGCAAAAAATCAATCTTTTTCGATTAATTACACTCCTCGAAAAAGCACTGAGCTAGGTACTAGCATTTAGCTCATCCTCTAGGTTGTCCTAGTTTTTCAGATTCCAAAATAAGACTTATAATCTCCTAGTTTAACAGGGATTACCTAAATTTTGCTGCTTCAATTGATCGGGGTGATGATCACACAAAACTTAATTGATTAAGGAGAACATCCATGAAGTTTGTAAAACTCTTACTGGCCGCAGCATTAATGTCTGCTTCGATTAGCCCCGCCTTGGCCCAACAAGTTCAAATTTTAGGCGCAAGCTA
>Ga0316607_1000374_pt1 | contig 16790 bp, 12 predicted proteins | sample MIS2016062E_MG_FD_207674 | JGI IMG/M metagenome (GOLD analysis project Ga0316607, IMG submission 207674) | Microbial mat bacterial communities from Middle Island sinkhole, Lake Huron, Michigan, United States - MIS.2016.062E | ecosystem: Environmental > Aquatic > Freshwater > Lake > Sediment...
GGTGCAAATAGATCGAAACGCCCTTGAAAAGGAAAGTTTAAATGTGCTGTTGGAAATCTTTTACCATTCGGCGGAAAAGTCGAAAGCAAAATTACTTCTTCCCGCACTAATTCCGGGCTGTTACTATTAAATACTGGTATGTTGTCTAACTGTGCCGGTCAAGGCCGCACTTCTTGGATTTGGACAATTTCTTGAATTGCTGGGAGGATTTGGGCTAAGGGTATAATTGATAAAAGTGACAGCATTTTTAGAATTGTAAAAAGTAATGTCTGTGAGATACCCAACTTCTTAAATAGTGCTGGACGCATAAATACGAATAAACCGGGTTGTTTACCAGTATTAAAGGCAGGAATGCAGTATTTATGTAAAAAACCAGTTGCTGCTTCCAGGACTACTAAAGAAGTTGGGGTTCTCGGTGTTTTGTTGTTTTCGGGTTGTTTTCAACGCACTGTTGTAAGATGTAATTATAAAACTTGTCCGTATCTACTCGATCCATTGCTTGAATTTTGCGGCCTCCTGCTTGAACTTTTGTGCGGCCTTGACTAACTCCTTCAGTAACAATTGCGGTTTCCCATTCTCGCAATAGATAAAATTCTGGATGCGCTAAATAAGCGGTTGCTAAAATATCCCAAAAATAGTAATCTTGAGAAATAGCTAAGGCGTAACACTGTCCGGCTAAGTCAGAAATTGGATATTTGCGCTGTCTGGCTAAGAGATTGGAAAATTCGACAGTCAGCGGTACGTTATTGGTGATATCTAAAGGACAGAGGACAATCGAAATTTGAGTTTGCCAAATTCTGGCGATCGCTTTCCGGGTCCCAATAAGCATTCCATTCCGCCGACATATCTTGTCCCGGTTCCAGATCTTTGCTAACATTACCAGGAACATTCAGCGCACCTCCCATCCACACAATTTCCTGAATTTTGCTCTCAATTTCCGGCGCGATATCCAAAGCTTGCGCTACTGTTGTTAAAGGCCCAGTTACTATTAATGTAACAGGTTCTGGTGCCGCTTGCAAAACTCGCACCATAAAATTTTGTCCAGGTTCAGATATTAACGGCGTGTCAATAGTTCCTTTTTCATTTAAAATAGGAAGTCGATCGACTGCAAAAGAATCTCGCCGAAACAACACCGGAAACGGATTAAGTCCACACACCGTACTCGCCGCCACCGGCACATCAGAACATCCCATCAAATCGAGAATTTTCCGAGTAGCACTCACCGCAGGTTGAATATAACAGTCAGCAGGAGTTACAATTACTCCCAGAGTTTCAACTTCCTGCATACTCATCAGCAAAACGACGGACAGATAATCATCTACCGCACCATCATGATCCATAAGTACAAATTTTTTCGACATGGCGATCGCCTTGAGAGTAAATTACTGTAAACTACAAATATACATTTATTTATTCGGACAAACACAACTGTCCCAACTATAACAAGCCCAAATCCTCTAGAAACCCCTCTCCTTCTTATATTCCTTCGTGTCCTTCGCGCCTTCGCGGTTCGTTAAAAAAAGCCTCATTCACAAATCATTGAGTATTCTATATGACAACAGTATCACCTTACGGCTCTTGGAAATCCCCTATTTCCTCAGACTTAATTGTTTCTGGAACAGTAGGAATCGGACAAATTGCCATTGACGGCGAGGATATCTACTGGATAGAAGGACGACCTTCAGAAGCAGGAAGAAGTGTGATTGTCCGACGCACTCCTGATGGTAAAATAAATGATGTAACACCGCAACCTTTTAATGTTCGCAATCGCGTCCATGAATACGGAAGTGGTGCATTTGCAGTTGCTAGCGGCACTGTCTATTTTTCCAATTTTGCCGACGGGCGGATTTATCGTCAAACCTTAGATTCTCAACCCGAACCTCTCACGCCCATAGTTAATTTTCGCTATGCAGATGGGATTGTTGACAAGCAAAGAAATCGCCTGATTTGCGTGCGGGAAGATCATACAGGCGAGGGTGAAGCTGTCAATACCATTGTTAGCATTAATTTAGACAATGGTGAAGATATTCATATCTTAACTCAGGGGAATGATTTTTATGCTTCCCCGCGTTTGAATCCCGAAGGTTCTCAACTGTGCTGGATTAGTTGGAATCACCCAAATATGCCTTGGGATGGGACAGAATTGTGGGTAGCAGAAATTAATCCTGACGGTGATTTAGAGGAAAAACAGTTAGTTGCTGGTGGCTTAGAAGAGTCGATTTTTCAACCGGAATGGTCGCCGGATGGAGTGCTGTATTTTGTTTCTGACAAGTCTAACTGGTGGAATCTCTATCGAACCCCCCTCAATCCCCCCTTGGTAAGGGGAGAAAAAGACATAGAACCCCCCTGGGCGGGAGAAAATGACATAGAAACCCCTTTGCTCAGGGGCGCAGGGGGGATCGAACCTCTGTGCGAAATGGCCGCAGAATTCGGCCTTCCTCAGTGGGTTTTTGGAATGTCAACCTATGCTGTTTCGGCGAGCGAAATTATTTGCACTTACACTCAGCAAGGGAATTGGCATCTAGCCCGGCTCGATTTAGAAACAAAGCAGTTAACAACAATTGAAACTCCTTACACTGATATTTCGTCTGTAAAAGCGAGAGGAGAAATAGCTGTTTTTCTGGGAGCTTCGCCGACAGAATCTACTTCTATTGTACAACTAAATTTAGTCACAAGTCAACTAGAAGTATTGCGCCGATCGAGTAATTTAACCATTGACACAGGCTATCTTTCTGTGCCGGTGCCGATCGCATTTCCGACAGAAAAGGGTTTAACGGCTTTCGGTTTCTTCTATCCACCGCAAAACCAAGACTTCGCAGCCCCTGCAACTGAAAAACCGCCGCTTGTGGTCAAAAGTCATGGCGGCCCCACTGCTGCTACTTCTAGCAGCATGAATTTAAAGATTCAATACTGGACAAGTCGAGGTTTTGCTGTCCTTGATGTGAATTATGGTGGTAGCACTGGTTACGGCCGAGAATACAGGAAAAGATTACAAGATAGTTGGGGAATTGTGGATGTTGACGACTGCGCTAATGGTGCTAAATATTTAGCCCAAATGGGTTTAGTTGATGGCGACAGAATGGCGATCGCCGGTGGTAGTGCAGGGGGATACACGACTCTATGTGCTCTTACTTTTCGGGATGTTTTTAAGGCAGGCGCGAGCTATTATGGAGTTAGCGATTTGTCAGCTTTGGCAACGGATACTCACAAGTTTGAGTCGCGCTATCTGGATGGATTGATTGGGCCTTATCCTGAAAGAAAAGATTTGTATATAGCTCGATCGCCTATTCACTTTACGGAACGTTTATCTTGTCCTGTAATCTTCTTTCAAGGATTGGAAGATCGAGTTGTTCCTCCCAATCAAGCGGAAATGATGGTAGAGGCATTAAAAGCAAAAGGTTTGCCTGTTTCTTACGTTGCTTATGAAGGGGAACAACACGGTTTTCGTCGGGCTGAAAATATCAAAAGAACTCTGGATGGCGAATTCTATTTCTATTCGCGGGTGTTTAAGTTTGAGTTGGCTGAATTAGTTGAGGAAGTGCCGATCGCCAATCTTTAGAAAATATTCCGTTTTCAATTACTCTGTTTTCCCTCAAGCGACATTCACAATTAGCAAATATTGATTGTGATCTAGTTCACAATTTTTCTTGTTTTCTGTCACATCTTTTGAGAGGATCATATCCGTTAATGGGTATATTGCGATCGCCTGCTCCTGTAATTCAGGAATAGGCGATCGCACAGTAGAGTTAAGATTCACTAGCCATGCAAACTCCTGTACAACTGATTCCATCGGCTTTAGGCGAATTGTTTGCCGAAGTCAATCAAAACGGCTACATTACTTTAGCCGATCGCTACGGTTTGATGGCTGCTATTTTCGACGACACCTTGACAGAGGAAGACAAGCGATCGATCGATCGACTGTTGCGCGCCGTGTGCCGAGGCAGGATAAAATTAGTTAACGAACTGTCTATGGTCAGATCATTTCGATTCAAGCCTAAACAGTTGGTATAGCCCTCGCAAATTCTAACTGACTTGAATTATCTTCCGGCTGCAAATCCATCTGATAACTCAGTGCCGAAGGAATGCCGATCACGCAGCAGGGAAAATTCTTGCCTAGGGCTCGCACCAGCGGATGATTGACAGAATTACAGCCCAAAAATAGCACATCTGCTGACTCTAATTCTACAACATTTCGGAGTTCTGTAGCAACAGGCCCTATGCGTAGGTGAGCTTTAAATAAACCGCGCCATTCCTCCGCCAAACAGCGGGCTTGCCACAACAGCCTGTCTGCTTCGTACTGATTATTTTGACATAAAATCGCCGGAAGATAAGGCGGATCTATCCAAGTTTTCCGGGGAGATATTGATGGGATTTTGGCGGCTGGTAAAGCGATCGCAGGTGCGGCACAATTCAAAGCGGATGATGTCTTTGAATCTGACAGCCTTGGCGAGCCAACAGATAAATTTCCCTCAGCAAAGTTGCACATATCTTCACAGTAACTCTCCTGAGTTTCGTCGAGTACATAAACAACTTGAACCGTCACTTCTTTGGTTGTTACTAAACGGGTTTGATGAGCCATCCAGAGAGCAATGTCCAAAGCTATTTGACTTTTAGGTGAACTGTTGTAGCCAACTAGGAAATTCACAGATTTAGCTAATTTGTCTCTTGAGGAAATGGGTATTTTCGGTTCGGGCCCCAACACCATTTCTTCAGCTAAATTGTCGCCTCCTAATGCACTTTCAAAACGCGCTAACATTGTTTTGAGATTCACAGGATTCGCCTCTCTTGAGTGAACTATTTGTTTGGTTTATTGACTATTCGTCTTGCGTAAAGTAGCGATCGAGAAAATTCAAAGCATAGTTGCGGAGTTCATAATACTCCTTAGTTTCCCGCAACTCTTGGCGATCGCGCGGATGGGAAAAAGGCACCGACAAAATCTCCCCGATCGTCGCCGCCGGGCCATTTGTCATCAGCACAATGCGATCGGACATATAGATAGCTTCATCCACATCGTGAGTAATCATCATTACAGCTTGTTTGTGCTTTTCCCAGATATCCAATACCTGTTTCTGCAACTTGCCGCGAGTCAAAGCATCCAAAGCTCCAAACGGTTCATCCATTAATAACATCTTCGGTCGAATTGCCAGAGCTCGCGCAATTCCCACCCGCTGTTTCATGCCCCCTGAAATTTCATCTGGATATTTGTCTGCTGCCGATACTAAGTTTACCATTGCGAGGTGTTCGTTGACAAGACTAATCTTATCCGCGCGACTAAGACTTTGCAAAACTTCATCAACAGCCAGCCGAATATTCTCCCGCACAGTCAGCCAAGGTAGCAATCCATAGTGCTGAAATACCATCATGCGATCGGCTCCTGGTTGGCGAATTTCTTTGCCTTCGAGCCGCACCATTCCCGAACTTTGTTTTTCTAAACCAGCCACTATTTTCAGCAGCGTTGATTTGCCGCACCCGGAGTGACCGACTACAGAAATAAATTCATTTTCTCCGATATTTAAGTTGATATTTTCGATCACACTAAATTCGCTACCATCAGCACTTTTGTAGGACTTGAACAAATTCTCTATTTCCAGAAATAGGCGATCGCTATTCACTGAAATCTTGGTATTGGTAGAAGTAGAAGTGTATTGACTCACGGTATTCTCCTAAAAAGTAGTAAAGTGTTAATTGAATTTGCTTGTCATTGCCTAAATCCTAAAATCTTGCAGTCGGTTTCAACCGACTTTAGCTATGAGCCAGGGGTTTCAACCCCTGGCGAGATGGTATAACAAGCGAAAAAGCTCAAACTTTAAGACATAAAAAAAGATTGAGGACGGCGGGATCTAATCTCAAAACTATTGAGATAACCTACCGGATCGCTCGGATCGAATCCTTTCTTATCAATAAACAATTCCGCAGGTTCTATCTTATAATCCTCCGCAGGACAATTGATTGCCATTTCAGCAACAATCTTGCGGTAAAGATCAGTTCTCCAAGCTTTTTTAGCTAAATCCTCAGCATTTTTCGGAACCTCTTTAATATGTCCCCAGCGAGCAGCTTGAGTCATCAACCAAATACTCTGAGATTGCCAGAGAAATGTTGAATGATTGCCTGATATTTGAGGCAAGTTGGCGGGGATATCAAAGAAAATAGTTGTATCCTCCGATGGAAATGTCCGGTCTTTTTCATCAAACCCACCGTAGTTGTAGTCGCCAATAATTCCCGGTCGCGTAAATTTATCGATCGCCCCTGTTTTCGGTTTAGCTCCTGTAAACGATCGCTCGGTCAGCAGCAGCGCTATTTCGCTGCGATTTTCCGGCCTGCTACAATACTGGCAAGCTTCCACCATTGCCTTAACCAGCGAGTAATAAGTCTTCGGGTTTTCGTCAATGAAAGATTCCATAACTCCCAAAACGCGATCGGGATGTCCCAGCCAAACTTCCTTACCTTGCGCGAAGGTAAACCCGACACCTAAATTACCTTGAATTGCCCGCGTATTCCAAGGTTCAGCCACCATATAAGCCTGCATTTCTCCCATTCTCATATTAGTTACCATTTGAGGCGGCGGCACAATAATTACCCGAAATTCTTTGAACGGATCGACACCAGCAGCGGCGGATATATAACGAACAAAGTATTCGTAAATAGCCGAACTGAGTACAACGGCCCAGACTTTTTTTTCCGCTGGTTGACTATCAAAAAAAGCTCTAAATTGTTTACCAAATTCTTCAAAATTGCCGTTGTATTCGTGCCAGGGGCGCAAGCCAAAATCCCACATCGCTTTATTCATAGTCATAGCGTTGCCGTGGCGATGAATTGTCATTGCCGCGCACAGGGGTGCGTGGCGCGCTCCTTCAGCGCCAATTCTGGCGTTTGTGACTGCGCCCGATACCACTGGGGAAGCATCAAGTCGCCCGAAAATCACGCCGTCGCGGGATGTCGCCCAGCTTGCCTCGCGGTTGAGTTTGACGTTTAAACCGTATTTACGGAAAAAGCCTTTCTTCCAGGCGATCGCAAATGGTGCACAATCATTAACGGGGACATATCCGATCGTTAAATTGGGCTTTTCTAAGGTTTGGGAATTGACGATCGGTGTTACGGCTAAAGCCTCTTCGGTAAGTCCTTTTGCCGATCGATCCCCGTTAATTCCACAACCAGATAAAGCCATTCCCACCGCCGCCGATCCCATTCCTTGCAAAAACTCTCGCCGGTTCCAATCCTGAAAAAAACTATCGCTCATATTATTTGACAGTTGACAGTTGACAGTTGACAGTTGACTCCGAAAGCAGTTGTCACCTATTACCTATTACCTATTACCTATTACCTATTACCTATTACCTATTACCTATTACCTATTACCTATTACCTATTACCTATTACCAATGCCCAAGGCCCAAGGCCCAATGACTACTGACTATTCACCGCTCGATGTGTCACCAATTCTTGAATTTTGCCAACAACCCAATCAAGCACCAAACCAGTTATACCAATCACAAACACTGCTAAAAATACCGAGCTCAGATTTAAACGACTCCACTCATCCCACACAAAAAAGCCAATTCCCACGCCACCAGTCAGCATTTCTACCGCCACAATCACCAGCCAAGCAATCCCCAAACTAATCCGCAAACCTGTAAAAATATAGGGCAAACTTGCAGGCAAAATTATTTTTGTAATCCGCCGCCACTGCGACATTTCTAACACTCGCGCCACATCCAGATAATCTTTGGAAACGCTAGAAACTCCGAGGGCTGTGTTAATAATTGTCGGCCACAAAGACGTGATGAATATTACAAAAATCGCCGACGGATCTGCTAGATTAAAAATCGATAGTGCTATGGGCAACCAAGCTAGTGGCGATACTGGTTTGAAGATTTGAATCAGGGGATTTAGCGCCATCATTGCTGGTTTCGACATCCCGATCAGAAATCCCACCGGAATCGCCACAACTGCACCCAGTGAAAATCCCAGCAACACCCTGCGTAAACTTGCTATCAACAGCCAGCCAATACCTAAATCTCCTGGGCCCCGCTGGTAAAATGGATGCAATATGTAATCCCAATTAGCGATTAACGCCTGATATGGAGTGGGAATTAAATCGCTTTTGAAGCTGGCAATAATCCACCACAGGATCAGAATACCTAAAAAACCCGCAGCCGGCAACAATACAGCATCCCGGATCCTAGCCGGTTTTGCCCGCTTCCAAGCTGCAACTCCTGCAATTGCGATCGCCGACAAGTTAAGTTGAATAAACATTTAATTTTCCTCAGAGTCAGGGGCGGTGCAAGAAATCTTGAACAATACCAACCGGAGACACCGACGAGGCAAAACTATCTAGTGAAAGAAAGTTGACTCTTCAGTCTGCTTCGTAAAACTTACCCAAACTTAACTAAAGCCATCTTTAGCCAAAATTCAGAACTCACTTCCTGCGCTGTTGGGTGGTCGGCCATCCCAAGATAAGCAGGCTATCCCCCAATAGCCTTGGGTTCCCAATTTAAAATATTCAAACTGGCATTTAAATCGCGGTCTATCAACAAGCCGCAAGCCGGACAATTATAAATCCTTTCGGCTAAAGGCATATCTTTTTTATGCCCGCAATTGGCACAAATCTTAGAACTGGGAAACCATCGATCTATCAGCACTAAGCTCGCTCCATACATTTTGCACTTGTACTTTAGCTGTCGCCTGAATTCGTAAAAACCTAAGTCGGATATTGCCCGAGCTAACTTGTGATTTGCCAGCAAGCCTCTAACATTCAAGTCTTCAATCTTAATTAGCTTGAAAGTTTTAGCCAAATAAGTTGTCAACTTGTGAAGGAAGTCTTTACGAATGCAGGCTATCGTCCGCGCGAGCCTGCCGATCTTGTTGTAAGTTTTGCGCTGGTTGTTTGAGCCTTTTATTTGCCTTGACGCCTTTCCCTGCAACCGCGCCAGCTTGGTTTTCGCTTGCTTTAGGGGTTTTGGCGCATCAAATACTTGACTGTTTGATAGGGTGACAAAAGATTTAACACCTACGTCAATTCCTACAGAACCTTCAGGTTGTTGCACTGGCAAACGTTGGGCATCAACACAAAAAGAAACAAACCAGCGATTTCCTTCTTTTGAGATAGTAAAAGTTTGAGACACGTAACCGCATTCTAGGGGTTCGTAAAGCCGAAACGTTCCCAATGTAGGAATCTTAATGGTTTTGCCAGCGCTTAGTAAAACTTTGCCGTTAGATGAATCAACTGTGAAAGATTGACCGTCTCGGCGGCTAGCAAATCTTGGATGACCTGCTTTTCCAGAGCGATACCGACTAAAAGCATCTTTCAAGTCAATCAAAGCATTTTGATCAACTCGACTAGATAATTGATTCATCCAAGCGAATTCAGGCTGTTTCTTGACGTAGTTGGTGAGAACTTTTTTGACTTCGTTAAGTACCTTTGAGTCCGTAAATTGCCCCTCACTATACATTTGAGTTCGCAAGCTTAACCCAAAGTTAAATACTACACGCCGAAATCCTGCGTGTTTTGCCATCAAAGTCGCTTCCCGGTTATTCAATTTGAGCGCTCGCTTGACGGCAAACACAAAACTTCTCCTCAACGATGAACTATGGATATTTTTAGCGAACTATTTGGCACTTAAGTCTTGCTCTTCTCAATGCCTGCGAAGTTAGCTGACGGGCTAGGACTGAGAGATGTCCTTCTAGTCAAGAATTAAAAATAAAAAATTACAATCTTATTGTTAATTTTATAATTTTTGCTCTTAATTCTCTAAAGATTCGCCCCGAAAATTGGTTCCTCCGCTCTAGTGACACGACTTTGTGCGATCGTGCAGCACTCGATTAGGCTTGACTTTTTAATGGATTTTATGAATTATAACCATAATGATCTAATCTTGTCAATACATCTTTAGGATTAGATACTTTGTCGGCGGGCAAACCCAAACCTGGGAGCACTCCTAAAGTTTAATTAACGCAACATAAACGCTTCGCTCTTCCTTCTTCAAACCAAAAACCGAATAGTTACATATATAGCAGCAGTTACTAATTGCAGTAACATCACAGGAATTCCGTAACGCAGAAAAGTTTGAAAAGAAATCCGGCGTCCGTGCAGCTCAGAAATTCCCGCCGCCACTATATTAGAAGAAGCTCCCACCAAAGTACCATTTCCTCCCAAAGTTGCCCCGTACATCATTGCGTAAAACAGCGGCAACACCTCCACTGGAAACTGCCCTGCAAAATCGGGAGCCAGCACTTCCGCAGGCGCTAGCCCGACGTTAACAACATACTGTTTTAGCAACGGTACCATCGCCACCACTAGGGGAATATTTGGCACCACACTCGACATCAAACCAACAAAAAACAACAAAGCTAGGGAACCCAAAAATATATTTTTCCCCAAAATAGCTGCTAAAATTACCGATATACTAGCGATGACCCCGGTTTTTTCCAAACCGCCAATTAAAACAAAAATAGACATAAAAAATAGCAGCGTACTCCAATCTAAATCCCGCAAAATATTATTCACAGAATCTATTTTAGATTGATGAGCTAATAGCATTGACAAAGCCGCCCCCAACAAAGCAACGGCTACTGGTGAAATTGGCACTGGTAGCGACTCTCCCACTACAAAAAATGTCAGCACGAAAGCTATAATTAAACCCCCCACTGCTAAAACTCGCGGGTGATTAATTTTGGGATGTGGCAAGTGTTCCAAATCTTTTAATTCTTGGTGCCAGATTTCGGGGAACAGCCACGGCAGAATAACTACTATCACTCCTACTGCAATTGCCCCGCCCAAACTTAATTTTATCAGGTAATCTGCAAAGCTCATATTAATCGCATCGCCGACAATAAATGTCGCCGGATCGCCCAGGATTGTCAGCAGTCCCGAACTGTTAGCTACCAATACCATTAAAATTAGTAATGGCACAAAATCAACACCGACTTCTTCTGCCATTGGCGGAATTAATGGTGCTAGCAGCATGACGGTGGTAGCATTTGGCAAAACTGCACAGATTGGGGTAGTAATGGCGACAATACCCAGCAAGAGATTTTTGCCTTTTCCTTTAGCTAAAAGCACCATTTGAGTTGCCAAGTAGTCGAATACTTTCGTGGGTTCAAATGACCTCACCATTACCATGACTCCAAAGAATAAGCCCAAGGTTCCGTGACTGCGACCGATATATTCGATCGCATTATTTAAAGTCATAACGTGGGTAAAAACCAGGATCAGCGCTCCCAAAAAAGCCGCAACCGTTAGGTGTATCCACTCTGTGATTATTAATACAATTACACCGACAAATGTTGCCGCAGCGATCGCAGCTTGCAAGTTTTCCATGAATTTATTAAAAATAATTAAAATTTAAACAAATTCCGCATTGGCTGGCACAATCATACTACTTAATTGCCCTGATGTCAATAGGTTTAAGTGCTGTTTTTTGCCAGCCGTCGGAATCAACTAATTCAGAGTGCCGGCACAGGGAAAAAATTAGAGTAAAACTATTTCTTTTGGCTGGGTGGCGATCGCCCAGACTTGGATAGGTCAATTGAGCGATCGCTCCGCTACAATAAGACAATGGCAATATCTGTCAGACTCCACCCCTAGGCCGACATCATGGATTATAGCCAACTGCTCACCGACAAAACCGACACGATCCTCCAAAACTGGATTGAAGCAGTTAGTCAGGATCGGAAAATTGAAAGTGCTGATGCCTTACCGCACTCAGCAATCAAAAATCACATACCTCACCTGCTGGCGGCGATGGCAACAGTCGTTTCCCAATATCAAAACAGCGAAATCGGCATCATCATCAAAGCCAGTTTGAATCACGGATTTCTCCGAGCAGAACAAGGCTACAACCCAGCAGAAGTAGCGCGGGAATACCATTTACTTCGTCAAGTAATATTCTCCCATATAGAAACAGAATTGCTAGCAGGAACAACCACAGAAGTAGTCAGAGCTTTTCGACTCATAGACTCCGTAGTAGACGAAGCAATTGCCCAGTGTTTTAACAGTTACGTTTCCCAGCGGTTGAGCGAACTTCAACAAATCCAAACTCAGTTAACACTCACAAATCAAGAACTCAATCGCTTAGTCAGCGCCAACCAAGAAAATCTCTCCTATTTGGCTCACGAACTCAAAACACCCCTCAACTCAATCATCGGTTATTCTGAACTGTTTTTGCGTCAAGAAAAAAAGCAACCTGAAATCAAAGATACCCTAGCCGGCATCGAACACATAGAACGAGTATTGCGTAACGGTAGACAATTGCTACGCCTGATTAACGACGCCCTAGAACTCTCCCGTGCAGACGCTGGAAAAATCCAACTCCAATTGAGGCAAACTAATGTACAATCTATAATTAATACAGTAGTAGAAGTGATGCAGCCAATAGCCGATGCTAAGGGATTAAAGCTCACAATAACTACCCACCGCGCCCCAAAACAAGTAATCGCCGACTCCCAGCGACTGCAACAAATTGTTACCAATCTTCTGAGCAATGCTATTCGCTATACAGAAACTGGTAGCATCGAATTACATTGCCGTCAAGTCGGAGCCGAAAATTGGGCGATCGCAATTACAGACACCGGAATTGGCATCGCCCCCGCAGATAAAAATCGCATATTTGACCCCTTCTTTCAAGCAGGAGAACCTAGCAAACAGCTATTTTCACCAGACAGCACAGGCTTGGGATTAGCAATAGTATCGCGACTGGTAAAACTACTGCAAGGCAACATAGAGCTAGTCTCAGAAATAGGAGTAGGTTCCACTTTCACAGTCATTTTACCCCTGGAAGTCAAAATTTTGCAAGAAGTGGTTTAAGAGTAATATTCTCTCGAAGTTCTTTTTGATCGAGCCTGTAACTCGAACCGCGTCCCCCTCTACCTGCCCCGTCGCAAGTCATAAATGACCTTTTCCGCGTACCATCTTTCAGACTTTCCGGGATGTTTTTCTCTAGCATGATTCAGAAGTCGTTCGGCTAAAGCCTTGTCTCCCCTGACAGCTTGCCACAAGCTTCTATCTATCCCTCCTGTATCCTGGGAATCGCGCCATATCAGAAAACCGATCATAGCAATTGCCGCTAAAAAACTTATTGTTACTATGAGTTTCATAGCTTACTTATTTGTTTATTCAACTATCCTATGATTCTATTCTGTAATTTGATGTCGTGACAAGATACCAGCCGGATACTATACAATTTTTAATATCTTTGACCACGGACAGCTTGATCATACTAAATTATATTATGGTAAAAACTATTGCTTAAAAGCCCGATCGCATCATATTGGTAGTATGATAAATCTATCAAAACCTCTTTAACAGAAAATTATTTCCATGTCTGCCCTCTACGCAACCCCTACCGTGACAGCCTTTCCCTTAACAGCCGTTGTCGGCCAAGAAGCCATTAAACTAGCCCTGCTCTTAGCAGCAGTCGATCCCGGACTGGGAGGAGTTGCGATCGCAGGTCGTCGCGGCACCGCAAAATCAGTCATGGCCCGCGCCTTGCATTCCCTCCTGCCGCCCATTGAAGTTGTTAAAGGCTCTTTCTGCAACGCCAACCCTGAAGAACTGCTTGTGGAACAGCCATCTGGCGTGTTAGCAGAAAATAGCGGACAAGAACCCGACAGCACAAATACTAATCTCAACACCGAAATTATTCCTACACCCTTCCTCCAAATTCCCTTGGGTGTCACCGAAGACAGACTCTTAGGTTCAGTCGATGTCGAAAAATCAGTAAAATTCGGCCAAACCGTCTTTCAACCAGGACTGCTAGCTCAAGCAAATCGAGGCGTACTTTATGTAGACGAAATCAACCTCCTAGACGACAACATTTCCAACCAATTGTTAACAGTATTAACAGAAGGACGAAATCAAATAGAGCGCGAAGGAATCAGCTTTCAACACCCATGCAAACCCCTATTTATTGCCACCTATAACCCCGAAGAAGGGCCACTTAGAGAACATTTATTAGACAGAATCGCGATCGTACTTTCCGCCGACGCCGTACTCGAACTAGAACAAAGAGTCCAAGCCGTAGACCAAGCCCTATCCTACTCCAACTCCCCCCAAGAATTTCTCAACCAATACGCAGAAGATACCGACAACCTCAAAACCCAAATCATCCTAGCCAGAGAATGGCTCAAAGATGTCACCATCAAACGCGAACAAATTAGCTACCTAGTAGAAGAAGCCATCCGTGGCGCAGTTCAAGGACACCGCGCCGAAATATTCGCAGTGCGAGTCGCCAAAGCCTGCGCCGCCATCGAAGGACGCACAGAAGTCAACGCCGAAGACTTGCGCCGCGCCGTAGAATTAGTCATCGTACCCCGCGCCACCATCATCCAATCTCCCCCAGACGAAAACTCTCCTCCTCCCCCCCCACCGCCTCCCCAAACCAACTCAGAACAAGAACAAGAAGACGAACAACAAGACGAAGCAGAAGACGACGAAGAAGACAAAGAAAACGAACCTCCAGAAGAACAAGCAGAAAATAGCATTCCCGAAGAATTTATCTTCGACCCCGAAGGAGTAATTCTCGACCCCAGCGTCCTTTTCTTCACCCAAAACGCCAGCCGCCAAGGCAAATCGGGAAGCCGTAGCGTCATTTTTTCAGAAGATAGAGGCCGTTACATCAAGCCAGTATTGCCCAAAGGCCCCGTCCGCCGCATCGCTGTTGACGCGACACTCAGAGCCGCCGCACCCTATCAAAAAGCCCGTCGCGACAGGAATCCTCAACCCCAAAGCACGGAGGGACAGGCGGAAGGGAAGCGCCGCGTATTTGTCGAACAGGGAGACATTCGGGCGAAGCGACTAGCCAGAAAAGCTGGAGCTTTAGTCGTATTTGTCGTCGATGCTTCCGGTTCGATGGCCCTCAATCGGATGCAGTCGGCCAAAGGTGCTGTGATGCAGCTACTCACAGAAGCCTACCAAAGCCGCGACCAAGTTGCTCTGATTCCCTTTCGCGGAGAACAAGCAGAAGTGCTCCTACCCCCCACGCGCTCCATCGCCCTAGCCCGCAAGCGTTTGGAAAGACTACCCTGCGGTGGCGGTTCCCCCCTAGCCCACGGTTTGACGCAAGCCGTGCGGGTGGGAGTCAACGCGCGACAATCTGGAGATATCGGTCAAGTGGCGATTGTGGCGATTACCGACGGGCGCGGGAATATTCCTCTGGCTCGTTCTTTGGGTGAACCAATGGTAGATGGCGAAAAGCCGGATATTAAGGCTGAATTGTTGGAAATTGCTGCGAAAATTCGCGGTTTGGGAATGCAATTGCTGGTGATAGATACGGAGAGTAAATTTATTTCTACTGGGTTTGCTAAGGAATTAGCCAAGACTTCTGGGGGGAAATACTATCATTTGCCCAAAGCTACCGAACAGGCGATCGCAGCCATGACAAAAAATGCCCTCCGCGACGCGATCGGCTAAAATTCTGAGATCCGCATTTATCCGCATTTATCCGCGTTTACCCGCGTTTATCTGCGGTTAAACAATCAAAAATTAGACTTTTTGCCAAAAGTCTAATTTTTCAATCGGCGCCGACTTGTCACCACCAGCGCACTCGCAACTAAACCCAGCCCCCCCAGCATTGAAGGCTCAGGGATTTTCACAGGAAGAGGAACCGGGCTTGCTGTTCCCGCATTCGGGTCATAGCAACTTCTACATGGGCTAGATTGAACAACCTGAGCCAGCAGCAAGTTTTCGGAAACCGACGATTTGGCAACCATTGAAACTGCGGGGAAATTGCCAGCAACCGCTGATTTGCCTCCGCATACAACAGTTGCTAAAGCCAAGACAATTCCGGCCGTAGGTGTCAAAAAAATCTTAGGAAAAAAGGTGGGCATTAGATATTACCTGTTTGGTATTTGGTCGATCGTAGCTCAATCTCTTGAGCATAAATTGTCTCGGCATCCCTTGTCTGAGATCCCTTAGCTACTGACCTGAATCTGCAATTCTATCGACCTTGACATCACCCTGCTGGCTTCAGCTAAATAATAGCTGGGCGGTGTTAGACAATCCTATTCAACCCTGCTGCTCTCGACAAGGCAGCGAGACCGCACACTCTATGCTGTCGATTATAATCGATCATTGCCAGCTTTTTAGTGATTTTATCCCCATTCTCGCTCAAATCTTTAACTATGAGCGAGTTTTGCAAACAAACTGTAAAACTGTCAAAATATAGATAGCAATTCTCAGCCAAAATTAGGGGAATCATCGTGAGTAACACTTCCAACTTTCGATCAGCCTGGCGCGAAGCCAAAAACCAGGCGCTGGTAGGCCCTAACGTCATCGCCAACGCCCTCCCCTTTGTCGGCGGTGGGCTCGTCTTAACTGCGGTAGGCACCTACGGCGGCCTCGGAGTCATCCGCAGCTATCCCGGAATCTTCTTTCCCACATTCATCGCTGCGATCGTCCTAGAATTAATTCTATTCTTTGTTGCACGCGGTGCCGCCGAACAAGGCAACAAAAATACCGCCTTACCCCTGTTGGCCACCTACAGCCTGCTATCCGGCTACACCCTCAGCGGATTAGTCTTTGTGGCCCTCAGAACCCAAGGCGTGGGCATCTCCGGCATCGGTTTTGCCGCCCTGGGATGTGGCATTACCTTCATCGCCGCCCGCCAAATTGGCTCCAACTTGTCGGAAACAGACGGCATGGCACTCACCAAAACTATCAGTTTAGGTGTCATTGCTTTGTTAGTCGTCGTTGGCGGTCAATTTCTGCTATCTCTATTTGGTGTCTACACGCCAACTTGGTTGGAAATTGGCATTTCTGGCATCGGTGTATTTCTGTTCGCCGGCGCTGCAATTGT
>Ga0316607_1000377_pt1 | contig 16677 bp, 17 predicted proteins | sample MIS2016062E_MG_FD_207674 | JGI IMG/M metagenome (GOLD analysis project Ga0316607, IMG submission 207674) | Microbial mat bacterial communities from Middle Island sinkhole, Lake Huron, Michigan, United States - MIS.2016.062E | ecosystem: Environmental > Aquatic > Freshwater > Lake > Sediment...
TTATTTTGAAATATTTTTTTAAGTTGATTTTGTTTTGGGAATATGTATAATGATATTAATATTTGTTGCGTCGTTCGCTTTCATCCCACGACTGAAGTCGTGAGCCTTCCCGCTCACAGATCGTAAGGGATATCTCCGTTTCTTACCCAAGATCCGTCTGTCCATATTAGCAATTCTACTTCTGTAACACTATTTTCAGATTTAACTTCAGTATTCATTTCTCCAGCCTTTGTTGTCTTGCTCTAAATTGCTTTCATCGTTAAGAAGATTGAACTGGCTGAGTTGCCTCAAACTCTTGTTTATTCTTCTCCATCCACATACGCTTTCGCATAATTTCCTGCAAAACAGTTCTCACTATTTGCTGACCTTTATTCTCTATTTCAGTATCCGTAAATCGAATAATTGTCCACCCCTGCTGTTTAAGTTTAGCATCCCTAGATGTATCTCTTTCAACCTGTTTAGGAGAACTATGGAAAACTTCGCCGTCAGCTTCAATGCCGATTTTCAATTCAGGTATACCAAAGTCCAAAGAATACTCCTGTCCAGCGGCTTTAACCCTATATTGTGGATAAATAGCTTCCTTGATTAATCCATCATGTTGAGCCTGCTGCAATTTAGGAATTAAATCACGCTCTGCTTTAGTAAACATGATTCTTCCTTTCTCGTCGCGCATCTGACCGCCTGCATCTTTGCCGCCTAAAACTCCATAAGTTTCTTGACGCTTAAATATCTTTTGCTGTTCTGAACTAATTCTGTCACGGTTTTTCTTTTTCAAAACCTTTCCGCCAAATTGATTCGGATCTGCAACTTCGGCAATTATACTGTTAGATTTAGGCATTGGTCCTCCAACTCCACCGCCTACAGGGGACGGAGCTCCACCGCCCATATCTACAGGGGCTCCAATTGGCGGTTCTCCACCCATATCTCCGCCTCCTCCTCCACCTATAGGAGGCATCATTGAACCACCTCCGTCGCCAAATCCACCTCCACCAGCATCTCCACCACCTTGTCCAAATCCTTGACCAACTGCCATCAATTGAAGAGCGTCGTAACGTTTTCTTTCAATTTCCTGATCTGGGTCTAAATCGAACGCTTCTAAAACTGTTTGAGCGCTCAATAAACCTTTATCATATAATTGAATAATAAAGGTGCGATACTGCTGCTGGTCGCGAAGATGCATTGAGTCCCATTTTATAGTAGGATATATATAATCTTCTTCTCCTGTCTCTGGATTTATTTCTACAAAGCCTTGACGCTTTGCTTCTGGAAGATACAAATTCTTCTCTATCCACTTAGATATGCCTCCTCTAAATGTCTCTAAACGCTGAATCATAGCTTCAATACCAACAGCAGCGCTTGAATTACCATGGATGCCAAACAAACCATTTCTTTCGGTAACTATGAAATGATTTGGAACCTCAACGCACCAAACTTTACCAACATAATCTTCGTCAAATATAACTTGTTTGCTCTTTGTGTCGCATGATTGTTTGTCATTATCCCATTTTCTAGAATCCAACACAGGGAATCGTCCTAATTCAGTTTCTCCCCAACTTATCGTATATTGGGTCTGTAAAACATCACTGTCAAATTCTATCGTGTTAAATCTCGGAGAATATCCTAATTTAAACAATATTTCTATGACATCGTCTCTTAACTGCTTCGAAACCGTAGTATAGCTATAATATTTCTTAGTTGTCGGTTTCTTCTTTGTCGCTGGTCTTTCGCTTCCATCACCTTCTACCAAAGCGTCTAATAATATTCGCAAGTATTCACAAGGAAGATTCTTTATATCATGGGGTATGCATTTTGCGTTTGCATAATCGCCACAATTTGATGATAAATATTCAACTAATTCCTTATTCATTTTATTTGTGATATAAAACTCACTATCTTTGGACGGTCTTATTTTTAAAACATTGTTATTTGACAATACTGTAATAATTTTATCATATGTTTCCTTATTCGCTCTCGGACATTGAGAAATTCCAATGCCATTAATTTTACCAACAGAATTTTGATTTCTTACCTTCCATCCTTCCGACACATACCACCCCAATATTTTAAGAAAATCAAACTTATCAATTCCACAAACAGTATTTTCCAAACTATCAATGCCACTCCAACTATCAAAACAAGCCCTAAATCGCCCTCTTCGCTTAACTTCTGCCGCATTAATAGATTCCCACTCTCCAAATCCTTCCGTTTGCCCATCTATTTTTTGCCCATTTTGTCCAGTTGTCAATTTTCGTCTAGCGTATAGCATTTTGTGATTGGGAGTTACCAACATGTCAATTCTATTTGTTAAAAAGCGTTTCATCGGAGCGTCGTCACCATCTATAGAGTTGTAATCATATTCCCATTTTTTAGTTGCTTTTTGATATTCCAACGCTCCAGTTATTTTATTGAATGTTGCAATTAAATCCTTTTCAATATCCAATTCGCATCTATATTTAAGTCCGCTGTCACAAAGTACTCTGGTGCAGTCACTTAGACAAAAATTAGGACCTTCGCCATTGAGAAGCGCATTGTTAATCATCATACCGTCAAGAATTTCCTGATTGATATATTCAAGTTCATTAGACAAAGTTAACACCTTACCAGCGGCTCCTTCAAATTGTAGTTCAAAAGCATGGTGAGTAACAATTGTAAGATTGGGATCGTTCGCTGTGTTAGCCAATTGAGCCTGCACATCTGCTATGTCCGCTGGACCTGCTGGACGTTCGTCACTACCAACCTTTACAATTTTAATTGGGACAATTAATCTTTCAGCAACAATCCACTGTGCAACCATTAGTTTTGTCTTATACGAAAGAACTGGGAATAATCTTCTAACCATACCTACGCCAAATTTCTGATATCCACACTCTCCGTATTTAAGATGAGAAACATTTCTATTGTCTAGTCTAATCGGCTGTCCTGTTGAAATAAGGTTAATAACTTCAGGAGATAAGCGTTCGTATCCTGGAATTTTTCGTTGAACCATGTTTATTAATTCTTCATCGGGTCTAAGGGCAATCATAGGTTCTGGAGTCATAGATGTTGTATGCACTTCTACGAAATCAGGATTTAAAATAACGACTCTGCGAATTGTACCACCTTCATGTTCGCAAATTTCCTCCCCAACTCTGCCCGAACCGTGACAGATCTGACAATCTATTTCTACGAATGGGAAACAATCGCCGAGAAGATGAATTTCATGACTTATTAAACGACACCATTTCGGCAATTCCAATTTGTCTTTGAGTTTATCGAAATGATGTTTTACGTCTCTATTTCTACACTCATGTTCGAATCCAGACATTGGAAAATCTGAGTAAAAATCTATAGAGGCTGCAACTTTCGGCTCATTTTCATAAAAGAAGCGACTCCATTGGTAAATTTCTAATCTTTTTGAAGGAATCTGCCAATTTATAGGTGTGTGAACTGGAGAGAAAAATTGTGGTTGCCCATACATTACGCCATTGCCGGAAGCGTATCTATTCATTCCTCCGCCCCAATCGCCTGTATTTACCGAAGCGACAGGAGCGTAATTATGCTTTGGTATTCTTTTATAATCTGGATGATTGGGGACTGTCTGTTTGCTTATTTTTGAAGGATCTCTATTTCTTAAAGCCCTGAATGTTTGCTCTAAATCCGAACTAACAATAATATTTGAATCCGACATAAGTTCTCCTTCTTTATACGACACAACAAAGCACAACTATTATACAAAGAATAGCGACACCTTACTTGTGAAAATCAACAATATTACATCTGAGTCACAGGAAAGTCGATTGATTGGTCTGCCATTTCTTGCATTGGTTCTTCAATGGGCTCGGCTACATCTTCGACCTCTTGAACGACCTCTTCATTTAAACCAAGTTCGTCCGCCGCTTCTTGAATGTAAGGCTGAGAATTAACTTCAAAATTCATATCTTGAAAACTAACTCTACTGCCAACAACGTCTGGATTTGAAGGATGATCTATAATTTCATAAACGTTCTTCATGTTTGGAACGCTAACGAACGAACTGCCTGTGTCAAGATGTATTTGATTGTTGTCACGAATAGATTGCGCCATTGCACCGCGTGGATCTGTTAATTTAAGAGTGTTTACTCCTCCGTGTTGTAATGCTTCCGCTAAAGTAGTTGCTGTCTTTATCGAAGGCGTATAACCAATTCCGCCATGTTTAGAAACTAATTTTTGAGCAATTTTGTCTATTTGAGAAACTCCCAAAACAGAAGCATTATAATGGTCTGATATTGAATCAATCATCGTGCCATAATCAATGCCAGCTTCGCGCATTTCAATTGTATCTTTGATCATATTATATATGCGATCACTCTTTATTTCTTTTTCTTGTCCGTTTGATGCGCATTTTACTATTTTATCAAATTTGTTAGAAGCGATTACAATACTTTCCTGTTTATTTCCTCTTGCCTCTTCAAGCCTACGTTCGGTTGAATACTGATGAGGTCTTGGTTTCCTAGTTCTCTCTCCGTCGGCTAACGCCATTTGATTTCCGCCATCTCTAGGAGCGTCTGGATTGTCAGGAGTTCCAGCGGTAGGGAATACATGGAATCTATCATTTATATAGCCACCTACAACCTTCCCGTCTTTATCTTGATAGTCTCTGTAAAACTTATCCATTACGTATGTACGCCATATAGCTTCTCCACTATAAATATGATTCGGGTCTTCGTCAAATTTTATCTCATCGGTATAGTAATGAGTGAAATCATAATATTTATCCCTGCCAACTCTCCATGGAGTTCCTTCGTTAAATCCATCTACGGAACGATTCCATTTATTTCGCTGTCCGCGAGACCATTCGTTTCTTTGTCTTGATGTAGATTGAGCTTCTTTTTTCATAGATTTAGCTTTTTTATTAAGGCGAGTTATATTATGTTTTGCCAAAACTCCAAATAATACTTCAGAAGAGTCTCCTTCATTGTTCTCATAAATAGACTGGCATGTTTCAACGATATCCTGTTCATCATCATGTATGCCTGACATATTTTCATCTGTATTTATCATTTCCATAAGCCCTTTTGCCGCATCTCCGTACGAGCCTCTAGAACGAACCCACTCTCTTAAATCATCTGGATTGTTGAAATAATCTGACATATAAAACTCCTTATTTTTTCAATTGTTCTAATTTTGAAGCCAAAGCGTTAACAAAATCATCAGATATGCTTCTTGCACTTTGCATAGATGGTTTTTCCCAATCATTTACAACTTTAGGTCTTTGAATTGACTCTTTACGTTTTGCGTTGACTGAAGAAAGGCTTTCTCCTTTCGTTTTTTCTGGAATACTTGACGGATCGAATTTTGCGTAAACTCCCATTTGAGAAGACGGTTTATTAAGTCCGGTTGAAGCATTTAAGCTTTCAGTAGGAAATACTGTGCCCTTAGGAACAATATCTATTTTATCCATTGCAGCAATCTTTTCCTTCTGCCATTCAGAATGGTTTTTAACTTTCTGAGCTTCTTTTGCTGCAAGTTCTTTTTTAAGTCTAACGCCAGTATCATCTTCTGCGCTCTTGGCTAGCTGCTCAATAGCATAAGGGTTCGTAATGCTATTTTGGTTGATTGCCAGATTTACATCAGAGTTTAAGAAGTAATTATCTTCGCCTCTTAAAGGAACTACATTTCTGCCAGTTGTTGAAATCTTGTCTATGACGCTTTGCTTTTTAACGGTTTCCCAATTTGCTCCGTCCATATATGATGTGTTTGATCTTTCTTCAATGCGAAAAGGATCTTTCCATATATCTTTCAAAGAGATTTCATCTTCGCAAACGGTTTGTGCGGTTTTAATAAACGGTTCTTTGGTTGAAGCTATGGCGGTTATATTATCTGGATTAAATCCTTGAATATCAGACGATTTCATTCCGCATGCAATTGCGTACTCTTTCAAATGACGTACGATTGCGTCGTCCCACTTAGAGTTATAATGATATTTTGATCCTTTACTGGAGCAAACATCAATTCTATCACACTCCTGCGCAAGAACCATATCGTTTACATCTTTTGCGATATTTATTCTTTCAACTTCTTCTGCATTACAGCTTTCGATTTCTGGAGCTACTGCTGCAAACCATGATGGAGCTGTTTTTTCATCTGCCACTCTAGATATATTCATATAGTGATTCCTTTTGTTAATTCAAATGTCTTATTCCAATAGTTATTTCATATTTATATTAGATATTCCTTTTTTTTCTGCGACAATTAAAAAGATTCTAATATTTCATTACGTCAGGAGTTCTATAAATATTTTAGTTATAAAACAGAAAAAACAGATAGAGCTTTTAACTTCCATCTGTTTTATCTTTTTAATTGTTATTTGATTGGTTTTCGGTTTACTTCTCGTAATCAGTAACCATTAACTTTGCATAATCAGCGGCATAACCCAAGTCATCTTTCCAGAACTTAAGAACTTTCTTGCGTGTAGTTTGGCTTATTTTGCTAGTTTTTACGAAATCATCCGCCCCAGCTTCCTTCTGCAATGCTTTCTTGACAGAGGCGCAAGCAACGCCAGTAGATTCTTTTACGATATCTTCTCCGCCCATTTCTTCGTCTTCTTTGCAGCAAGAATCTTCGTCAGATCCAAATGGCTTTTCTTCTCCGCAAACTCCACATTCTGTTTCGTCAGAAATTTCGATTTCAAAAACCTCATCATCTCCACCAACATCTCCACCAACATCTTCGGAACCAGTAGCGGCACCAACTGCAGAACGAACCTCTTCTACTGCCTGATTAACTTTGTCAAGAGCAACAGTAACAGCGTCAACAACCGCATCGGCAGCTTCTGACTTGTCAACTAGCTCGGCAACGGCTTCTTGAACGTCGATGATAGCCGATTCTTCTCCAGCATCAGTTGCGTCTGGAATCTCCACTTCAACTTCTGCATCGTCGCCCTCAACATCGTCCTCAACTTCCACTTCAACTTCAGCGTCGGTATCGTCAACATCTACTTCAACGACATCTTCAACCGCAGATTCGTCTTTTTCAACATCTTCTTCCGCATCTTCTGCTTCAGTTTCGTCAAACTGAGCTTGAACAACCTTTTTAGCAGCCAAATAAAGCAAATCTTTATCTGTAACCGATTTGGTCTTTCCGTTTGAAGAAGCGGTTTTTACCACTTTCGTACTTTCTTCTGGACTCCAATTAAAATTCATTTTACCAACTGGTGTAATTATCGCCATTTTTTCATCTCCTTTTTTTGATTAAACATACGTTTATCTTTTTCTTTTCTACATTACTACTCAAATTCCCTTTTATTTTTTTATTGTTTTTGAAGCATATTTTTCAGACCAATTACTTTTTGTTTGATCTTGATATTCTTTCATGCACGAATTTATAGCTTCTTGTGGAGAAATTCCGTCTGCAACCTTAGACTTGTAACAATTCATCCATCCACGACTTTGTCCTTGCATTAGCCCCTTTGCATCTTCGTAATACGCCTTCTTACGAAAAGAGTTAAGATTAAACGTTGTTGTTTTCATATTCCCCTTTTCTTTTAATTTATTTAAATATCCTTTTTATTATTGACGAAATCTTCCAAAACCTCTAAAGCAATTATATTTGAAAACAGGAACCGTTTAATTTGATTTCCTAAAATTTCCCAATCATTGCTAGATATCGTTGGAGAAGAGTCAAAAGCCACAAAATAATCGCCGCCACTACTAACTCTAATTGGATATCCTTCTCCGGGAGACGGAACTAATTTTCTAGGAGGCAAAACTTGTCCACTTTCTTTTGATTGATAAATAATCTGCATCGCCAAATTACGCTGCTCTGCATATCTAACTTTAGCTCTATCGTCCAATACCATCATAGCTCTAGGATCTGGTTGCGTTTCGCTTTGTCCGTTCGCCTGTTCATCTGGTGGAGTCGTTGTGCTTTCATCTAATGGGTTTTCAGCTTCAGGCATTGGAGTCATTTGGGCGTTTTTGTTCAATCGATATTTTTTATCAGCTATTTCCAATCCACCAATCTTGTCTCCAACTCCAATGTCATTATTCTTAAACCATCCGCGATTAACTTCCAAAGCGTTTTTACAAGGAGAATTTGAACAAATCATTCTCGTACTTAACGGAGACATTTCTGATATTTGCAATATTACACCGTCGTCGTTTAAAAAAGCTATATCTAATGGAATATATGTTGACTTCATCCAAAATCTTAAATAATCGTCATGCGTAAACTTAAACAACATGCCATGATTTTCTCCAAGAGACTTTCTATCCATAAGTCCAGTGGCTCTTTTAGATGGCGTATCGGCTATTTCTATAGATAATTTTTTCATTGCCAAGATATTCCGCTATCGTTTAATCCTTCCCTCAATTCTTCAGCGGCATCGTCATCCTCGCAATAAAAATGCAACGCTCTTGAACCCGCCTTGTTTTTCATAGAAACGCCATATGGAACTTCTATAGTAGCGTCTCCATTATGAATTAAATTAAATTGTTTTTTGCTTAATTCGGCGTAAATTTCAATTCCGCTAGATTTTTCGGCGTTTAGTTCGTGCATATTTATCCTAATTTTTCATAGATGCCATAACAGATATTACATTGTTTTTCATACTGTGGTAATTTTCTGCATCAAAAGAAATCCTAGCGTTCTTTGCTTGTTCATTATTTAGAAACTCGCTCTCATAATATTTATCGATATACAAATCGCCTTCCCATTTGTCATAAGATACAGCGATCCAACACGTTTCCATGGCTTCGTCCATCATCTCAAACGAATGATAATCGCTGCCATTTTTAATTTTTCCAGTTTGAAAATGGTTTTTTAAATCTTTCATCAAACGTGCCAAAATATTCATCTTATCAAGGTCTGAAACGTACGCCGCTGTAATCAAAAGATGAGAGTATTCGGAATATACTCCATCGCTAGCAATTCTATATCCTTTTTTACCTCTTTTATCCATACTTGCCAATATTTCAGTGTAGCTTTTCTCTTTTCTTTTGCTAAGGAAATGGTTGCTTTCGCCTAATGACATTGTTTTAACTACGCCTTTGCCTCTTGATGTAAATTTAACATTATCTGTTCCTCCACTAATAAGTCCTCTTGATTTAAGTCTTATAATGGTTTGGTTGTCAATATTCATTGATTTTATTTCAAATGTTTCGTTGTCAATCTTTTTAGCGTTAAGCCATATTTTCATTACGCTATCTGCATCTGAATCAGTAACGCCACACGACAATCCGGAAGCTTCTTTGGGCATATGATGAGCCAAAAAAGAAACGTCTAGCAATCCATCGCTTTTTATTTTCTCTGTTGGTCCGTTGACTAGTTGGATTGGCACTGGCATTTTATATCTCCTTAACTATTATAACTTTTATCGCAGCTTTTACTGCAACATTTCTGTCCTTTTTCTTTTGGCTTAAATTCAGAACCACACCATTTGCATTCTTCTTTATAATCCTTCCATGCGTCGGGACAGCCTCTTTCGTGAGTTCTAACGCCATTAACATTAACTACTTCACAAGAATCGCATTTTTTACCAGCGGAAATAACAACTTTAGATTCTTTGCTAGCGGTTGACATTGGCTGGTCGAATTCCCACTTATGGATGCCTTCATTATACGCCTCATGATGGGATTCGTTATCATCCGCTGGAGGCTCTTTGCCATCATATCCTTGCTTCCACCAATAACTCCACTCTTCTCTATTTGGTTTTCCGAAATTTTTAAACAATAATTCGTCAAGTCCATCGTCTTCTTGAGCTTTTTTCATCCAACCTTCTTTTTTACCGATAGAAGTCCATTCTTTTTTACTCATCTTTATTGTCTGCTTGCCACTTGCTGTTTTTACTAATTTCATTTTTCTTTCCTTATATTATTTCCTTATATTAATATCGTGTTTCCTAATACTGCGCTGAATTAAAATCTTCTTTCTCATAGTTTAATTTAGCTTCTTTATCTTTTTTGTCGTAATATTTTGCAACAGAAGAGGGAGCAAAAGATACTGCTTCTTTTAACATTAAAAATGCATCCTCCTTGCCTTGTAAGGAATCGTTTTGAACAGCAAGTGTCATAGCGGCTACAGCTTCTTTCGCTTTTTCTAAAACCATGCTATAGGCTTCATCGTCTTCAGCAGCCCTATCACCCGCATCATCCCACATAGCTTTTTTCATCCATCCTGCTTTTTTACCTATGCTCTGCCATTCTGGTTTAGACATCTTAATTGTTTGTTTACCACTAGCTGTTTTAACTAATTTCATTTTACTCTCCTTATTTTATTTTTTTAATCTTCCACAACCCAAACTCATCAAATAATTTATCAGCCTCATACTTGCCTTCAGATTTTACACTCTCTCTAGCGAACAATAATTCAAAATCAGTATATTGCCCTTTAAATAATCTTCCACTATATGATATCATTATCCTTTCTAAATCTGAATCTATTTTCATTTTATATTTTAAAACCAACTTCAAAGCCCTAAGAATTAAAATTGAATTGTTTTTAATAATATTTTCTGATTTCAACATCGTATCAATTGTTTTGTTCCTCATAGCACCCTTAGCAACCTTAAACGGATCTAAAATCTCTTTGCTAAAAACGTTATACACAAACATATTTATAGTAAAATCTCTATTTAATAAATCAATCATAATCTGACTGTTGTTTTTAACCTTCAATGACGAAAGGCGATCTGTTTCTTCCTTTTTATTGACCAAACTAAACTCTACTTTAACGCCTTTGTAAACAAAAGTTAATTTCTTATCAATTGTAGGATTTACCCCAAGACTGTCCGCTAACAATTGCCCAACCTTTGCGTTTTTAAAAGTAGATTCTGTAGAAAAATCAAGCTCCTCTACATCTGGACGATTATTTCCAAACGCCTTTTCTCTAGCGTACGTACCTATTACACACAAATCATCAATTCCGAACTTTTTACTAATTGACGACGCCATATCAATTATCTCTTCAACTACATTGGCTCTATAACTTGAAAATCCTAATAAATCCTCAACTAAATCATCCAAAACATCTGGAGAGGCAGCCATTTGAAATTTTCCTTCTGCTTTTTTCAAAACTTCAGGTTCAACAGAAGGATCTACAATCCACACTGCATAAATTGGCTCTTCTTGTTCCGTTTTGCCAAATTTAAAAGCCTTTATCTTGACCCCTTCACACTCTACCGTCTTTCTTACAAATCGATATATATCGCTAGTTATTACAAGCCTAGACGCTTTCATTTTGCCAGATAGTATCCTATCTTTTATGGTTTCCAAAATATTAAGCATTTTTGGCATATCTGATTCAGAGTCAATTTGAGCGAATCTTTTTGCTGGATGAGTGTTTGATAAGTCTTGTGTCATGTCGTCCCATAATTGAGGCTTAAATCTAGGCTCAATCCATCTATAATAAAACCCCTTCAAGTCATAAGATGGGTTATAACGGGTCTGCTCTCTTATATCGGATTCCTCTGCACTAAACGATTCATCTCTATCGTCCCATGCCATCACTCTATCTCCTAATCCAGGGATAGTCGATCCATCAGAAATGTCAATGTTGTTATACCATCCGAACAGTGTTGCTTCTTTTTTGATTTTAGAAGCTGTCTTTTCTAACGGAACCATAATGGGTTGAGGTCTACGTTCTTCCATTAATTGTTCCAATGTTTTATAGCCTTGCGTACTATCTCTATCTTTCGCCAACAATTCTTCATAAATCAATGAAGCGTCTGGAACGCAATCTCCCGCCGTCTGTCTTCTAAGCTGTTCCTCTATAGTTTGATGTTCTTGAACCAACCCTTTAGCTAACGGCCATACAAACCCTCTTCCTAATCTGTTTTCAATTGGTTCTTTTTGGTTTTGTTGCATCATCATTCCCCAATCTGCCAAATTACCGTCACCAGTTGGAATTTGCCCTCCTCTTCCTGACAAATCCGATCCTGTTGGTTTATTTCTAATATGGCTTGGAATATAATTCATATATTGAGCAAAACGATACCAGCTTTTATTCTTGGCTAAAGTAGAATTACCTACTGGCATTTCTTCTCCAGACTCATCCTTATACTTCTGTTTAATTATTGGCATAGTGGAATTAACGAAATCGCGTTCTCTACCCTCAGAAGCCCCCTCGTCGCCGCCTCTCGAATGTTCCCACTCATGAATTATTGTTGCACCTAATTCTAGCATTGTTAACATATCCCATAACAGTTGAGGGTTTGAAATAGTAACGCCTGCATTTTCGGTAGAAGCTATTAATTGTTTCATATTTTCTTCAGTTGAGCTTTTAACTTTGTTCATATTAACGCCAAGAACTTCACTCTTACCTGCATTTATACGATCCCACAATTGTTTTATCTCGTCTTTTATTTTTTCATTGTCTTCTTCAGAACCATCTTTAGGATAGGCAACCATCATCCCGTTCTCTTCTTTAACTTCGTAATTTCTTTGTTCCAACTGTTTTTTAAGTTCATTTGTTTTAACTTCTTCAACTAATGCTGGAATATAAACTCCGTAAGCTCCTTGATTAGAAAAGTCAAAAATATAAGAAACTTCCCTAGATATATCTGGAGCGTATTGATAAACTAAGTTCATTACATCTGATGTTCTTGAAAAAGAAGATGATAGTTGTGAAAAGTCAACGCCGCCGCCGGGACTATATGTAGGCATTGTTCCTTGATAATACTCTGAATAATTACTTTGAGATTTCTTTTGCATAATATTTATTTTCTATTTTTCCTTTGAATTATCCTTTGAAACAAAAAAGCGACAAATTAATATTAATTTATCGCTTTTGCAGATTAGATAAGTTTTATTATTTCAAACCCCATAAACCAAATGCAACTCTTTTTCTTTTGCAGAACCTTCTTCATCTTCTCCAAATCAACCGACAGGACGATAAGATTTGCCTTTTTTAGCCTGCTTCTCTTCAAAATACTCAGATGTCTTGCCAGAATCACCAGCAACAGCTAATTCTCCAAAACCAGGAATTTCCGCATTTAAAAGATCTTGTACGATTTCATCATCAATTCCATCACCGCAAGAGCTTCCGCCCTGATGACTTAATATTTTGGCCGAATAGCTTCCATTTTTCTTATTTACCGTCAAACGGACTACAACATCGCTCATAATGCTCCTTGTCAATGAATTATTTCTATATTATTCTGTAACTATATTATTCATTATACAGAAATTTCGTATATAATCCGATGACAAACCTACGTTCAATCCATATTCTCCGTTTTGAGCAACAATAGAAGTTAATATGCCTACAACCTTGCCGCTACTAACATTCACTATAGGACCGCCACTATTGCCATGAAAAACAGGTGCATCAATGAAAAAATACTTTGGAGCACCACTATGTCCATATATTTGTTTGCCAATTGACCCAATATTACCAAATGAAACATTGTTCTCGAAACCATGCGGACTGCCTATCGTCAATATATCGTCGCCAACTTGCATTGAATCAACATCTAATTTGAATGGCGCTAAATCTATATCTGCTTGTAAAATAGCAAGATCCAAAGAGCCATTGATTGCAATTACATTGGCTGGAACTTTCATCCCATTTTGAATTATACTTATCTGCAATCTTTCAGAATAATCAATGGAATCAAAATTATTTTCAACGTTTTTGTCATATTTTATAACAACATGAGCACAAGTAACGAATACATTAGGAGCTACACAAAACGCCGCTCCAGTTTCTTTAATGGAACTTTGAGTGTCTATCGATTCAACTTTAAATGTTTTTTTCAATGACAAAGATACCGTTTGGGAACGATCTTGAGTTTGAGCTACTTTCTCAACCCATTTTATAGGAATCCCTTTCTGTTTCATTTTTTCACGGAATTCCTGAACTAAAGCGAAAGATGGGAACGTCTTAGAACCACCTGGAGTTTTAACCTTCCATGTTTCAGTTTCATCAATTAATGGTCTAGTCATTTTTGTTAATATTTCGAAATCCCTTTCACGACGCTTATACATGTCTCCGTCCTCTACGAACGAATGAGATATATCTTCGCCTTTTCCCCACGGTCCATTCGCGTCTGGCAAAGTATATTTATCGCCATTTAAAACATCTTGAATTGTAGGGACATTATTCGTAGGTATTATTGACTTATTAGTAGATGGAGAAAGTCCAGTTCCTGGCGCTATTATCTCTGGCATAAAGGTTCTGGCGATTTTTTCAGTTTTTTGAATTTTTATGGTCTTCATGATGAATATTTCAATTTATCCATCGAAAAACCCTTTTAGTATTCTAAAAAATCCAATCCATTGTCGTCATCATTGTCTGCATCATTTTCGTCAATCAATAGAGAGTCTTCGTTTTCTGGCTCTGTGGAATCTATAAAGTTTATTCCCCTGTTTTTAATCTGTTCTGCTTCTGGGACAACAGAATTTTTCATAGATACAGATTGAGCGTTCCCCTCTCCACACGAAACAACCGCCCTAAGACCCATTCTATCGGACAAATCCAATTTACTTTCGTCAATCGGTTCCGAATCCATACTTTTTTTTTCTTCCCTATTCAACTCTTCCATCGCCTCAATAGAAGCCTTAGTTGATTCGCTATCATTTATATCACCAATTGCATTTCTCTTCATCTGTCCAGTTCGAGGTCCGTCTGCAGTCATTACAACTACATCCGATCCATCCTTTAACCCAACATTAGAACTTTTTGTTATTTTCTTAGGAGCAATTGGTTTTTTAACTTGCGATATGGTTTCTTTTTGCTTGACTCCATTAACGTTCTTAGAGCCCTTTGGTCTTCCACGCTTTCCAATAGCTTTTGATTCTTCAACAGTTCCAGAATTTGAGTCATCATTGGACTTCAAATCTTCGGCACATAAATTGTAAAAAACACCATCTTGTCCGTTTGGTGTAGAAATTATGTCGCAACTAACTTTTACACCATTTTCGCAAAAAGCCTCAGATTTGCTAGCTTCAATATATTCATTTTCGTAAGCTTTGCGTTCAAACTCAACATCTGTCTCAAAACATTCGTCAATATTAGCAACCGCTTGACAATCTTCAATGCCACCATCATAATCTACAAAAACAGTGCCTTTCTTATAAGAGGCTACAGGAACAATATCAAAAGGATTATCGCTACACACTTGAATTATTGGCGTCTTATGTTCAATCGGTTCTTCGCTCTCGACAGTAATAAATTTAGCATTGACCAAACGATTTATTTCATTCTGCCTGTCTACCGTATCAATGTCAACGTGATAGGCGCAACTACCAGAATCATTTTTATTTGAATTCCCACGAACAATAATACCAAGAGTATTGAATACAATAGTTGAATCAGTAATTCCCTTAATCGTAACTTTCATGTTTTGAACCTCCTATAATATAATTGATTTCACGATTGCTAGCGTGAAGCCCACTACCTTTAGTCGTGGAAGGTAAGCGAGCGTTTAATATTTTATCCATAGAATCATTATACCAAATCCAATCCAAAATCAACAAAAAAAATAAATTAACTGCCAAAAAAAACTAAATATGTTTGCGTTTCGTGACTCGCAGACTTGTCTTTGACTTGTACAAAGACAAGTCTGACAACGCCTCCTCACGTTTTTATTTACGATTTTTAAATGATAATATTTGAATAATTAAACTGGAAAATTAACTTTAATGACAAAATGTTAGCACTTATCCAGTTTAGCGATTTCTCTTTTTAACTCGACAAATTTGATTTTCAATTCCTTTTGTCGAGTTTTAAGAGAAATCGCTTTTTTAATGGCTTTATTGTTCTGCACAAATTCAATCGCAATAGATTTCAATTCCTTATTCAATCTTTTTATCTTAAAATTAAGTAAGGCTTCATTCAACTTGCTCTGAATCTGTTTTATCATTGCCACTCCTCGCTTGAGCTGGATATGCAAATAGTCCAGGCAGTTTAGGAATCCATTGATTTTCCATAGTGTGACTCGGACCTTGATTTTGTCCTTCGAAACCGCCAAACCGATCCTTTAACTTATCTAATTCATAAGCTGATTTATCTTCCGCAGTTGATCCGTTTTTAGACATGATATCTAATTCAAAACAATTTGATATTTACCTTTAAAGGCTTGGATTCTTTTTGTCATCTATTGTTTTAGGCATGGCTATCAGATAAGGAGCTTGGACACTCGTATCCCATCTACGAATGCCTTTATTATACAATCAATCCGCGTTTAATCGCCCATTTCTCTGGATGATATTTCTTAAGTGTCCTTTCTTTAGGACACTCAGGGCAACCATTTCCTCTCACATGACTACTAGCTAATTGCCGAAACAATCCATGTCTAGGACACTCAATTGTGACTTTTTTATTTTGACAAAAACACTTCTATTTTAATATTACCGTTATAATCTGCAATCATCTCAACCTCCTTACTTTACCGTTCTTGTCTTATGAATATAATCACCACCGTCAACATAATCATCCAACACATTAACCAAAGACCTAGCTGATTGAGTCCCATCCCAATTGCTAACACAAAAACCAGCTTCAACGACTCTATAATTAGAATCCAACTGAGTATTAATCGTATGCCCACCAGAATTCCACTGAACTTCAAACCCTCTATTGTTCTTCTTTACATACTGTGAGCGGGAAGGCTCACGACTTCAGTCGTGGGATGAAAGCGAACGACGCAACAAATATTAATATCATTATACATATTCCCAAAACAAAATCAACTTAAAAAAATATTTCAAAATAATTAAAGGA
>Ga0316607_1000378_pt1 | contig 16672 bp, 35 predicted proteins | sample MIS2016062E_MG_FD_207674 | JGI IMG/M metagenome (GOLD analysis project Ga0316607, IMG submission 207674) | Microbial mat bacterial communities from Middle Island sinkhole, Lake Huron, Michigan, United States - MIS.2016.062E | ecosystem: Environmental > Aquatic > Freshwater > Lake > Sediment...
TATCTTGCCATCCTCTGTAATCTCTCCAACACCGGAACTCTCTAACGCACCCTTAATCTCGGCTATAGACTGGATTAGCTTGTGTGCTTCCTGTTCCTTTTTCTTATAATCGCTACCAATCTTTTCAACCTTTGCCTTCTCAGCTTCAAATAGTTTTGCGTAGTCAACAACTTCTTCTTTAACCTCTTCTTCAGTTGTCTCTTGTTCCTCTACCTCTAAATTATTATCAACTATCTCTTCTTCTACTATATCCTGGAAATAACTTTCATTATCGGCTCCCATTTGTTCTCCTTTCTATCTCGTTTAGTATGTCTATGACAATGCTCTCAGACATCTCTAACGCTTCTTTTTTTACCGCTAACTCTTCCACACTCCTAGTAATATCATCTCCCTTCAAATCTTTACCATAAAAACTCAACATAATATCAAGCTTCTTTTTGGCGATATATTCATTAACAAGTTCTAAATAATCATCCATTGTTTAACTGTACCGCACTCTTCATAACATCAGCAGTCATTGGACTCTTACTTGTCGGTGGAACTCCTGGTGCTTGTTGTCCTCCAGGCATACCTTCTGGTGTAGGTGTTTGTGTAGGTTTAACTACTGGCTCTTCAGCTTTCTTACGTTTAAATATATCAGTAGGATCAAACCCCATCTTCTGCATAGTATCGCTGATTAACTTATATTCATCTATCACAAGCTCGTTGCCAACATCATCTAAATAAACTTTAGGTTGAGTTATTGGTTGTCCTGTAGTTGGATCAGTACTTTGTTCAGTTACTCCAACTTTATAGATTAAATCAATCGCTTGCATGGATTGCTGTCTCTCTACAGCTAACTTATTAACATCATAATCCATAACGTTTATCTTAAAGTTTACATCCTTTAGATAAAGTTCTTCTGGAGTAAGTTCGATAAGTTTGCTTATCTCTTTTAAGCTACTATCAGATACAAGATAACCATTTAATTTTAATTTTGTATGGCTTGTTCTATTAAGTAACGTATAAGCATACGCTGTATAAATCATATCCTTCATAGCAATATTTAAGTTTATAGCAACCCTGTTTACTGTTTTACCTAACTCTTTAGCCATACTATCAAACTCTGTAGCTGTTGGGCTTGGAGTAATCTTTTCTCCACCGATACCTTTTCTGCTACTTCTACTAACCATATCACTTATCATCATCATCATGTTTTGTGCTGGACCTATTAGATCTACTGGTGGCCTAATCCAATCAAAAACCTCTTTAATGCTTTGTCCCTCTAGGTTCTTAACCTGAATAAAACTCTTAGGTTTTAGTTTTGCACAAGCGTTAGGGTTTGCTAACTTATCTTTTTCACCGATAGTTATCCCATAGATACTAAATTCTAAAATATCATTACTAAAGTTAAAAATATCGTTAAGTTTTTCTTGCAACCCTTTTAACATCATAGGTAATCCAATACCTCCAACATCTTTATCTTTCTTAATAAATGGAGTAAATCTATATGGATGTCCGTTAAAAAACCAAGTAGGTCTTACACCGATAGCAACACTCTTATCACCAACCATTACAGTAGTAGCAACGCATTTTGTAACTCTACCTTTAATAAGTAACGGTATATTGTGTGCTTCCTGTATTTTAATATCGCCATCAATACCATATAAATCTTCATCAATCTCATCATCTTCCGCATCTTTGATAATATCTTTTGGATTGTTTAGCTTTATGTATTCCTTAATCTTTCTCAACTGCTTATAATCATAAGGACTATTAGCAATAGGTTTTCCATCAACACCTACACACATCTCAAGTAACTTATGAAACGTAGTATCAATAGTCTCTATAACCCATCCAAAATTTTCTTTAGGGAATATCAAATTTCTAGTATCAACAGCTTTAAATATAAACGCATCAGTATCCTTTAAAATACTAATTATATTCCCCTGTCCAATATATTCTATACCATCAGTTGAGCCTTCAGTTTCTTTTCTCAAAATAACACTCTGCTTCTGCTTATCTCCAAAAGTTTCCTTAGAACAGAATAACCCACTTATAACTCCGTGTGTTAAATATTCCTCAATCTCTTCAATATATCCAGAGTACTCAATAGTCTTTACCATAAAACTCTTTATACATTCGAGCCTATCAAATGCAAAGCCTCTCATAGGTGCTGTATCCTGTCCGTTAATCTGTTTTAGCATGTCAGCTAACATTATGGCGTTCTTATCTTCTCCAGGATAACTAAGGCTCTTTATAATGTATTCTTCAAAACTTAAATCTTTCGCTTCTACTTCTATAGAATTAGTAAGTTTACTAAACATCAGATATAAATCGTCAACCCAATCCTCAATAGTATCCTTTACAACAGAGTAATACATTTGGTTATCTGCTTCAGTACTTAAATCCTTTTGCTCTTTCATAGCATAAGCATCGTTTACATCTTTAACCCTACGTTCTGTATAATCCTTTGTAGCATCAACCCTAGACTTAATAGCTTCTATAACCTTTTTTTCTAACTCTTCAGTAATCTTTATTGTTCCAGACTCGTAAGTTTCCTCCACCTGTACATATTGCGGAGCCAACTTGGTCTCATTTACTAACTCCAACTTCTCATCACTACTTAAACTCTGGACCTGTAAATCTAAATCTAATACCTTTTCCTTTTGCCTATATTTACTGTTTACCATTATTCCCTCACTTCCGCTATACAGCATGTTGTTTGTAGTAATAAACCACTGATACTAATAGCATTGTTTAACGCTGTCCTAATCACCTTTACAGGGTCTATTACTCCTAATGTAATCATACCATCATCAGATACGTTTCGTTTTTCAGCAACATAAGCCCTAGCATTATCAATGATGTCAACAATAACATCTTCTTCAAAATCAGCGTTCTTTAAAATCTTTCTAATAGGTTTTCTTAACACATTATAAATAACAGGACTAATATCCCAGTTAAGTTCCAACGCTATCTTGTTTAAAGCAACCCCACCACCCTCAACAATACCTTCCTCTATAGCACTCCTACATGCCAAAATAGCATCATCTACCCTATCCATAATCTCACGTTGTTCAGTTTCAGTACTTGCATGTACTTTTATCTCAGCTATTCCACCTGTAAGCTTAGCTAGGCTGTTCTTAATCATGTTTTCTTCTGGTTGCCCATGCTTAGATATAAGTAACGCCTTTAACTCTTCAATGCGGTCGTGATATGTATCTAAGTTCTCGCTTATTATAGTTGTATCCTTCTGCATGTTACTTGTTAAGCTTATACACTTGCCTATATCTTCTGCTTTTATGTTACGTAGTTGGTTTCCAGTTTCAGCACTCAACATCTTCGCACCTGTTAAAGCACAAATATCTAATAGTTCATACATCTGGCTTTCACCGATAGCTTCTGGACTTATTACAGCAAGTCTACAATTACCCTTCTGCGTGTTATGTCTAATAGCCCCCATAGCTTCATCTTTTATATGTGGTGCAATAATAACCGTTGGTTCTAATCCAACTATTTCGATAAGCTTCACAAGATCTGTTGCCCAGTTTATTGGCTCGTTAGTTACAACAATCATACACTCTGGATATTCTAGCTTCCCAACCTTTGTCATAAACTCTGGATACTCAACACCACGTTTCCAACTATAACCGTGGCTATGCTCTATAAAGTTACAACTTTTATTGCTCTTTCCAGCAGTTACAATCCCAAGTGGACCAACTTTTGTTATAGCGTCAGCAATCATTAACCCTAGTTCTTTATCATTATTACAGCTAATAGTCGCAATATCTACAAGCATCTCAGGTGTTATCGGTATCGCTACCTCTTTTAACCGCTTCTGTACCTTATCAACACTTTTTTGTAACTCAGCTTTAAACTCCGCTCTATTCTTCTTAGTCTTTAACGCCTCTATCCCAGCTTTATATAGTTCAAAGGTAAGTAATATCGTTAGCGTTGTACCGTCTCCAGTCTCATGTACCTGTTTATTTGCACTCTCTATCATTAACTGTGCCGACATATCAGCAAACTTATCTTTTAACTGTATCCGCCTAGCAACACTTACACCGTCTTTTGTTATCGTTGGGTAAAGTCTATTAGACTCTTCAAACACTACAAAGTTTCCACCAGGTCCCATGGTTGTAGTAACCGCATCATATACAGCCTTAGCACCTTCTAAAAACTTATCGCTTACATCATCATTAAAAATCAACGTCTTTGCTTCAAATCCTTGCATCTTCTGGTCCTCCTACATTGTTATCCAAATACTCGTCAGCATTATAAGGGTTTTTTGCCATATCATGCTTAGGGTCTAATAACCTTACAACTATTTCATGCATCTGGTTATTTGTTTCAGCTATATATGTTTCTCCTTTTACTCCCATCATTCCTTCTGGCATTTCATCAATAACGTATCCGTTACTTACTCCTCTTATTTTTACTTGCATTATTTATTTACCTCCTATACCCTCTATGTTCCCAAGACTCATTTATGTCTATATCTATTACTCTTTTAGTAAAAATACTTATCCTAAATAAAATATACCTAAAAGCATTATCTTCCCAACTTCTGCTAAATAACTGTAAATAGAACCTAAAGAACCATATATCTATGTCTATTCTAAAACCTGTCCACCATACTTTATTGGAAATAGTCTTTAGTAGCTTGTAAAACTTATCCTTCATCCCTTACCTCCTCTTGTTTTCGTTTTATCTCATCTCTTCTTTTCATCCAATCTTGACTGGTATCTTCTTCACTTAAATATGTTTCTTTATGTCCTTGAAATTCAAAAAAATTAGTATTATCTTTTAAGAACCTCCAAAATACGTTATCAGTCATCATGTTCTGTAGCTCATAATCTAATCCTTTAAAGTTTCCTAAATATGCTTTTCTGGCACTATTAACATCTAGGAAATGCTTTATCTCATGTGCTAAGTTCTCTTCCATCATGCTTTCACTAGGTAGTCTTTTTAGAAAAATAGTATTCTCGCTATAACTAGCCATTCCCCAATTACTAGAGCAATCATCTCTATGTAAACTGTCAGCATCTTCAATAATCGTTATCCTTACATCATGCCCACCAATAACTATTCTTTCTGGTATCATCCCTTACCTCCTAAATTTACTAATATCTCAGCTTCCGTGACAGCGTACCATTTCTCCTCTTCTATAAATGGCGTTATAGTCCAGAAGATAACCTCATCACCAACCTTGCAAAACTCTACATCATCCGCAACATGTACAACCGTACCTCTATAGTTACTTAATGTATCAGTATCAAAAATATTCTCCGTCCTAGTAATCGGGCTTATTAACACCACTCCCTTATTGCACTTCATCTACGTAACTCCTTTACTATTTTCTCTCTTTCAACATTAGCCTCCTCAGTAGTCTTATAATCAAAAGTTATCTGCAAACCGTCTATAATAATACTAAAATAATAAAAACCTTCTGCATTAAATATCTTTCCTACATAACTAACCTTAAAAATATCAATTATATATCCGCTTATCTCTATATACATCTCTTTACCTCCCTTATTCATCATCTAAATCAATATCATCGTAATCAATCTCTTGTGCAAATATACAGGTCTTTTCTTCATCCCTTAACATATAGTTCATCGTGCAAACCTTATTACGTGGGTTAAAGTTCTTACAGTCCTTACAAGCTACAAACTTTGGAATATCCACAAACCGCTTCAGATAATAGAATATAGCCAAACACATTACCCTATCGTCATAATGCCCATCTTGTGCATTTGTCTTTCCGTTCTTGCGTACATAATACTGTAGCTCTTGTACATCCTCTTCCGTGAACCAAGGAACCTCTTTATGTAGTATCATATTAGCAAGGTTATCTATTATCGCTTTCTTGCTTGTCTCTGTTGTAAGCCATCCATAACGCCTTCCAGGTTGTTTATACTTATCGTCACTCCTTTCGCTTGTATGTGTACCTACAAATATGTTTCTGTACTGTCTGTCTCTTATCCTTTGGATTGTACTAATACCATGATTATTAGCTTCTGGAGCTATTAGAGCATTATTATAATGTAGTCCAAACAATACTAGGATGTCGCCAAAGTCTGCTGGTTCTAAGTGTCCATGCCATTCTGCAACAAGCTCACCAGTGACTATCTTAAACACCTTCGCTATACTAAAGTCTCCAGAGTCTAAACCTTCCGCAACGTCTGCAACTACCATATACAACGCATCCTTCTCGTACATCTTATAGAATAGACACTCTCCATCTAGGTCTATCCACTCATTCATATACTCATATCCTAGAACATCTTTAAGTATCTCGGTCCTTATCTCACCTTTAGCGATAGGCTTCAAAGTTCTTTCGCTATACCAATCGATACATTTCATATCAAACCTTGGACTACCTGAAGCAATAAAAGCTTCTTTCCATGTCCTTGGGTATTCTTGATTAGCGTGTTCCTCTCCATGGTCTGCGACTATCTGGTTACGCTTAGCTTCTGTAAAATCTGGGTCATCATAGCAACTGACAAAGAACGCTTTGTAACTGCTTACTTTCCTTATAGCATCAAGGAACATCTTATAAAACCTTCCGACACCGTTAGCAGTAGTAATCCCTATAAGCTGTCCATTTCCTCTATCTAGTGTCGGCTCTATACCCTTTAATACTTCTTCAATCTCTATCTTGCTATTCCTTAGAGTGTAGAAAGCCATCTCGTCCAGGATAACTCTATCTGCTGTACGTCCTCTTCCTTTTTGTGCCGATAGACTAACAATACTTGAACCACTCTTGAACACCATCTCTTCGCCCGCATCCTGTCCCTTAATGAGTGGGTTATAATGTTTCATAGCTACCAGGATATCATCATCAGGGTGCTGTTCCATCTTCTTGTATGCTTCTATACTTGGAATCTGCTGATACATCCCTCTGATACGTGCCAGGAATACACTAGCGTCATCCGCAGAGATGGAGAGTGCTAGCGTTGTGAAGTTCTGCTTCGCCATACATTGTATTAATGAGTCAGCTCCTGTGAGCTGTGACCAACCCATTTGTCTCTTCTTTAGTGACAATACTTTCCTGTATGTGTGTATGAAGCGTATCCATTTCTTTTGGATGTCCCATAGCTTGAAGCGTATCCAACAACCTTTGGACTTGTCCCAAAGCATTAACCGCTCTATTAATGGAGTGCTATTAATAAAGTTCATCGTTATAAACATCCTTCAAGTATATAAGAATCTTCTTAATGTATTCCAATATAATCATTCTACAGTTTCCGAGGTCCCATACTTATTCTGGATCTGTTGCAAAAAGTTATTAACAATATAAGTATCGCCTTGCTTCTTCTCCCACATCCTTAGATACAATCCAAGTTTATCAAGCCCAACTTGTTTATCATGCATCTCTATTTCTATATTATTATCAGTATGTTTAAGTTTACCGTCTTTGTCGTAATAATCACGTTTATAGTGCTTTATCTTCTTAATTGCCTTCTTAACCGATATATCCAGGTCACTAGAAGCCCGAATTTTAACGTTTCCGTCCTCAGTCCATGTTATGACATCTGTTAAACTAGAGAACGCCAACGCTTTAAACTCATCCAAGACCTCAGCATTAGTAACATCTTTAGATAAGATTATTTCATCTTTTCTATTCTCTATATATTGTTTAACTTGGTTACTGATAGATAATAAATAAGCTTGTTGTGGGCTAGACCTTTTAAAAACTTGGTTCCAACATTCATTTGCAGTGTATTTTTTAGTGAGTAATAATTCCGCAAACTTTTTCTGCAACGTAGTAAGAGAGCGGGTTTTCTTGATATTTTTGGCTACTTTTTGGTCTTTTAAAAGTATTTTCTGACTCCCTTTTTATAATTAACAGTCTACAAAATGAATATAACAGTATAAGAACCTAAAAAACCGCATCAAAAACTATAAATGTTTGACAATACCCAAATTAGGGTATATTCTTGTAGATAGATGTTTATAAAAAAGGAGGTGACACGATGAAAAGATGTATAGGTTTAACGATTATAGTATTAATAGCGTTTTGTTTATTTACACAATGGCAATTTTCCGAACTTGATGCTGAGTATATCCAAGAACAAAGGGAAGCGAGGTTAGCATAATGGAATACTTAATAACTGGATACTGGAAAGATGACAAAATAGAGTTTAAAGATTACAAAGTTACATCTACACAAGACAGCGGAGAAGATGACGATATATTTTATTATGAACTTACAGAGGATAAAATTAAAGACGCTATAGCTAAGGGAGAAGATACAGACCTTGAATTCGTTATAACAAGTTATAGGGAGGCAACATAATGAAACTAACAAAAGATAGTTATATTAACTTTTACACGCTAGAGCTAAACGAAAAAGAGTATCAGGTACAGGAGGAACAATACGAGGATACAAGGTTCTTTTATATAGACGATGAGGAGAACGGAAGCGACCAGGTGGAAGATGAGCAACTATTAAAAGAGCTAGAAGAAGCTTTTATTGAACTATTAAACCCTCCAAGATACGCTAGGAAATGCAACTGTTGTAGTAAGGGTATGAGTGAAGGTTACTGTATAGATGGCGGAGGAGAATACTATTGTACAGAAGAATGTTTGAACGCTACCTATAGCCCTGAGATTATTAAAGTTATGGGTATCGGAGACGATGACTCAGAAAGCTATTGGACCGAATGGTACGACCCAGCTGATGTTGAGGACAGCTACTACACTGCTGATGGCGTGGAGGTTATTGTAAATGGCTAAACTAATAGACAAACTTATCCCAGTATCGTTGTTCCTTTGTGCGTTCTGGCTTATAAACACATTGTTAGATTATTTTTTACAAGGAGGGGTTTAATATGGATTATGTAATGAACACTAGAGAACTGATAGCCAGGCAATACTTTACTGGACTTGTTAGAAGTAATTGGGTAATCACTAAAGCACGTATAGCGGTTTTTAATAAGCTTGGTATAGTCTTACCTTATCAGGAAGCTAAAAAGCTATTTAACGAAGCTTTAATATTAAATTCGGAGGTTTTATAAGATGGAAAGATACTGCTGTTCTAAAGAGGTTAGCGTTGAGCTAAGTAAAAGAGGTATATTGCTTGATGGAACATTGAATATATGGGTTAAAAAAGTATACCCTAATAATGAATTAATGAGGTGGGAAATACTGCCACAAAAATATCACGATGATTATTTGGGTATGTATGAAATGTTTTCGGCACCAATAGCAGAGGAACTCTGGAACATACTGCCAGAAAAATTGTCAAATGATGCCACTTTAAAGATTATCAAAATAGGTGCTTCCTATTTTAATGAAGGAACTAACTGGTATCATGTTGTTTTTTCTCGTGGTCAAAATTTGTCTGACTTATTAGCTGAAATGATTATCTGGCTTTATGATAATAATTTATGGGAGGTTTTATAGCATGGCAAAACCAGTAAAAGTAGTAAAAGTAAACATAAGCTTCTCTAATGGTGAAGCTCAGAAGATTGACGAGTACCTGGAAAGCTCAGGTATGAAGCTTGCTACTCTAGTACGCTTATTGTTGTTTGCACACGTACAACAAGAACAGAAGGCTGAGAAGCATTAAAGAGTTTCCTTAAACCATTTACCCTAAAGCGGTTGGCTTGTTGTGGATTACGCAATAAGCCACGCTTAGCTTGTTCCCTGTTCCCCATACCTTTATATATCCTTCGATACCAATACTTGAATTCCTGACCATTAAAGTTAGCTTGCTTGCATACCTGGCAGAACAGGACCAGGCGTTCTCTCTCCTCATCTGGTTGGGTATGCTCAGGCGGTGGTAGGATTAATAGGTCATTGTCATGTTTCTGGTAGTTCCTGGTAACATAGTTCTTTAGACCAAAATATATGCTCTTGATAGCAAATGTTGAGATGCTACCAAAATCTGAATCATAGTTTTGCAACGATTTATACAGTATTATGTTTGCCTCTTGGATAAAGTCGTCAATGTCGCATTTCGGTACCCAACTAAAATACCGCTTCAGAACAAAATGTATTAACCCTTGATGCTTGTCTAGTAATTGGTCTGTTACTTCCATACTTTTTTACCCCCTTGTTGTTACTTTATTTACACATTACCCACAATAAACGCTACCTTTTCACCCAGGCTCATAGTATTGCAACATTTTTCATATGCAACATCAATGCTTGCTAGTAGGTTTTTCTCTTTAGCCCTCACTGCTCTCCAAACCTTTTTATACTTAATAGCATAGATTGTATCCCTAGACACATTAAAGATCTTGGCTAACTCTGTTTTGCTTGTCCCTTCATTAAGGCATCTCTTTATTACAGCAACGTTATCTTCACTTAGTTTTATGTTAGTCATATTTACTCTCCCTTAAATACTTCCGTTTAGCCTTTAACCTTTTGAGTGCGTTCCTCTTGGATTTAATTTCCTTGTTGAGCTTTGCTATACGCTCTATGAAGTCTTTTTCACTCAAGATAAATCCCTACTATCTTTGTACATCATACTTACTATATCAAGTTCCATCTACTCCACTCCTTTTACTTGATTATAAATTCTTTGTAAAACATCACTTGGAGTATGTCCATCCCATTCAACACTATTGTCCTCTTTTATATCTTCAACTAAATCTAAATATTTATTAGGGCAATGATAAGACATTTGAAATCCTTTTTCTTTAACACAACCTAAAAGAAACCATCCCTCATAATGGTCTTTTTTTATATAACATAGCTCTGGCATCTCCATACATAATGCAATCCATAATAAACACCTATGGTCATATAGCTCTTGAATTGTATGGTATCCGTCTGAAACTTTACTTAAATCTGATACTTCTATTTTTATAATTTCCATCATTCCGCTCCTTTTTTATTTATCATTCCTTTATTTGTCCTAGTGTGGCAAGGTTGGCTACGTTACCACACATCGGACTTTTAAAAGGAATACAAGCATGACAAAATGCCTATATTTTATCCCAACTTATCAATACTTCTTTCTTTCCGTTATGCTTTGTTCTTGTAGCATCTTTCTCAAATACTTCCTTTATCTCCAACCTTACATTGTCTAACAATATACATACCCAGTTAGTTTCTCCGTCAATATGGTGTGAACGTGTTTTAAGACCTATTTCATTAAAGGCTTTCAGTAATGGTATGGCTTTCTTGTTAGCGACAAACTCGCCATCTCCAAAGTCTACTACCTCATGTTCATCAGTTAATTCGTGATGATGGTTACAATGCTTATAATCCATGCCTTACTCCACTCCTTTATACTTTTCTCTGAGTTTATCCATAATAGCTATCCATTCAGATATGTTTTTAGCTTTATCCTTAGCACCAAATATCTCTTTCGCTACACGTTGCTCTGTTTCCTTGCGTACCTTATCTAATAGGTTTTCGATATACCTACCAATTCCGTTAAACATTTCATCCGCTGTCTTAGAGCCATTATCCCATAATTCCCAGCACGTTTTTATGTATTCATCTTTCCAACTCATTTTATTTCACATCCCTTTCGTATACTGGTGGTATTCCATACATCTTTCGATATTTATCTCCACTTTCTTCCCATCCCTCATTTAACGCTATAGTGCTTATTACCATATCTATCGCTTTATCCCTTTCTTCTTCAACCATCTTTTGTGCATCTGCTTTGGCTTCTTCTACGTGGACATCACGTATATTAAAAAATCCTATATAATCTACACTTTCATCATTTAATTTCTCACTGTCTATAGCTAGTAAAGACTTATTGTTTATCATTTAGTTTGCTCCTTAATTCCACTATTCCAACCATTACCAATAGTCCAACCATTATATTTCTTGCGTCTTAACTTTTTAATGAAACGTTTAATACTTGCTATTATCATTTAGTTATTCTCTCCTTTAACATCCACTAGGTTATTATCGTAAATCCATACTATCATTTTAGCTAATACATTAGATAGTTTCATTCCTGTATTGCTTCTTAAACCTTCATATACAACACAATAACCATAATCAGACTCACCAATAATAAGAACTTTTTTTATTCTTAATTGACCATATGCTTTGCTACCTATATATGCTGGCATCTTTTCTAATAGTTCTTCAGATGTTGGTGCTGAAAACATTTCATACATACCAAAATAATCATCATGATATTTTTGTGGTAGCAATTCATATCTCATTATATCTCCATTAGGATATATTTTTTTAACCCATATGTTTAGTGTTTCAGCAGTAAAAATTCCTCTTTTATACAACTCAAAACTTAAATCTTTATCACAACAGTATTTATCCATCACACTTTCTCCTTTTTTAGTTTCCACTTAGCTTTATAACAATAAGAACAACGCTCTGGATAAATATCCCTAACACTAATTACTGTGCATTTTATGGTATCACAACACTTACACACATACTTGTACTTCTTAACCTTTTCAACTTTAGGCTTTTCATCAGTGATATGATAAATGCTCCCATAAATAAACTCGCTACATTTTGCAGTGTAACTTACATCTAACTCACAAGTTTCTCTTTTCTCACACTTTCTGCATAAATCATTCACAAGTAACTGCCTATGTACTTCTGGATAACTCTTTACTTCAACTTTTGGTTCTTCGATTACTGATAAATACTTTTCAATATTATCTTTAATGTCATTTATTGCTTCGTTATATCCTCTGTTTGTATAACTTGAAATGTCTTTTCTTACATTAGGTACAACTGTTAGCATCACTTCTCTTAATTCGTTTATTTTCATTTTATGCTCCTTTACAATACAAACACCAATAAGCTCATCCAATATGGGTTTCTAGGTATGAACATTATTGCTCGTAACTCCCCTAACACAGAAATTATGCCTAGTTTTCTTTATGTTCTCTACCTCCCAATCATCTTCCAGTCCTTCATCACACTTACAAAACGTTACATGTCGCTTCCATACATGACAAGTTCTCCAGACACACTTATTACATTGATACCTCTGGATCTCGCCATCCTTGCGTTCCTGGTACACTTCGTCAACTCTATCCCAATCAGTCTCCACGGTTAATCCTTTCTACATTCTTCACAGACTTAATAATATCCTTAGCATCCTCTAGCCATGGACAGCTACTACATTTCTTATCACACTTACCAAGATTATTAAGTTCTTTTAACCTACAAAGCTTCACTACACTACCTCCTATTTCATAAACAGAGTGCTAGAACTAATAGCCCCAGCACTCATCCAGTAAAAAAACCTAGCAATATCTTTACTCACCAAATAACTAATAGCTATTACAATATCAACCACCACTAGAAATATAACTATCTTGTAGCTCATAGCTTTAAGTTATCTATCTTAGCTTCCAAGGCGTTTATCATGTCTACAATCTCTTTTACTGTTTTCGCAGTAGAATTCCTTAGCTTAGTCTTAACTAATGCAAGCAAGGCTTGTTTAAGGTTTCCATAAAAGCTTCCTGTGGGCTCCCAACGTGTAGCTTTAACACCCTTATGTTCTACTTCCCGATACTCCTCAATAATTAAGTTTCTTGGGTCCGCAGTACGTATCCTAGTCTTTTCATCAAAAGTTAGCTCCATATCTTTACCTCCGGTTTAAAACTTCCAATCTTTGTACCGTTATTCCAAATTAGTCTTGGCTTTAACTTTTCTTTCAACTCTCTATTTGCTTCACTTCTTCTCTTCTTGTATGCTTCAAAACTTTCACCGTTATTTCTTTCCATTATTTAACTCCTCTTTTTTAGTTTTTCGGTGTCAATCTGATCCTGTGTTAAGTACCTATGAATGTTTGCCATAAGCGTTTCTTTATCGTCACATACTAAATTTACTGCATTAATTACTCTGATTAAATCTAACTTATCCACTACTTGCGTGTATACCAACAAATCCTCTATAAGTTTTACGTCAACAGTATTTTCTTGAAAAGTTCTTTTTACTTCCTTCTCTTCTAATCTAGTTATCTCTATTTTGTACATTTTTTAACTCCTCCATATTAACTGGAAGCTCAACAAGTTGTGAGTCATCCACATATAAATCACTAATCCACTTAACAAATCCTGGTATAGCACCCTTCATAATCCACCTACGGTCGAGATGTAAGTCCTCTTGGTTAAAGTGTGCATAGTCTGAACCCCAATATGTATAAGTTAATTTAGCTTTAGCGTTTTTTATCCTTACACCTATCTCCATTAGCTGTTCATTATCCTCAGTCTTACGCTCTAGCTCCTCTAAGTCCCTAATAACATTTAATATCCTATCTATTTTTAACATTATATTAGCCTCCCTTGCTCTGTCTCTGGTGCCTTTGGTTTAGGTTTCTCTGTTATCTGTGATCCAGGGAATTGTGCTAAAACCCTACACACATCTTCAGGTTGGTCTCCTAAACTTAAAAGCCTAATCTCCTCTACAATACATTCTATCTCAGCCATGGCCTTGTCTACTTCAATCCTTCCTGGGTTGTTATCTATCCACTGTTGGATTTTATCGGTCTTTGCTCCTAGTGCTTCTATTTTCTCTTGATACACTTACATTACCTCCTTTTGAAACGTCTCTATGATACTAATAGCATCATCGCACCCATAAGCTACAAATGCCTTACAATATGGAAAACTGTTAATAGTTTCTATCCATTCTTCTTGCTCTGGAGAAACTACGCCACCTGTTTTTGCCTTTAGCTCTATATATAACTGAAAGCTTTTCATAAATATAACAAGGTCTGGAACTCCACGTGATACACCTTCAGCCTTCTTCTTGTTTGCGATACTACAAGCCACATCTTTATCATAGAAACTTGCAGTATTCTGGTTAGGCACTGCAAAATGTGGAATGTTTCTCCAGGATAAATACTGATGAAATGCACACTGTTCAGCATGCTCGCTAACAGTTGGTGCTTTTGTAGCTTTTGGCTTCCTAGGCTTACTTGGCTTCTTAGTAGGTTGATCAGGTAAAGCAATCCCTCCATACATTAGGTCCATATGACTTCTCTTCATCCCAACACCTTCCTTATCATTTTTTCTGTTACCGGTTCTTTTAACTCGCTAAAATAATGCACTCCACCAAGTTCCTTGTTGTTATTACACTTATACTTACAATTATGTACAATTACATATTTATCGGCACTATGGTCCTCAACAGGTTCCTCGTATTTGTGTCTACCTTCACGCTCCATACATTAACCTCTCAAAACGTTTCTTTAAACTTCCATCAAGATTAGTAACAGCCCAAAGAGCATACACCTTTTCGTTCTTAACAATATCTTTTATTTTACTACCCTTAAATCTCCCATAAGGCATAACAAAATCTTCGTCAGCTACAAAAGCTTCCCACTTCAACCATTTACCGCAAACGGTACAATAACGACCTATTTTTTTTACCTCTCCAGTAGCTTCATCACAGATATTTTTTGTCATCCATTCTTCATGTTTACAGTTTTCCATTTATTAAATCCTCCAATTCTTTTGCCGGATCATTCTCTAACTGAAAGTACTCAGAACCTAAGTAGTGGTTAAATCGTTCCATACATTCTTGGTGTGTATAAAAACTAAAAGCCTGTTTATTGTCTGCTTTTACGCCATATTTAATGTTAAATATTTTTCTTATTTTTTTTGAGAACAAACTCAAACTATTGGTAGGATATTTTACTTTTTCAAAATCACACCATGACCTAAATATGCTAAATAAATCCCTAGTAGGAACCTTATCTGACCATATTTCCTTAAGGTTTAATTTGTCTATTTTTAAATATATCGGAAAGTTCTCCATAAGAGCCTTAAAACTTCCAGCCTCCAATAAAGAAACAATAAATTGTTCAACATCATCAAGAGTACTTGCCTTCTGGTCTGTTAATGCAGATGTTTTAGGATAATTCTTAATGCTCTTACTAGATATATCCCTTTTAAGAAGCATATCTAGTAATGCGTTTAGTCCACCGTTAGCCATCTGGTCTTGTATGTCCTCAAAGTATTTATAGTTACCCTTATAAGTAGAAGTAGCTTCTACAACAAAAAACCGCCTATCTCCCCTCTCAACAGGCACAACAATATCATTATTACTACAAGCTATTAGTCTAATATAATTATCAGAAGCATAGCTTTCACTTCCTTTTCGTTCTATTTGCATAGTTTTCTCAGTAACAAGCCCTTTAAGCTTTCCAGAAATAATCTTATCTTTACCCCAAAACGCTTCATCAGCAAACACTAAACACTTACCTTCTAGTAAGCTATTGAACTTATTAACAATACTATTAGAATCTGTAATGTGTAAATAATGTCTACCAAACAATTTCCCAAAATTTTCAACAAACACTCCCTTACCTACCCCTTGATCTCCTCTAATAACTAAAGCAACACCTGGTCGTTTTTGTAGGTTTTGAACAGCGTCAGCCATCCAATCTAAAATATATTCATATATAACTTCATCGTTTTCTGCTATTACTTCTCTAATATGTCTTAGATATTTAGAACAATCTCCAGGGATATTATCGCAATAAAAACCTGACCAGAAATTATAGATAGACTCATCAAGCTTTTGTCCTGGCTTAAAAACAACACTATTGTATTGCCTCCTAGATGGAGAGTTTAACCAAACGCTTGTTATCGGTACTGGCTTTTTATTCTCTTCACTTATCTTTTTATTAGAAAACATCATATTAAAATCACTTAACTTATATCTACTCTCTTTTTTTTGCCCATTTTCGTCTATATTTATTCTCCATATCTCAACAGAT
>Ga0316607_1000380_pt1 | contig 16604 bp, 30 predicted proteins | sample MIS2016062E_MG_FD_207674 | JGI IMG/M metagenome (GOLD analysis project Ga0316607, IMG submission 207674) | Microbial mat bacterial communities from Middle Island sinkhole, Lake Huron, Michigan, United States - MIS.2016.062E | ecosystem: Environmental > Aquatic > Freshwater > Lake > Sediment...
CTGGCAGGGTCAACAGCCCTCACCGAAGTCGCCAAATCAAGCAATACCGCGCTGACCACGGTAGCGCAGAGCAGCAACGCCGCACTGTCCGCCGTGGGACAGGCCGGCATCAATGGGGCAGCCAGTGCTGCGGCAGCGGGCGCAAGCGGGGGCGACTCAGGCAGCGGATACGCAGCGCTGGTGCAAGTGGCAGGCATGATCAAGGGTAACACCACCACCACCAACACGCTGTCAGGCACTGGCACGCTGGGAGGTGGCAGCTACAGCACGGTATCGACCGACGATCACACGGTCACGCCTGCGCCGGTCATTGCGCCCGTGGTGCAGATCGTGCCGACCGTGCTAAACCCTGACACGGTTGTCATCCAGCCGGTCATCCCGGCAAACCAAGGAACCCTATGACCCCACCAGTTGAGTTTTTCGACGGGCCTGAGAAACGTGCGATTGATCGACGCATACCGATCACTCCACACCCGCATGACGCGAGTGAACCATGTCCAGGTGGATGCGAGGACATCGTGACCGTGGAGTCAGCCGTGTGCAAAGTCAAAGCCGACGTGTCAGCGCTGGGTGACCGCGTAGCGTCTTACCATGATCAGATGACGCGGTTTGAGACTCGTCTGGACGAGAACAACCAGCGAATGTCTGCTATGCAAGTCGCGCTCAACAGCAACAGCGCCACACTGACCACCAACAGCGCAGACACCGCCGAGATTCTCGGGATTCTGCGCGACAGCAAATCGTTTTTTCGGTTGGCAGGGGCGGCTGGAAGCGTGATCAAGTGGACCCTTGGCGTAGCCACGGCATTACTGCTGTTTTGGTACGCCATCAAAGACTGGCCGAACCACGGATGAACACCTACACATCACGCAAATTCGTGCTGGCCTGCGCCGCGCTGGTGTCATCCACCGTGCTGTGCTGGTATGGGCGCATCGCTGACGGGGTTTACAGCGCTGTTGTCATTGCAGTCTGTGCTGGTTATTTGACAGCCAACGTGGCCCAAAAGGTGAAGGCCAATGTCCCCTAGCCAAAAAGCTGTTGTATTGGCTATCGCCACTGCACTTGCAATCCCTGCGGAGGGGCTGCGCCAGTGGGCCTATCGTGACCCTGGGCCACAAATTGCCACCATTTGCTACGGCGCAACCGCAGGCGTAAAGATGGGTGACTACAAGACGCTTGCCGAATGCAAAGCGCTACTGAACAAGGACATGCTCAATGCAATATCAATTGTTGACAAATGTGTGCCCGGACTGCCAGTTAATGTTCTAGCCGCTTTTTCTGATTCTGTCTATAACATGGGTCCAACTATAGCTTGCGACCGATCAAAATCTACTGCCGCGAGAATGCTAGCCATGAAAGACTATAGTGGTGCTTGCTCGCAACTCTTAAGATGGAATAAAGCTAGAGTAATGGGGATTATGGTAGAGCTTCCTGGTCTGACAAAAAGAAGAAATGCGGAATACAAATTATGTATTTCCTAGGTAGATAACTGTATAATGTCGGCTTGTTATAACTGAGTTAAATCATGCCAAAATGCAAAACCTGCGGATGTGTTTTTGAAGGACCTTACAGGGCTAAATTCTGTTCTACAAAATGTCAGTTGATGTTTCGTGTCGATAAAAAAGAGTCTGGATGTTGGGAATGGACAGGCGGTTTATTCAAGGCTGGTTATGGTGCTATCAATGCTGGCGGAAAGCTAGATACTACTCACCGTGTTTCATACTACACGTTTGTCTCTGAGATACCAGATGGTTTGTTTGTCTGCCACAAATGCGATAACCGCAAATGTCTCAATCCAGACCATCTGTTTCTAGGAACTCAGAAAGATAACATGGTAGATTGTGCGAATAAGGGAAGAAACGCTTGGTCTGGTAAAAAGTTTTCAGATGATTACCGAAAAAAACTTAGTCTTGCTCATTTGAACAGCAGTTACAAGATTACTGACTCGCACAGACAGAATCTTAAAACAGCATTGCGTGCTAGATGGGAAGACACTGTATTTAGAGAGAAAATGAATAGTATCTACGCAACGCAAGAGTTTAGAGATAGCTGTGGAATACGTTATAGACAGTAGGACGAATATGAACTATCAATTAGAGACTACGGTGTGCATTGCTTGCCCACACCGACGCGGACAACGCACAGTTACGCAGACGTTAGCCCCTGTCAAACGAGATTATTTGCAACGGGCGAGTTACGAAAAACCTGTCTGCGACTGCGCTTGCCAGGTGGATAGCCTGATCACGCCCGAGGCCCGCCAACGCTTGATCGAGACACCATCAGCGCAGGAACTACGCGCCATGCGTGAATTTTCACTGCTTATTTTGCAGAAAAAAGTCAACAAACTGCGTGAAACACTGGACCACGACCAGTCCGACATTGATACAGCTTTTGAATCTGACCGCCTGCCAAACCCGAAAGGCTGGGAACAATGAGCGAAGAAGACGAAGACTTTAGCACCGCAGTCGCGGCTACGCTGCTTAGTCGGATGACGAGTCGAACGTCCTAAGCACCGGGTCTTCTCAACCTAATGCCACCACCGGGTCCAGACCGGGTATTTTAAACCATGAACCTGATCACATCAATCATCGCCGCCGTCTGTATTGCAGTAGGCGCAGGGCTAGGCTGGCAATTGCAGGCCGGGCGCATCAACACCGTCAAACTGGAGCTACAAAATGAACGTACTGACAGAGCAAATGAACGACTCGCCATCCAAATGGCAGCCCGTGATGCCATTGTCAAAACTACGGGCCAGGTCAAACAGGCGCAGGTTGATGCGGCAATGCGCAACGACCGTCTGCTTGCTGATCTTGGGCGCACTCGTAGCGAGCTTGTCCGGTTGCAAGACGCTAGCTCAACAGCCGTGCGCAATGCCCATAGTGGCCTCGATGCCTGCACCTCCACGCTCGCTACCCACGCCCAGCTACTCGGACAGTGCAGCAGCGAGCTTGTCAAAGTGGCGGGAGAGGCTGATCAGTGGGCCAGCGGATTGATTTTGTGGCAAGAGGCTTGGCCGAAGTGAATAAAAAATCCAGCCAGATTTTCTAGCTGGATTTTTACCTACTGTCCCCAAAGTGTCCCCAATTAGGGGACTTTTCATTGGTAAGAATGGTGCCCAGGAGAGGACTCTAAAGCCTTTAACTATAATTCGCTAAACGTGCAAAATAGTGCTTTTCCATTGGAGAGCTGAAAGCTAAATGCACTATTTGTAAACGATTTAGAATTGTGGGACTGTCCCCAGATTGTCCCCATGCCTACACCCACAAAACGAGCCAACGGTACTTGGCAAATCAAGATCAGGTTAGCTGAGCATCCTACTGAGTCTCAAGTTTTTGACTCCAAGACTAAAGGCATGGCTTGGGGTTACAAAAGAGAAGAGGAGCTACGTAACCAAGCCAAAGGCATTGTCAAGGCAACCTTTCAAGATGCCATTGATCGTTACATCAAAGATGTATGCCCTACCCACAAAGCAGGAGCAAACGAAGCGAAGCGTCTTCTAGCGCTTTCTAAGCTACCAGGGCTACTACCTACTCAACGACTCTTGCCTGACGTAACAGCGGTCGATCTGAGTAGGTTTCGTGACACACGCTTAGCCAAAGTTTCAATAGGTACAGTACGCAAGGAAATGACCATTGTCAGATCTGTACTGGAATCGGCCCGCAGAGACTGGGGCATGATCACCATCAATCCGATCACTGATGTAAAAAGACCCCCATCGCCAGCAGATCGTAAGAGACTCTTTACTGAAGATGAAGCCAATAAAATCATAATGACTTTAGGATATACAGATCAAATAGTCACAGTACAGCACCAAGTAGCAGTAGCTTTATTACTGGCTTTTGAAACAGGTATGAGAGCAGGTGAAATGATAGGATTGCCTTGGTCTGATGTACACCTAGAAGCTAAATATGTACATTTGCCTGAAACCAAGAATGGTGGAGAACGTGATGTAGCTTTGTCATCTAAAGCAATTGACCTAATTAATAAACTCAAAGGACTTAATAAGACCTATGTATTTACAATTACATCAGCTAGTTTAGATGCCCTGTTTCGCAAGGCTAGAGATAAACATAATATTGAAAATCTACACTTCCATGATAGTAGAGCAAATGCCATTACTGCACTATCTAAGAAGTTAGATGTATTAACTCTAGCTAAGATGATTGGACATAAGGATATAAACAATCTGATGATCTATTACAGAGAATCTGCAACAGATACAGCAGAAAAGCTTATATAACCTGTGCCCATTCAAGTATTGCATCCCTAGACCATCTGGGTTGTTTAAACCTATCTAACTTAGGTGGAAAATCCTGTCTATGCTGTATTTCATTACGAACATAGTTATAAGACAAAGCAAGAGTATCTGCAATATCTTCTAAAGTCATAATAATAGGAGGATGTGCCCTAGACATTACCTTAGCAATTTCAGTTCGTATATCTTCACTCATACTTAACTCTAGTTGTTTGTAAGATACTAGGAACTAACAGCATTTGCATAATTAGTTTGTGTAATTTCATATGCTATCCAAATACTTGATGGCATCATTGATAAGACGCTGTTTCCATCCACGTCCTTTGTATATGTCAGCGTCATTAGAATATACAAAACTAGATCCCCTCCTATATGAACGGTTGATAAAGTCAACAGTAACACGTCTATTACATGAGACAATCGTTACAATTTTTTCCGTAAAATAGGTATCCATTCGATACCCGTCAGGTAGTTTAATTTCATTCATGCTGCACCTCCTGTGGCTTTGGCGATGGCAGCGCGAACTTTTTTGGCCAGCGGGCTGGTGTTGAATCCATCGTTGTAATCGCAAGCCATGCAATCTATGAACAAATCTTGCAAAGCCTCAAGCAAATCCGGCGCGGCAGCGCACAGCCTGGCATTAGCGCGTATCTCGGCATGCCCCCGTCCGTCCTGACCCATACCCATGCAGCAAGGGTCAAAATCTGCAATATCTATCACACCATCATCTGCATGCTCAATCCGTGCGCCGACACTTATCCAAGGCCCAGGCGTGTGTGCGCCGCTCATGCCGGACCACCTTTCTTCGCCTTCAAAACCGCCTCAATCGCATCCGTCAGGTCAAAGTAGGCATCACCCTGGTGTGCATACGTCTGGGTAACTGAGTTTTCGTGCATTTTTTGAATCTTGATTTTCATTGTTTGTCCTTTTTAACTTTTGAAATTCTGGTAACTACTGCCTGGCCAAATAACCAATAAAAAGTTTCACCTTTTAATAGGTTTGCATTGCTCCTAAACCGGCCCTTGAATGGCCCGCCTGGTGATGGTCTGGTGTACTCGTAACTGATGGTCACCTTTCCTTCTTTATCCTCTAAATCTGTCACTAGCATGAACTAATCCTTTTTGAACTTTGGCAATGCCCCTTCATCCACGCTTCAAATAGTAAGCGTTCTCTATCAGTTGGATTTGCGCCTTTGACACCAATTTCATGCGCTGCCTGGATTGATACTGTGAGTGATGTTTGTACTGGTTTAGCAAGCTCTTCGATTGCGGCTTTTAGCCTGTTGCGTGCTATCTCCACATCGCTCCAAGTTTGGGATGGATGCAGTCGCATAAACATCCACTGATCTGCCAGCTCCATAATTTCATCGGTAGTTTTCATTCTCTGTCATTCAAATACTCATCAGTCGCCTTATGCCCACCATACGGCTCAAGATCGCCAGTCCAATAATCTACCGACCCAGGCGTGTACTCAGTAATCCGAAAGTCAGACGAATCAAGACAGTCTGACAATGACTCATGTACATACCTACTGGCAACATCCCGTGCGTCAATCGCATTTTTTGCGACAACGACATAATCGTATTCGATGGTTACTTTAAAAAGTTTAATTTTGTTTCTCCTAGAATATGGCGCTAGATACTTTTAATCCCATGTGCAGCTTCTACGCGCTGCACTATGTTTCTAATCAACGGGTTGATATATTCAACATCCATATGCTTCCTGATCTGCTTGTCTGTCAGCGGCTTGAGCTTGACCGGCTTGAGGGATTCAAGCACCATTAGGATCTCTGCAAATGACAGAGTTTTTCTGTCCGCTTCACCACTGCACATCAGCCGCATGGTGGCTACAAAATCATCAAGCTGTTTTTGTGTGATTGTGTATTTCATTTTATTACCTTACTGCGACAAAGATTGACCTGCTCTTTGAAATATACCAATTCGGTATTAGGTACTTCAACAACAAACACAGTTGATGTTTGCGCTTTTTTCCAACGGGTATAAAGAGTCTCTAATGACAAATCAAGCGGCTCATCTGCCAGCACGCAGCCACCGCTAATTACCACCCTTGCATCATTCGCAATATCCTCTTTGTAGTCCCATTCATTTACACCGTTAACGGTAATCTCTTGTGCGTCCATATAGGCATTAGTTATGCCTAGGAACTTATCCCAGTCTGCATTAATGAACTGAGTGTATTCATATCCAGTCATTTTTTTCATTCAAACTTCTCCCAGCTAATCCTTGTTTTCATAAAGTTCTCAACCTTGTTGATTGTGTGCCTAACGCCAATCATATATGCGCTTTTAATAGCAGACTCAACTTCAGACGTGTAATTCTTAACGGGTATGTCCCACACATTCGATTCTTCAATGAATGGTGCAACGCACTTTTTACCCTGCAAGTTCAGGCGTTCTTTAGTCGTATATTTCATTTTCCGGCCTCAATTTTGAAAGGGCAGGTTTCTGAAAATGTGACCGGCCCCATCCAACACATTTTCTCAGTCTGCGCATACATCCTACGACTACAAGACTGACATTCTGTATGGTTGTATGTATATCCAAATGGAATAACTTTTCCAGTGCATCTTGTCAGGTTATTTGAATCAGTCATATATTTATCCTTGTACTACTTCTTTAATAAATATCCAAGACCACTCTGGATAGGTAATGTAAACACATATTAGAGCCATAAATATAATCATGGCTGTAATAGTTCTTGTAATACATTTAATACGTCTATCCAAGAGTAAATCATCAATCCTTCCATAAGGATCAGGATATACCTCTTTAATATTGGTGGGTTTATGCATAAAGTAATAGTCCCAGTTAGTCATAATAATTAGTTAGTATCTCATTTTCAATACGTTCTACATCTTCAGTAGTCATCTTGGCTTGAAGCCAAGCTGCTGGGTAACCCTTACGATCACAAACAGTAAAATCAATTTCTGTATAACCATAATAATCATCAGGGTTATCTGCTCTACTATTTGGTTTTTGAGTAAATAATCTATCAACCTTAATTTGACAAGGAATACCATCAACATAGCTTTGCATATAAATACCTAGGGTAACTCATTAGAAATTCCCCAGTATGGGCGTGTATTTCCTGCAAAATCAATACTAGGGCACTTAAAAGCATCTTGCGAACCCATACGTAAAGGTGTGGGACGGTTATGTTTATTGGGACTATAAACAGCCATAGGAGGTCCATAACCAGACACACCAACACCTTTATGTTTAATAGTATGCTTGATTGTTCTATTAACTTCATTCATATTTCTTTTCCTTTGCTTTGTTACAGATATTAATAATCTCCTCCATAGTAGCTGTTTCAGGAAGAGTAATAGGATGTGCCCAATCAGGCCAGAATAAATCTAGTTGTGCCCCTAGCTTTACCTGTGGATTCCATATTTCAGGTAAGTCTTGCCAAGACATAGCTTCAGTAATCCCTTGGTTTGCAAAATGCACTATTTCAGCAGTATCTCGTATCAGATAATAACCCGCATCATGAATCTGTGCTACTGGAAGAATGTCCAAGGCATATTTAGATGCCCTTACCTTATCCATAAACACGTTCATAGCCCTGCTATTGAGCAAACCATATGATTGACCACTGATAGCATTACCAAGCGTTCTAGCCTCTGCTTCAGCCTCTCTAGGGGTATTGCGCATACCCAGAAAAGTCTGAGCCAATAAGGGTGTTCTAACCCTTAGACCAAAAGCAGCTTCTGAATACCCAACCTTGGCAGCATCAGCAATTTTCTCCTTTACCCACGCAGTAGATACCGCATAGAGTTTGTGATAGTTTGCCTCTACTTTCTTGGCTTTCTCTTCAGACCAACCCAGGTTACTTACCATCGTCATCCAAGTGCCTTGATAGGTCAATGCAAAGGTAGGTGACTTTGATTCTTGTCTAAAGTGTGCATACGGACTGTCTTTGGCAGCAATGGAATTAATGGATTCCACGGTATCCACAATATCAGGCATCTGATCACCAAAGTAGGCATAAGCTCTCAAAGCATGTCCATCGTATCCGTCAACATACACTTTTATTTTGTTTGGATCTTTAGTCAATAAAGCATTGATACGATCTTCTAATGATGAGAAGTCTGCACCAACAAATATCCATCCTTTAGGTGCTTTGAAACAACTCTTAATGAGTTTCCCATAAGTACTACCTGAAGGTAGATTTTGCATATTAGGTTCACTACTACTCAATCTACCTGAGACTGTCCCACCTAGATTGAATGAACCATGTAGGTATTTCATACCATCTGCTTTATCAATCCCCTTCTCAAAAGCAGGAATGAAGGTGGACAGTATCTTACTGACTTTTCCATAGCCAATCAAAGCACCCAACAACTCTTTATAAGCGGGTTCATCTGTATGGTTGATCAGCTTCTTAATGGTGTCTGCACCAGTAGCAGGTTGCTTGGTATCGGTGTAATCCAAGACAGGTAAACCCATTTGTTCATACAACAATCGTTGCAACTGAGGACCACTATTAGGGTTAAAACACACATCACTGAATCGCTCCAGTGGGTGCTGCTTCACCTTCAACTTGGTATTAGCTGTTTCCATTGCACTGGTTTGGATGACCAGATTAAGTATCTTGATCAAAGGACTTGTTTTAAGCAATGTCAGGTAGGTATCTTGCTGTTTCCACAGTTCATCCCTAACCTCTTGAATCCTCTTAGGATCCATTGGCATACCTGTCAATTCCATCTGTATGATGGTTTTGAGGCTAGGTAGCATCAGAGTCCTATAAAGCTCTTCCTGATGATCCTGGACCATCCTAGTGACATACTTGTCAAAGACAAACCATGTTGACAGAGCATCAATCAGGTTGTACTGAAGCAAGTCCTTCAAAGCAATCTTACGAATATCCTTAATGTCACTTTGTGCCCAATTACCTGCAAACTCTTGAGCCAGTGCTTTCAAGCCCAACACATTACCTGCAGTGCTATTGGTAGCTAAATAAGCAATGATCTTGGTGTCGTGGAACCTTCTTGTCATGGTTTCCAAACCAACCAATAAACCAAGGGTATCCAGTGAATCCTTCATGAACAAGGTATAGATCAATATTTTCACATCAAAGCTTGCATTGTGAAATATCAACTCACCTTGATAAGCTTCAAAGAATTGACGTAGCAATGCACGTACTTTCATATTCCATTCAAATATACCTTCTAATTTATCTGGTGCAGGTGGATCTACCTTTTCGTAGTCACAAGCAAAAGCAATCCCATTGTGTCGGTCCCAAGCAAAAGCAATACTACCAATACCTGCTTCATTAAACTTTAGTGAGAAGGTTTCAATGTCACAAGTGAGGGTAGGATACTGATGTAATGAACTTAATGCATCACTAATTTGTTCTACTGTCTTTGGATACTGTGAAGAGTGAATAACATGAGAATCAAAGGCTTCATACGTACCATCAACAATACTACTCAATGCAAACAGACTTCTATCAAGCTTTGACTGCAATTCAGGATTAAAAATCAATGATTGATAGTTAATACCAAGTACTACTTGCAAATGTTCATATCCTTTGTATTTGCAAGGCATTACATAGCCAAAACAAGGATCAGCCTTAGTTTGTTTGGTTAGTAATTTAAAGTAATTGGTATCAGCCACATAGAGATACTTAACACCAATCAAATCAACTGAAGGAAGCAATATTGCAAGGTATTCCTTCATAAACTTAGCAGAGACTTTATTACTAGCCTCATACTTCAAGTTAAAAGCAATAATTTGGTCATTGTTAACACCGAGTGCCAACAATGGTGTCACATAATTACTTAAAATCTCTTGTTTGTTAAAAGAAGTATTTTTCAACAGAATAGCAGCACAGTAATGTTCTGACTCTGCAAAGACAATATGCTTCATAGTTTCTCTCAGTTATTAATCAGGATATTCAATGTAAGTGCGGATGTATATATCAAAGTCTTCTGGTGATCCCCACTCTTCAGTATCAGAAGGTTCTTCACCTAAGCGACGCGCACCAAACTGATTTGAATCCATAGAATCAAACCAATTAATAATCTCATCAACATCAGGGTACACATCAGACCATTTCCAGCCTTCAATGAAGTAAAAAATACCTATATCTTTAATTGATTTTTCAAGTTTATGCACACATTTTGGAATGGTTTGTGTCAGTAAATCCTGAGTTGCAATCGTCTTACTAATTGCAATGACAACATCTGATCGGTATCCCATAATATATCCTTAAATAAGTAGGTTACTAACTAAACGGTGTTTAATCAAACCAATTGAAATCTGATTAGCATCCTGTAGTTCAAGAACACTCTCTGGAGCCAAGCGAGTTGCTCTACATGGACAGCTAGCAACCATCTTTTCAACAGGGCTATGAATAGCATCAGGAAATACCTTCAAATAATCTTGAATGTAATTAGATGAATTTAGTACTTGATTTATAAAACCAACTACATACGGTATTTCATAGTTATTAAGTTGCCTCAAATCCCTTAAATACTCATCCATAACTGGAATAAGTTGTTTTGATAACCTTGGTAATTTTCTGGGAAGCTCTACTAGATTAATGGAATAGGTTTCTCCCTTATAAGAAAAAACCTGATCACCAACACCAAAAAGAACACAGTTTTTATTGATTATTTCAACCAAACGAAAATTAAACTGTTTTAAAATTGGACTATAAATATACTCAAAGATATTATCTTTGATTTGTTTTTTTGTCCGAGGATCATGCAAAATTTGCGTATCCATTTATACTTTCCCAAAAAATAAGTTATGCAATATCTCCAGTTAAAAATACCTGAGACTTTGCCCTACTAACACCTACATACAACATCCTTGCGATTTGATTCCCACTATTACAGCGACGAATATCATCAAGGTCTATAAACACCCGATCAAAAGTTGAACCTTGAGCTTTGTTTACTGTACAAGCATACGCTGCACGTAAGTCAATCCATTCGTTATCAATGCGTTGCACGACCTTAAAGTTCTCTTCAGCTTTAGCCTTCTTCAGAGCAGTATTCTTTTCTGTTAATGATTTAGGTCCAAATACATGAACGCAACCATCAATAACGTAATTATTGCCTGGAACACCATACTCTTCAGTATCTTCAGATATAGCTGAGATTTGCACTAACTGATCTGTTTTCAAAGCACTACGACCATAGGTAACAAACTTATTGCAAATAGCATAGTCACCTACCTGAAAGTCAGGATCACCCGTTATATGGTCACTGATAGCGTGGTTGTATCCGATAACACACTTGTTGGTCCAAGCAAGCACCTTGGAATCTGCGTAACGCCAATCAGGACGAGTGAACTCAGATTCAATGGCGCTATTAAAGTCATCCCTAGGGAGATACTTGATCGCTTGCCCATCGGGCACAAAGCTAAAGAACTCCCCAGTGTTAACTGTGTTCCTGAACTTGGTAGATAGATCAACAATGGGGTTCCCTTCAGCTTGTCGTACAACCTGGGTCAACTTAGCACCACTGAAATGAGCATCAAATACAGGAGTTCCTGATGACTTCACAGGGGTAAGTTGTGCCGGATCACCCATAAAAACAATCTTACAGTTCTTGGTTAGTTTGAAAATTAAACCAAGCAAAGCAGAGTCAATATAACTAGCTTCATCAATAAATAACAAGGTGTCTTCTATAGGTATAAGACTACGAGGAATCAATGTAGTTACATTAGTTTTATAGTCTGTCTGTACTCGCAAACCAAGAAAGGAATGAATAGTAGATACATTTTGTTTAGTAAGATTACTAAAATTCTCTGCTGCTTTGTTCGTAGTTGCAGTCAATTGAGTCTGATAAAACTTAGTAGTTGGATCAATAAGTTTTATTGCTGCCATGTACTTAGGCAACTCTGCTAACAGGTAACTTACTAAAGTAGTTTTACCTGTTCCTGAATAACCCGACAAAACAAAAACAGATTCAACTGGATCAATTAAAAAATTATGAAATGCTTCCATTGCATTCAACTGGTCGGCGGTTAAAGTAAACATTTTTTTCCTAATCAATTTGCAACTGAAATTCTTTTACATCATCTATAGAGATATTAAGCAACATGGCAATCTTATGTTGTTCATATTCTTCGCATGACATAGTAGAAAACAAAATCTTCTCACGTTCAAGCACACCAATAGTATGCTTTCCGTTGTATGGGTCGTTATATTGCTCTGCATTGGTCAATGCACTTAAAAGAGTTATTCCATCTTTATAAGGTAGTACTATTTTCAAGTTATAAGCCAGGTTAACAACCATAAAGTTCTCTTTTGGTTTTCTAGCTTGTACTTTTTTTACCGCTTCTTTATATTCCATTATTTAAATCTCGTAGTTAATAATTTTTCCAAATTTTGATGTAAATTTCTTATTATTGTGTATAACCCAAATAACCTCAGACTTAGGAGTTATATCACTAAACTCAAAATATCCATCAGTGAATACAAGCAATAACTGAGGTCTATTTTGTTGAGTCCATTCAAGTACAGGATTAATATCTGTACCTCCACCACCTGTAAATTTAACCTTGCTAAGTTCTTGTATAGAACTAATTGAGTTTGTCATAATAATTTCAGTATCAAACTGAATCAATGTAAGTTTCTCTGGCTTCATCATTCGCAAAATGCAATGCACTTCAGAGATAAACTGAGTAAAGTCTTTCTCATTTACAGAACCAGAGGTATCAACAGCTACTGCAATACTCATAAGATTTTCACTGTACAGGCTTGGTAGATGATGCTTAGGAAAGAACCTGCGATTAGGTTTACGAAAGGTGTAATCATTCTTTGCCATACTCTGTAGATATTTCTGCAAAATACGGTTCCAAGGAAGCTTTGGATCAAGTAATTTATTCAGAAAAATCTGAATATCACCTGGAATACTTCCTGCAGCATCGTTCTGCATCTTTGATTGAATAGCTGCTCTAACTAGAATGTCTTGTACCTGTTGCTGAAGCGCTTCAGATGGCCCATCCGGCTCCATCAGGTCCATATCAACATCTTTGCTTTGAGAGTCTGGAATGAGGCTATAGACCTCTTCAGTACTCATTTCTTTGTACTGTGGATCAGCTAAACCCACACTAGGCATCGTAAAACCACGATCAATCAGCATTAGATTGATAACATGATCAGCCGCTACATTCCATTTAGATGGTTCTCTTGTATGTAGCCTATCCATGTGCAAGTAAGCCACGTGCATTGCTTCATGCAACAACAAGAACACTCTTTCATCTGGTTTCAATGACAAAAAGAACGCAGGACTAAACCTGATTTCAGTACCATTGGTACATGCTGTACGAATAGTGTCATCCCATACATGTTTCAAACTGAAACAAATTGTTGTAAAGAATGCACTATCAGCCTTAGACATAAGTTGAATCTTTGCCTTATTCAACGCTTGTTGAAGAATATCAAGTTGTTCCATATACCTTCTTTGTTAAAGTCTGTAAATCACGGAGCGCAAGGATGCGCCTACTACATACCAATTATTAGGTTTGGATAATTTTCAATAATTACAATCAGACCAAAAGCTAAACCAATTAACAACCAAATGAGCCAGTTATATGATCTCGGCTTGTAATGAAACAAGCTGTATGCTTCAGATACACCGCAAGGAAATGCTTCCATTACAGTGCGTTTAAACCTTGCTGTGGTGTCGTTATGGTCTGCACCAAGAGTAATGATTGGCATGGTTTTTCCAATAAAAAAGCCACTGCTAAGAGTGGCTTAGTTTGAATAGGTGGCGTATCGCTTGCGCCAAGTATCACTAGCGCACTTTTGGAGTGCTGTGACTCTTAAATTTAGGCTACTACGTCATGACATCGCAAGAACTACCAAGATTGTTTCATTTGGGTTCGCCAAGGTAAACTAACACGCAATTAGTTAGATATTGTGCTTCATTAACCTAATATATAGGTGACTCCTTATGGGAGTCAATTGACACTTGAACCTTAAGCTGCAACTGTGATATTCAACTGACTACAGATAGCTTCGAGCATTCGCTGAATACTAAGCAAATCAACAGATTCAGATGTATTTTGCTCTTTCACTGGCACACTAGTTCGTGTCGAACGATCTGGCAAGATTGCCATCAATACATCAGTGGTATTGTCATCATAAAGAATCACACGACCATGTTTAATAACTGGTGTACATTTTTCATCAAGCAAACTAAGCAAGGTAGTTTGACCAAATTTACGACCTGCAGAGCGAAGTTCTTTTGCAATTTCAGAGGGAGTTTTCATAGTCACATTCAAAAAAGCTGGGTTGCATTGTTAGTAAGCCAAGCACTTACAGCAGGATGAGCATTCATCTGACGGTTACGTCGAACTGTCTCACGTAGGCACACTACTTGAAATTCAATAGGAAGTCGTATTACAAATTCCATGAGTGCACTAAAGTTGTCCTTAGTAGCATTATGACTAATAGAACCAGTTAGTGCGAACAAAATACTAGGTTCTACGGGTACTTTAATGCCTTTAGGGTTAGCAATAATATTTACTAGCTTAGGAAGATCATTGTAAATCTTGCAAAAACCAACAAACTCACGTGCTAGACCCTCACTAATTGTTCCAGCAAGCATAGTAAGAAACTCTGGCTCACTTTCATCAACTACTGATAGCACTCTATTGGCAAACTCCCATGTTCTAGGTGAACCATAGGTGTTATCTGTGTGATCAGGCTTGAATGTGTAAAGATTACCTGGTTTAAAGTTGATATAACTGGTAATACGGTGGTCTATACCTGTATCAGCAGCCCAATCGACCCATTCCTTAGCATCTACCACCAATTCAAGGTGTACTAATCGTGACTGCAATGCAGTACTCATACTCTGCACAATAGCATTGTCTGTTTCTAGATTACCAGCACAAACAATGGCTACATTCTTGTGCAAATGATGAATACCAACCATCCTATCCAATACTAACTTGTAAGCCGCAGCTTGAACTGCTGGTGAAGCAGAATTAAATTCATCAAGGAATAGTACCCAACCGGAATAACCATCAGGCAATGGGTCACCTACGATTGGAAAAGTGTTCATAGGCACATAGCCAGCCTTGTTACCAATGATCTGTGGAAAGCCAAGAAGATCTGTGGGATCACATTGACTTAACCGCAAATCAATGACTTGTAAGTTGTAGTTCTTTGCAATCTGATGAACTATCTGTGATTTTCCAGTTCCAGGGCTACCAACCACCATTGGCACCAATTTGGCTTGAATAAACTTGGTAATAATGTTTATTGCTTGGCTAATCTTCACTTGCATTGTTTATTCTCCATTAATAAGTTACCACCAACTATCATAAATAACAGCTTGTTTTGCCTTAAATGCTTTACGACACTTATCTACAAACTCAAGTACTTCATCTTTATCCTCATCACTAAAGGTATCAGAATACCCAAAGAAAAATCCACTAACAGGTCTAAGTGATTTGGTTTTAGCTGCCTCTTCCAAATCATCAATGTCTTCAGGCATCAACCTAACTTGTTGACAATTGAAGTCACCAGTACCACCTTTGGTTTCATAAAGTATCTGCATCCATGTATGAAGAGCACTAAACTTACGCCAATAAGCAAAGTTAGTATTAACACCACATTTAGGTTTATTATCTTTTCGATAAAACTTGTGAGTCATGTTAATTTGACTATCTCCTATCAACTTAGCAGGTACGCTATAAGCAAACATATCTAATCCAATTTTGGGTTCCTCTTTTCTTAAAAATGATTAACATGGAAGCCATATTTAGCATTAGCATTTTGTTTAGCTAATGTGGCTTCTTCTCTTGTTTCAAAACAACCAATGTGTCTATTGATTCCATCTACACGAATTTGTGCTCTCCAACTACCACTAGGCAATTGATAAACACCAGATACACCTGACGAATTTGAATGACGCTTACCAAGATTTCTATTGTTTTCAACTCTAGTAACTTTTCTTAAGTTACTAAAGACATTGTTCAGTTTATTGTGATCAATATGGTCAATCACATATCCTTCAAGCAATGCATTGGTATGTAACGCATAGGCAACTCTATGCAGAAGAAGCGCACGTTGTTTCCCATTAAGTTTGCACAGTACACGGTAGTACCCAAGCTCACTAATTGAGGTGAGTAGTTTCCTTGTACCAGCTTTACCCCAGTTAATACCGAATACTTCACCTGTAATGTGGTTGTACTCAAACTTTTCTTTTAACTGTTCAATGGTGTAAGACATAATAATATACTCCTGTAATTACAAGAGTATATTATACTGTTGTTTGCACATTACTGTAATTAAGGCCCATGATTAATCCTTAAGTTCTTTTAACAATGTATTTTGATAAGTCATCAACAAAGCAATAAG
>Ga0316607_1000381_pt1 | contig 16597 bp, 11 predicted proteins | sample MIS2016062E_MG_FD_207674 | JGI IMG/M metagenome (GOLD analysis project Ga0316607, IMG submission 207674) | Microbial mat bacterial communities from Middle Island sinkhole, Lake Huron, Michigan, United States - MIS.2016.062E | ecosystem: Environmental > Aquatic > Freshwater > Lake > Sediment...
CGCTGGGCTGCCGCCCCCATAATATGCAGCGTCGGCATAATAACCAGCGTCGGCGGAGTTGCCTGGGTTAGCGAAGTCGGCGGAGTTGGCCTCTTGAAGCTGCTTTCCGTAGACAGATTCTGGTGGCGGGTTTCCTGGCCCCCAAAGCTGACTGCCTATTTGTTGAACGGCTTCACCAACAGTATTTCCGGCAGTATTTCCGGCAGTATTTCCGGCAGTATTTCCGGCAGTATTTCCGGCAGTATTTCCGGCAGTATTCCAGCCCCTATTCCCGCCCCTATTTCCGGCACTATTCCCGGCACTATTCCCAGCGCTATTCCCGGCACTATTCCCGGCACTATTCCCGGCACTATTCTCGGCACTATTCTCGGCACTATTCCAGGCACTATTCCCAGCACTATTCCCAGCACTATTCTCGGCACTATTCCCAGCACTATTCTCGGCACTATTCCAGGCACTATTCTCGGCACTATTCCAGGCGCTATTCTCGGCACTATTCCAGGCGCTATTCCCAGGAGGAGGGGTAGCTATGTAGGGCTCGTCTGCGATCGAGTTTTGAGGGTCTCCGTTGCCTGCTTCGGCATCTGCTGTCATCGGCTCTTGGGCATCAGAAGACCCGCACAGGTCTCCTACTCCTTGTCCTGATGTCACAGTACCTTGGCAGCCGGTCGATCGTTCGGCAAACTCTATTGCTGTGGGCGATTCATAGCCGTTGGTAGCCCCTAGGCTGTAGTCTGTGTTGTCGATGTAAGCGTTGGCGGGGTTAATTGGCGCTTCAAAAGGAGGTTCCTGGGCCGTCGGTTCTGGCAGGGGAATCAGTGCGGGTTCTGGCAAATAATCTGGGGCCGGGGGGGGTTCGGCGGCCTGGGGTTCTGGAACGTAGGCCGGTGCGGGGGCTAGTTCGATATAGGTAGATTGTTGCGGAATTTCGGCTGATGGTTCGACGTAGGGTTCTGGCTCCGCGACTGGGGGTAGTGCCTCTTCGATGGGTTCGGGTTCTGGGGCTGGGGGCGGGGCTTCAAATGCTGCCTGGGGTTCTGGTTCGGCGGGGATGGTCAGTTCTGCTAGGGGTGTTTCGGTTTGTGCCCAAACTAGGCCGTGGCCCAGCAGTCCCAGACTGGTAAAGCAACTCAGTCCCACCAGCAGAGTGCGATCGGACAAAAGACGTCCTCTTGTCCGGGCGCTTGTAGGCTGCTTGTTGTGCTCTTTGGTGTTCAAATCGGCTGTTTTTTGCTTGTCTGAGACTGGTTTCACGATTTTTTTTCCGAACTCTACAGGGGGGGCGCAAGGAGATCTAAGTCAGGATCGAATGTATTGCAATCCTTGTCTTTAAATACAGCCCAAATTGATTGTACCGGAGCTCACTACTCACAGCCAACACTGATGACCAAGTATTTCGGTCAGCGCGAATTAGTTAAATTCACCTGTGCGGTTAAACTTGGGAATGCAAAACTGTTCAATATTTAGAATACAACGCAAGTGACTCGGTTGGGGAAGCATGGATTTAATGAGTTTAGCTGACGACGATCGCTCGACCAATTTTCGGGACTCTGAATCCGTTGGACCAGATGGTGTTACTTGGCAGTGGCAAAGTTGGGAAGGCTTACCTTATCTGACTTGTAGCTTGCTTTCGATGTGCTCTCATGGCTTTTTTACTCAGGATTTTTCGCCCCGTGGGCCGATCGACTTGACCGAAATTCTCTCCCCCGGAGCATTGGTTTACCGCCTCCAGCAGGTGCATGGCAATGCTGTACTCAACACTGGTGTGGTACTGCCTGTTTCTCCTAGTTCTCCAGACCCGGAAACTGCTGCTGAAAGTTATGCTGAGGCTGATGGCTTGGTGACTCAGGGTCCGTTTGAGGCGGTGTGGGTTTGTAGCGCCGATTGTGTGCCGGTGCTGATTGCTGACGATCGCACTCTCCAAGTCGCCGCAGTTCACGCTGGTTGGCGCGGGACTGCTGCTAAGATATTACCAGAGGCGATCGCTCAACTTGTGGCACAAGGCAGTAAAAGAGAAAATCTGAGGATTGCTATGGGGCCGGCGATCGCTGGAGAGGTTTACCAGGTATCTGTGGAAGTGGCAGCGGAACTAGGGGCTACTGTTGCTCCTGAAGCTGCTGTTAGTACCGCAGCCGACATTCTGGAGTTTTTGCACCAACTGCCCGAAACGCCTGTATTTGCCGATCCAGAGCCGGGAAAGGTACGCTTGGACGTTCGTCGCTTGAATGCTCTGCAATTGCAGCAGTTGGGAATTAGTCTTTCTCAAGTGGCGATCGCTCCTTACTGTACTTATTCTGATTCGGCTCGCTTTTTTTCCTACCGTCGCGATCGACTCAAAAAAGTCCAATGGTCAGGAATTGTGAGCGGCGGCGGGACAAGTCCCTCACGGGGGTAGAAGGCATGAGTCAGAAGGCAAAATTTTAGATTAGCAAGCTAAAAATCAAAATCTTTGTATTCATGTTTTTTTCTTGACTTCTAGCTTCTGTCTTTTGCCCTCAGATTGGCATTTTCAGGAATATGCGTAAAGGTTTGCTGGTTCCTGGCCCAAAGCACTAAAAACTAGCAGCTAAACTTTTGGGAAAGCGGCGATCGCCCCCGCCCCGCTTTCCTCTCTTGTTAATATTGCCCTATAATGAGAGTCTCCAGCGGGTTAGTAAAATGAGTGAGCCAACTCCCTATCAACTGCTTGAAGTCGATGAAGATGCTTCCTTTGATGAAGTGCAAGAGGCACGTACTCGTCTGACCAAGCAGTACATCGGTGATCAGAAACGTTTAGAATCGATCGAAGCTGCTTATGATGCGATCCTCATGGACCGCTTGCGACAGCGACAGGAAGGTAAAATTAAAGTCCCCGAACGCATCCGCTTTCCAGAGCGGCTGGCTCCTACACCGGCCAGCTTTGCTCCGGCTCCTCCATCTGGGAGCCCTGCTTGGCTGCAACGGCTCATCGATACTCCGAGTCGATCGGATATTTTGTGGCCTGCTGGAGTGTATGTCGGTTTGGGCGGACTAAGTATTTATCCGGCGGCTAATGATTCTCTACTACAGTTGACTCTGGCTCTGGGGGTCGGCTGTTGTCTTTATTTTGTTAATCGCAAGGAACAAAAATTTGGTCGGGCTGTGCTGCTGACTGTGGCTGGCTTGGTTATTGGCTTGGTGCTGGGAGGCCTTTTGGGTTCTTTCGTTAGTCCGGCATTTATAACAACAGAGAAATTTATCGCTTTGTTTACGTTTTTTATTCTGTGGTTGGTAAGCGGTTTTCTGCGATAGTCAATAGTCAGGAGTCAAGAGTCGGTAGTCAGTAGTCAGTAGTCATTGGCTAATTGTTATTTGTTAATTGTTGTTGGTTATTTTGGGGCTTGTAGTTGTTAGGTGTTAGTCGTTGGTTGTGGATTGTCAGTAGTAGCTAATAACTCATAATCAATGACCAATAACTGATAACCAATGACTAATGACCGGTGGCTGCTGACTACTGACTACTGACTATCTAAAATGATCTCAACTGCTTCGTCCAAATTGTTGGCGATTAAATCGGGTTGGTACTTGCCTAGTTGGGTGCGATCGCGAATCCCGCACAAAACACCAATTACCTTGACACCGTGCGTTTTTGCTGCTATAATATCCGCCTCCGTATCCCCCACCATCCAAATCTCAGAAGCTGATGGCAGTTCAGTCAGAGCTTTGGCCATCAGCAGGGGCTTGTCTTTGACATCCCCGGTTTTGACGTAATCGTTGGGGAGGCAATAGCGACGGTTTTCTGGGAAAAATTCCCCTAAATTGCAGCGGTTGAAGGCTTCGTCGAGTTCCCGAACACGGCGCATGGTCATCACCACTAAGTCTACTCCGGCGCGCTGTATCTTTTCTAGGGTTTCCACCGTGCCGGACACTGGTCGATCGTACATCAGGTAAGGTAGCGTGTGGACGGTTTGACGACGTTTTTCGGCAAATTCCCTGGATTGGGCTGAATCTAATCCTGAGAGGATGCCGATTTCGGTTTCGGGAACGCGGGCGCGCTTCATTTGCCAAAACTCGGCTTTGGGGAGTACGCGCACTTTTTGGTCTGAACGTTGGGTCTCCGTCAGACAGTGCTCGTAAACTCGGTAATAGCGATCGGACACATCCATTATGGGCCCGTCAAAGTCTGTAATCAGTCTCAGCATTGACCAGAGTATTGTTAAGATTGTATACAAATTGTTCTCTACTCTATCACTTAAAAGGTAACAGCTCAAGATCCAAAAATTGACACAATAGCCTTGGGAAAGATAAATTAGCCAGCAGTAACAGTTGCTTTCAGCCACCAGGAGTAAAAACCCTGATGCTAAAATAGCACTCCAATAACAACTAACTTGATCTGCTAACCTTTGAGAGTGATGCTCTACAATAACGAAATGCTTCCTACATTAAGTTTACAGGGCAGCCCGATAAGTATCAACATTCTTCTTTATAAGCTGTTATCCTTGCGTAGGCTGGAATACCTGGCAGTCGATCGACAACTCAATATTCAAGAAATATCTTTGAAAGTGCAAGAGTTTGCCGAGGTTCCTGCTGCGGTAAAAAAAGGAAAAGATGTGCGCGAAAGTTTTCCAGAATTAATAGGAATGGAAGAAATTCTGGAGGATATCCTGGAAGAAAAGCAGCCAGATTTTCAGTTAAAATCAATTATGCGGATTCTCGATGACGGTACTTTTTTGTATCTAGATTTGTACATTTTTGGTTATATAGAAGAGCTCAAATCAGAGAGATTAATGCTTGTTTACGAGGACGTAACAGACAGTATGGCAGCTCATCAAAGCATGGTTCAGCACGCCAACGAAAACAGTATTAAACTCGATTACTTAGCTACGGCTCGTGATTATATTGAGAAAATTATTAACTCGCTAGGTGATATTTTATTAGTAACATCTGGATCGGGAAAAATCAAAAAAGTCAATCAATCAGCACAACTATTATTTGGCTATAGCGAATCGGAATTAATCGGTCAACCGATATCAATGATTACTGCTGGCGAGGATTTGCTACGTCAAGTCAGCCAGCTAGCTCATGCACTTAAAAGCGAATATTGGCATCAGGTAAAGGTAGTTTGCAAAACTAAAACAAGTTCAAAACTGACGATCGCCTTTTCCTGTTCTACTATCGAAACAAGCATAGAAAGCAAGCACGCATCCAGCGCCACCATACAAGATTTTGTCTATATCGGTAGGGATATTACGGAGCAGCAGCGCACAAAAAATCGTCAAAAAGCACAGTATGCTCTAACTCGCATCTTGTCAGAATCGAATTCTCTAGAGAGCGTAATTCAGAAAATTTTACAAGCTATCTGCGAAAATTTGGGGTGGGATGTAGGCGAACTTTGGATGCCCGTTACAAATGAGGAAGAAACGAGATTTGAACAAAAAAAAAAGTCAGAAAAACAGTCGTTTTTGTCCGTGGAATTTGGCTGTCCAGTTGCAGAAACTCCTGTTTTGCGGCGGGTGGGGGTTTGGCAAGGAATAGCTGAAGTTGGAAATTTTATTGAAAGTAGCGAGCAGATTACTTTTGCTCCGGGTATGGGTTTACCGGGAGCAGTTTGGAAAAGCGGTCATCCGCAGTGGATGACTGATCTAGTTAAAGATAGCAATTTCGTGCGATCGCACTTAGCTAAGCAAGTGGGACTACGATCGGGTTTTGCTTTCCCCATTCACGCTAGCGGTCAAGTTGTGGGAGTAATGACTTTTTTATGTCAAGAAGAAAAGCCCCCGGATCAAGATTTGCTTCAGATGATGGCTGCTGCGGGTTCCCAATTGGGCGAGTTTTTGAAGCGTAAATATGCCGAAAAAGAATTGCAGGAAGCAGAAGCTTCAATCCGAATTTTGTACGAACAGGAGAAACGGCAAAGCGAAGAATTGCAAGAGAAAAATTTAGCTTTAGAACAGGCCAAATTAGAGTTAGAAGCTGCTAACCGGGAATTGCAGCGGATCGCGTCTGTAGACGGCTTGACTAAGATTGCCAACCGCCGCTGTTTTGACAAAACATTGGAGTTGGAATGGCAGCAAATGAATAGAGAGAAACAACCCCTGTCTTTAATTTTGTGCGACCTCGATTTTTTCAAACTTTACAATGATAATTGTGGGCATCAAGGAGGTGACGAATGTTTAAAACAAGTGGCTGAGATTTTAGAGAGAAATGCTCAGCGGGCAGGAGATTTAGCGGCCCGCTACGGTGGCGAAGAATTTGCGGTAATTTTGCCACGGACTGATGCTAGTGGTGCCCTGCGGGTAGCTGAATCAATTCGTAGCGATTTGAAAGCCGCGGCAATTTATCACCCTGGTTCAAAAGTAAGTAAGTTTGTGACTCTCAGTATGGGCGTTGCTAGTGCTGTTGCCGGTGATCGATTATCCGTTGAGGAGATAATTGGGGAAGCCGATCGCTCCCTTTACCGAGCTAAGCTAGAAGGGCGCGATCGCATAGTTTGCCTCAATTATTCAAAGAGTTCTAAGTAGCTGGACAAAAATAAACAATGTCATTGCGAGGAACGAAGCAATCTCAAACCGCAAGCTCATTGCGACGCACAGCGAACAATGACATGGTTACGTTTATTTATGTCCGACTACTTAAATAGTTAAGTTTCCTGAAAAATAACTACTATATTTATGGTAAAATGATTTTTGTAAAATAACCACAGAGACACACAGTCCGCCCAAAAATTAACAAGTAATTGCAGCGAGGGAAAGGAGTATTTTTTGATGATTGTAAGACCAGCAAAAATCGCTGACGCACCTGCAATTGCACGAGTGAATGTAGACACTTGGCGGACAGCTTACCGGACAATTGTACCAGCAGATTATCTCGCAAAATTGTCTTATGAAAAGCGAGAAATCAGTTGGCTAGAAATTATTTCGACAGCCGAAAAAAATGCACATTTTGTGTATGTTGCTGAGAACAAGTCAGGAAAAATTGTGGGTTTTGCTGCGGGCGGCCGGGAGCGAATGGGCAAATATATGTATCAAGGAGAATTATTTGCTATCTATATTTTGGAGGAATATCAACGTCAAGGTATTGGACGCCAACTCCTGGGCTGCGTTGCAGCAAAATTAGCTGATTTAGGTTTGAATTCGCTAATGGTTTGGGTGCTAGGAGACAATTCAGCCTGTAGGTTTTATGAAGCTTTGGGAGGTGAGAAAGTTGACGAACTGCAAACAAGCAGAGCCGGAGTTCTACTTAAGGAAATTGCCTACGGATGGACAGACATAGCAGTGCTGAAAAGCACATAAAGGCAACCTAAAAATTTGATGTTGTGTCAATCATTTTTCAAACTGCCCCGTTTCATTTGTTCCCGTTCAATTGCCTCAAACAGAGCCCGAAAATTTCCAGCCCCAAAACCTCCAGCTTGTACTTGTTTACCATTAACTAAGGTAACTCGACGCTCAATTATTTCAAAAAAGAAAGTTGGTTCGGCAAAAATTGGCTGCGTAAAGATTTGCAGCAGCATCGCTTCGGGAGTATCTTTTTGCCAATCCACCAAAACTTGAGAATCTGCAATTTCCGGCCAATCTGCCGGCAAATAATTTTGTCGCTGTTGCAATTCGGAGTAGTAAGTCGAGGGAACTGGCAGAAAAGGCAAACCGCGCGATCGCAAATTAGCAACGGCCCGTACAATATTATCAGTTTGCAAAGCCATATGCTGAATTCCCGGCCCCTGATTTGCATCCAAAAACTCTTGAATTTGAGAATTAGGCGATGCCGATTCATTAATCGGCAATTGCACCCCACCTTCAGCATGAACCATAACCCGACTTCGCAAAGCCGATTTGTCAGTCTGAATATCAAAATTTTGCTGCGGCTGAAAACCTAATATTTTTTGATACCAATTAACAGCACTGTCCAAATCGCCCGTTTCCACATTTAACACTACGTGGTCAATATTGGTGAACAGCGGGATCTCAGGAGAATTTGGTGGCAGTAAATTCTCGCCAATTCGCTCGATCAGCGTGTGACTTAAATCTCCCCAGCCAGCAATTTTTGCCCGTTTAAAACGGCCTCCGACCTTTAGGTCTTCTTGAATCGGTTCGAGAAGTTTCGCCCCCTCAGCAGCCGCTCTAGCTATTGCTAATTCAATATTTTTGACCCGGAAACTCACATCGGCAATGCCTGGAGGATGCAATTTCAACCAACTAGCGACGGGACTAGCGGGTGTCAGGGGGGAAGACAAAACAAAACAGATATTGCCGCTGTTCACAACTTCAGTGTGAGTGTGGCTGTTTGAATAACCTGCTGTTGCTTGAAAGCCTAATTTGCTGACAAACCAGTCCCGCGATGCTGCTGCATCTTCAGTGTAAAAGTGAATGCGATCGAACTCCATAATCAATAATTGAAAATGGCAAGTGGAAAATGGAAATTCAGCAGAGTTGCGACGCACAACCGCCAGGTATGGACTGAGGAATGGATAATTTTCATCAAAAAAATGGGTTGAAACCCCGTCCTTCTAGGACGGCTTTATATTTCCCCTTTCGGGGTAGAGGGGCTAGTAGCCCCTCTCTTGGAGATATGGTTGTCTCCGGCCCCTTTCGGGTAATGCGACGCACTGAGCGTAGTCGAAGTGTTAGCTTCGCCAATGTTTTAAAAGCTTGTTAAACCTGCAACACTGTTTCAGTGACCTTAAAACTGTTTAATTGCAGATGACAGAGCGGAAAACTAGCTTCGCATTCTCCGGTGTCTTGACTCAAAAAACGTAGCCAGTTAAGGCGATAGCTGGTCAGAATGGCTTGCGCTGATTACTCTTGCAAGCCCCGTCCCTTAAGGGCGGGGTTCCTGACGGGTTCCAGATCAATGCAACTAATAATAACCTAAAAATAGCAGATCTGATGTCTTCCTGAAGACAGAATATCGGTGGGCTGCTTAATTGCTAGAAAAACCAATGACTTTCCGGCTGAATATTAATCTCCCTTGGCACAGCTTGTGGCAGAAAGAGCAAACATAATTGCATTAGCAGCAGTTTCTGTGCTCAACATTTTTGACCTATCTACCTTCAAACTGACATGATCCCAAAAGGGAGAATCCACCCCACCAAAATAGAATAGCTTGACACTCCCCAGCCTGAAGGCGTGGGGCTTTGATCTACGACATGACGTGCTGCGGACAGGATTTCTCCAACCTGAGTAGAGGTATTATCAGAAAATTGGGGAATTGGGAATTGGGAATGAGGAATGAGGAATGGCTATTTTATAGAAACTTGCCAGCCTTTTTCGGCTTTTTTAAGCTGGAGAGAGTCGCAGGATTGTAAAAATTTAGGGAATTTTCTACTGAGATTAAAGTCCTTAATGATTTGGGTAATCTGTTGGCCGTATTGTCTGTGAAATTCGCTGCCTACATTTGAGAGAAATACATAATTTTCGGGAGAGTTGCCAGTTAAGTCTCTAACTATTTTGACAAGAGCTTTTTCCAAGTCTTCAAAAGAATTTATAGCTGTTAAGCTAGAAGGTGCTGCAATACTGTTGTTGAGAATCTCTGGATTGTTAAGGATTGGGGGTTTTGGGGACAATTTTACTTCAAAAATAGTGACATAGGCTTGAGAAGTCTCTGAAGGTTTGTGAAGGACAAACTCGGTCGGATATTTGAGAAAAATATCCCTGCTTTTAGTGCCTAGCAGGTGAGGAGCAACAACTTGATTGAGGGCTAAGCCGTAAGTTTCTCTAAATAATGCTGAAATTGTCGAAATTTTTACCCACTGATTTGATGTGCGTTCTTGCTCTTTTTTGATTAACTGTTTTAACTGAATAACTAATTGTTCAATGGGCGGAATTTCTGGTTTAGATGTGAGGGAATGGGTTTCAAGTTGTCCGGTTCTGCTGTTTAAAACTATGATTTTATCTGCTTGCTTGCGGACTTGAAATACTGTTAATCCGTGGGCTTGAAGTGTATTGCTGAGGTGTGTTAGAGCTCGATCGGACGAACAGACAAAAATCTCCTTGGCTGTGGGATAGTGCACGAAAATTGATGCTCCTACGGTAGCCATTTTTAAGTCGGCGCTGTCTTTTCCTGGGGGAACGTGAATGAGTTGATAGCCACGTTCGTGAAATTCAGCATCTTTTTTGCCCATGCTGCGCCAATTAGCAAAGGCTACTTTGATTTGAATGGGATACAGGGAGATTCCCTCTAGGAATTTTTCGGTTTCGATGTTGAGTTGCAAGTTTTCGACATCTAGCAGCAGGATAGCAATACCGACAGTAGGGGAGGCTGTTTGATGTGCTGGCGGATTTGGAAGTGTTGATGAAACTGAGTTATTTGATGTAGCTGCTGAATTTTGAGATTCGGCGAGTTGCTGAATTTTGGCAAATAATTTGATGAATTGAGGCGAATTAATGAATTCTGGAATTAACAAAATTTCCAGGTATTTTTTGACCGTTAGCCGGAGCGAGTCTGTATCGATCGCTACTTTGAGGCGTTTTGTCAATTTTCCAATCAAAATTGACTGAAAATCAGGTTTTGCCCACTGGGTTTTCCTGTATTTTTCAGCTATCCATTCGGGATGCTCGGATTGAATGGTAACTAGAGCGTGAGCGATATAGCGACTGATGGCGCTGACTGTGGCAGATTCTTGAGTCGCCAACAAGGAGTTTCGATCGGGCATGACCCTTCACAATCTGGGATGGTGTCTAAATCTATGATAATGTTAATTTCCAGTTAGCAGTCGGACGATCGCCCACCAAATTAAACCCGCAACGATTAACGCCAACCCTGTCAGCCAAATTTGCCTCTCCACCCAGAAAGCCAGAAACAGACAGGAAGCCAAACCCCCAGGCTAGCCACTGTGGAGTCGTTCCGATGGGGAAAGTTGCAGCGCGGCGAGGTTGGTGATGGCGTAGTAGATGAAAACGGTAAAAGCGGTGACGACTCCCATCCCTAACTCGCGGACAAGTATAGGGTGGGCTTCTGGGCTAATCCTGAAAGTGCATCGGAAACGCGCTGAGCTTTAATCACTGTCCGCCCGACAGCAATGTTTTTGACGTTAATTGCAGCATTCACATCCCTATCCAATTCCAACCCGCAAGCATGGCAACTATGCCATCTATCTTGGATTTCTTTAAGGAGTTTAGTCCTTATTGACCGCAAGCCAAATAGAGAGGACTAAAGTCCTCACTACGAACAATATTAACCGAAACGGCCTTGAATATAATCCCTGGTGCTCGAATTACTTGCAGAAGTAAAAATCCGACTTGTCGGCCCAAATTCAACCAGGCGGCCGATGCGACTTTCATCAGTATTAAAAAAAGCCGTGTAATCAGAAACACGAGCCGCCTGCTGCATATTATGCGTCACAATCACCACAGTTAACTGCTGGCGCAGAGTCTGAAATAACTCTTCAATCTTCCTAGTAGAAATCGGATCGAGAGCCGAACAAGGTTCATCCATCAGCAAAATTTTCGGCTGCACCGCCAAAGCGCGAGCAATGCAAACTCGCTGCTGCTGTCCCCCCGAAATCCCCTGGGCAGATTTCTTTAAATTGTCTTTAACCTCATCCCAAAGCGCCACACTTTTCAGTGCAGATTCCACAATTTCATCTAATTCTGCTTTGCTTTTGCGGTCAAAAATCCTGACTCCGTAAGCAATATTATCGTAGATGCTCAGGGGAAAAGGATTCGGCCTTTGAAACACCATCCCAATTTGGCGGCGCAAACTATTAATGTTTACTTTCTGGCTGTAAATATCCTGTCCAAAAAACTCTACTCTTCCTTCTATTTGAACCTTTCCCTCCAATTCACCAATCCGGTTGAGAGCTTTGAGAAAAGTAGATTTCCCGCAACCTGAAGGGCCAATAATAGCTGTGACTTGCGGGTGAGGGATATTCATCGATAAATTTTCCAGGACTTTGTGAGTTCCGTAGTAAAAACTCAAGTCCTGAACCCGCAGTGCTGGCATTGCATTTGGCTCTATTTCTGGAGTCGCATCTTCTAGAAATTGCTCTGTATACTTGTCGGATTTTAAGTTAGCTTTAGGTTTCATTATTTTCCTGGTTATAGTGTTAATAGCTGACTGCACTTGAGTTGATTTATTGATCTTGCAAGCGTTTCCGAGTTACTGTACGGGATGCGACGCTAGCAATCAAAACCATGCCCAAAAGGACAGAGGCAGCAGTCCACGCCAATTCGTTCTGCTCTTTGTAAGGAGAGCTGGCGTAGCTATATATTAATACTGACAGAGAAGGAGTTGGAGTCAGCAGTGTCTCTGGAATTTCTTTGAGTTTTGAGATGGTTTCTGCACCAATGGGAGACTGAATGATCTCGCCCAATTTATCGACTAAAGGAGGCCAAAATTGACTCGACAACGCAGTTACAATCAGCGGTGCGGTTTCGCCGGCGGCGCGGGAAGCAGCGAGTAAAATACCTGTGGTAATTGTTGGTAGTGCCGAGGGAATTATAATCCGAAAAATAGTTTGAAAGCGTCCGCCTCCCAAACCAGCAGAAGCGAGACGATAGGAAGTAGGCACTAATTTTAATGCTTGTTCTGTTGTCAATGCGACAACTGGAAGCATGATGATGCCGAGGGCAAAACCGCCTGCTACTCCTGAAAATGCTTTGGTGGTAACGACAATTAGGGAGTAGGAAAAGACACCAACTACGATGGAGGGAACGCTACTGAGAATGACGGTGATAAAGCGGATGGTATTTGCGATCGCCTTATTTTCTCTACCAAACTCTGACAAAAATATGCCCGTCATTACGCCAATTGGAACACTAAATAACGTAGCAATTCCTACCATTAAAGCAGTGCCAAGAATCGCATTTGCAAAGCCGTTTGGCTGGTCTTCAACTCCGACTGGTGCTGGCAGAGACACTAGCACTTCCCAGCTCAAATGTGAAATTCCCTCACCCAGAATTTTGGACAAAATAGCGAACAAAGGGAGCAGAGCTAAGGCTGTGAGACCAAAGGCAATAACTGTCATTCCCCGGCTGAAAAAGGTTCTGCCCAAGGACAGAGGTTTGTAGATTTCTACATCCAGAATACTGTCTAAATTTTGTGCTTGAGTCATCCGATTTTAGATTTTAGATTTTGGATTTTGGATTGTTTTGTTTTGTTTGTGGCTCTTGCGATTGCTTCGTTTCACTCGCAATGACAGGCTTATATATTTTACCGTCGATCGAATTACCTGATAGGATATTAATTTTTCGCTCCCTTGACGCCAATTAGCTGAACTAACAATACTGCGATCGCATTCACCAACAGAGTGATGACAAATAGAATTAGGGCTAAATACATCAAAGCGCCGATGTGCAGCGGTTCGAGAGCTTCCCGAAATTGACTTGCCAAAACAGCGGGAATTGAGTAGCTGGGAGCTAGCAGGGATTTGTTGATTTGAATCGAGTTACCAATCACCATTGTGACGGCCATTGTTTCGCCTAAAGCGCGTCCCAAGGCCAAGATGGTAGCTCCGATAATACCAGAACTAGCTGCTGGTAATAACAACTTAAATATCGTTTCCCAACGGGTTGCTCCCAGGGACATTGAAGCACTTCGCAAATCTGCGGGAACTGACATCAATACATCACGACTGATGGCGGCTACTGTTGGCAAAATCATAATTGATAATAGTACCCCAGCCGGCAGCATTCCCGGCCCCAAAGGTTCGCTGCTAAACAGGGGAAACCAACTGAAATTGTTAAATAGCGACTGCTGTAATGGTAGCAGAAAGGGAATGAGAACAAAGATTCCCCAAAGGCCAACTATGACGCTGGGAATGGCTGAGATTAATTCAACCATGAATCCCAAGGGCGATCGCACCCAAAGAGGCAAAAAGTTCTCGCTGGTAACTATAGCTACTGAAAGTCCTAAAGGAAGTGCGATGATTATGGCGATCGCAGAACTAATCACAGTGCCGTAAATAAACGGCAGAGCCCCAAACTGTAACTCACCGATATCCCACTTGGGATTCCAGAGGAATGAGAGTCCAAAATGACTAATAGCAGGCCAAGCATCTTTAAAAATTATCGCGCTCATCCAGAACAGCGTGCCCGCTGTCGCTAAGGCAAAAGCCCATACAAATAGTGTAAATCCTGACTCCAACCATAAACCTTCACCAGAAGTATCTGTCAAGTCTACTTCTGTGTTTATTTCTGCTGGCTGCCGAGTCAATTTTTCCGGTTTCTTGGCAAAATTGGTCATACCCTAGTTATTACGTAAACAGTGAAATATTTGCTCGATCGACGAGTAATTCCAACCAACTGATCGGGTGCACTGCTCACCATTGGTGTCAACTTAAGACTGAAACCCTCTGTCTCTATGCTTATATCGAAGTCTCTATCCCCCTAAATCCCCCTTAAGAAGGGGGACTTTGAGAGGATCCTAAATCCCCGTAAATCCTCCTCGCATCCCCCTTAGGAAGGGGACCCCGAATACTCCGGTTCCCCCCTTGAGAAGGGGGGGTTAGGGGGATCTAGGAGCTAAGGGGGAGCGAGAGGAATGTAAAATTTAGATGCGCCTCAGCCCAACTCATAACTCCCTGCGATCGCCCAAATTAACCTTTAGCAACCACACTCTGATTAACTGTTTGAATTACCTTTTGAGCTGTAGCGGTCGGAATTGTAGTAAATTCTAGCTGTTTGTTGATACCTTGACCTGTTGTCATCACCCAATTAACCATCTTTTTAATAGCATCTGCTTTCGCAGCAGGATACTCTTTATAGATTAACAACCAAGTCAAACCAACAATCGGATAACCGTCGCTAGGATTGCCTTCTACTAAGCGGAAATCTGCCGGGAATGTTTCCCCCGCTAAAGCTTTTTCAGCTTCTGCCAAGTTAGCATCTACAAACCGGCCAGCTTTATTTTGAATAAATGCTGTTTGGAGGCTGTTTTGCCTCGCATAAGTATCTTGAACATAGCCGATCGCACCCGCTGTATTCTTCACCAAAGCAGCTACGCCGGGGTTTCCTTGACCACTGACAGGGCTTCCTGGCCAACTCGGCTGAGCGGCTGCTTTGACACTGCTGCCGATCGCCTGCAAGTGATTAGCAAAAATAAAGGTTGTACCGCTGCTATCTGCGCGTACAACTACTCGAATCGGAGTATTTGGTAAATTTTTAGCTTGTCCAGAAATAGCTGTTATTTTAGCATCATTCCAGCGAGTAATTTTACCTTCAAAGATGCCTTTCATCGCATCGGAATTCAACCGTACATTGTTGATCCCAGGCAAATTGTAAACAACTGCAACAGCGCCGCCAGCCGTGGGAACAGCGATTACACCCCGCTTTACTTCGGCTATTTGTGCAGAAGTCATCAGCGCGTCGCTACCTGCGAAATCAACAGTGCCTGAAATTAATGCTTTGATACCAGCACCACTGCCGGTTCCTTCGTAGTTTACAGTAATTTGATTTGCACTTCTCATCTGAGAGAAATAGCGATCGTAAAGCGGTTTGGGAAAAGTGGCTCCCGAACCGTTGAGTGTGACGGCTGCTACAGCGGAACTAATCAACGAGAGCGAAAATGCTGCTGCTGCTAGCGTCACTATAAAAGCACGTCGCCAACGTGCTGTGAAAAAAAACATACTCCTCCTCCTTAAATAGCAGACTTTGGGCAATCCCCTCCATAGGATAGACCGAAACATACGAGTCAGGGCCACAGAAACAATAAGCTTGTTTTAAATTTTGGTTAAATTTGGATTAAATTTTTTACAATTAGCTGTTGGGAGAGTTATTGGAGAACTTTTTGACTATAAAATACGCAGATCCCCGACTTCTTAAAGTGCTGCGGGGTTCTCACAGATGGGGACAAGCTAGGAAAGTGCGATCGCCACTTCATAATTCTTACCGTTTTTCTGAAATTTCAATGTTTGGCATGATTGCCACTTGATGTTCGATACCGATTAATTTTAATTTAAAAACCGCCGATTCCGACTGCAAAAATTTGATTAAACTGGAAGTCTTACCGAAAAGTTTTTTCACAATTGAATCAGCATGAAAGTGATATTTAGCAAAAAAATCTTTCTTAATTTTTGCCACAGGAACAGCATCCTCTTTCAACTCAAGTGTGGCAGCTTCAATTATTTCGACAAGTTTAGTTTTTAAAACATCCAGGGAATCAATAGCTTTTGAATTGAGAGCAGGTAGGATTTCTGGCAAATTTTGATTGACAGCAACCGTCGCCAAAGATGCTTCAGACAGGGGGGTAACTTCCTTTTGTGCTGACTCCCACAGTGCTGCTGCATGAGAAGGAGTAGAATTAAAATCAACAGTATGGCGCTCTTTAAAAAGCTCAGCCACACTAGAAAAACGAGCGATTCGCTCATCAATAGATTTGTGTTCAGCCTTCAACAACTCAGTAATTTGATTAGCCAATTCCTCAAAACTAGGAATTTCCATTTCCCGATCGCAAGAATAGTGCTTGCTCTCACCAGTCTGACAGTTTTCTACAGACAACACAGCATTTTGCCGCCGCACCCGAAAGACAGTCAATCCCTGATTTTGCAACTGATTGCAAAGATGATTTAACAAATTGTCAGAAGAACAGACAAAAACTTGTTTGACATCCCGATATCGGTATAAAATAGCAGCGCCAAAGGCAATCATTTTACCATCAGCACTATTAGAACCGCCCGGAACATGAATCAGTTCATAACCGCGATCGT
>Ga0316607_1000382_pt1 | contig 16587 bp, 15 predicted proteins | sample MIS2016062E_MG_FD_207674 | JGI IMG/M metagenome (GOLD analysis project Ga0316607, IMG submission 207674) | Microbial mat bacterial communities from Middle Island sinkhole, Lake Huron, Michigan, United States - MIS.2016.062E | ecosystem: Environmental > Aquatic > Freshwater > Lake > Sediment...
GCGCTTAAATCACGCTTTTTATAGAGTTCGAATATCATAGTGATTGGATTTTTTTGTGAACAATAAATGGATAAATCAGGTAATAAAAAGAGATAATTGCCAAGGTAAACAGAATAATGAAACTGCTTAGCCAGTTGGGCATATCAATAGAATATCTTGTAATAAAACCTTCGAGAAAACCTGCTGCAATGGTAAAAGGAACGGTGCTCAAGAATATTTTGAAACTGTTTTTGAAACCAATTTTAAAAGAATTCATCCTCGAATAGGTTTTCGGGAATAGGAGAGAAGCCCCAAGAATGTAACCTGCGGCAGTTTCTATCACGATGCCAAAAATTTCCATCGAACCGTGAATCCAAATCCCCCGAACACTTTTCCAAAAAACACCTTGCTGAAAGAAAAAATATTGGAAAGAACCTAACATTATGGCATTTTGCAACGAAACATAAAAAGTGCCAATGCCACCAAAAATTCCGAAAATATAACACATCATCCCGACCCTCAAATTGTTGAAAGTGATGCCAATAAAACTCCCCCAATTGCTTCCAGATTTGTAAATAGCCACGGGATTTCCGTCTTTTATATTTTCTAGAGTTGTGTTGACATAGCCATCTCCAAGAATTAATCGGACAAAATCGGCATCGTATCTAGCCGAAATAGCTCCGAGGAAAACGGTGGCAAAGAATAGGACAAAAGCATACACCAAGTACCTTCGATATTCATAAAGTAACAGCGGCACTTCGGTTTTGAAGAAATAGACCAATCGATTGCTTTCGGTTCGTTTGGTCTTGTAAATTTTTTGATAAATCTGTGAGGCTAAATAGTTTAGGTAAACCACCGTTTTGCTTTTGGCATAATAAGTTTGGGCATAAGATAAATCATTCATTAATTGAATGTATAAATTTGCCATTTCATCAGGATTTTTTTTAGCTTTACCAAAAATAGCTTGCTCAAATTCAAGCCATTTTTCTTTATTGGTTTTTATAAATGCAATTTCTCTCATCGAGGGCTAAAATAAGAAATATGTCAGAATTATCCATTCGCACAACACAAAATGTTATAATAAATTTTAAAGCGGCCTCTGTTGGCGAAAGAATGTTGGCAAGCCTATTGGATTTGCTCATAAAAGCAGCCTATATTATAGCGGTAAGTTATATTTTTTTTATAGTAATGGGTATTGGCGATTTACTAGATCGAGTGGATATGTGGTCGAGAGTTGCCGTAATTATCCTTTTTTTCTTCCCAGTAATGATTTATTCTGTAACCTTAGAAAGTATTTTTGAAGGGCAAACCATTGGAAAAAAGTTGATAAAAATAAAAGTGGTTAAAATTGATGGTTATCAAGCTAGTTTTGGTAATTATCTCATTCGTTGGCTTTTTAGGATTGTCGAAAACAATATGTTTGGCGGACTAATCGGATTGGTAGCAATGATAGTCAATAGCAAAACCCAGCGAATGGGCGATATGGCAGCAGGAACGGCTGTCATTACGCTAAAAAATAATATTTCAATCAATAACACTATTCTTGAAGAGATTGGCGATGCTTATGTACCCATTTATCCATTGGTAATCAAGCTTTCGGATAATGATATGCGAATTATTAAGGACACTTTTTTGGTTGCCGAAAAAAGTAATGATCCCCTAACCATTCATAATTTGACCAGAAAAATAGAAAGTGTTACGGGTATAAAAAATCAATCTGGAAATCAAATTGATTTTATAAAGACCATTTTGAAAGATTATAATTTTTATACACGAAATATGTGATGGGAGTTACGAGGTACGATATACGATATACGAGGTACGAGGTACGAGGTACGAAGTGGGAAGATGGAAGATGGAAGAGTAAGGTGGAACAAAATGAATTGTTTAATTTTATAAAGTCAAAATTAAAACAGTGAAGAATTATACTGTCAGACCATACATAGGAAACGATTACGAGAACTGGAATGCTTTTATTGGTCAAGCCAAAAATGCTACATTCCTGTTTCATCGTGATTTTATGGAATATCATTCCGATAGATTTCAGGATTATTCTTTGGTTATTTTGGACGGCGAAAAATGGGTGGCTGTTCTTCCTGCGAATGTGGTTGGCAATGAAGTTTTCTCGCATCAGGGTTTGACTTATGGCGGATTGGTTTATAACGAAAAACTAAAATTAGCTTCGATTCTTGAAATTTTCAAAAGTATTTTATCGTTTTTGAATGAAATTAAAATCGAGAAATTACAGTTAAAGTTATTGCCCTCCATTTACCATCAAAAACCTGCCGACGAATTGCATTATGCTTTGTTTTTGGCGGAAGCCCAATTAATACGCAGAGATACATTGGCTGTTTTGGATTTGACAAAGAAAAATAGTTTGTCCAAATTGAGAAAAAGAAGCATTCAAAAAGGAATTTCAAATGATTTTAAAATAAAAGAAGTCGCTGATTTTGAGGAATTTTGGAACGAAATATTAATTCCTAATTTAGCCCAAAAACACCAAGCCAAACCCGTACATAGTTTAGAAGAAATCACAAAATTGAAAGCCTTATTTCCTGAAAACATTCGTCAATTTAATGTGTATCAAAACGGAATTATTGTGGCAGGAACCACTATTTTTGATAGCGATAATGTAGCTCATTGTCAATATATTTCTGGCAAAGAAGACAAAAATGAATTGGGAGGATTGGATGTGTTATTTCAACATTTGATTTCAGAAACTTTCAAAGACAAACATTTTTTTGACTTTGGAATATCCAACGAAAATCAAGGCCGAAAACTGAATGAAGGTTTGTCTTATTGGAAAGAAAGTTTTGGTGCAAGTACGATGGTTCAGGATTTCTATGAAGTGGCAACCATTAATTTTACGAAACTTGACAATATTTTAAAATAAATTTGACCAATATGCAATTCCAAAACCTAATTTCCTTTATTGACGAAACACACCAAACCTTGCAGCAAAGTGCGGTAAAAGCAGTGAACAGTCACATCACTTTACGAAATTGGCTCATTGGATATTATATTGTAGAGTTTGAACAAAAAGGAGAAGATAGAGCGAAATATGGGACGAAATTGTTAAAAGAATTGGCTAATAGTCTTAAAATTAAAGGGCTTTCTGCACCTGAACTTTCTCGTTGCAGACAGTTTTTTAATACTTACTATTTGTTTATAGATTTTTTAAATTTTTTACCCGCTTATGATAAAATTAAAAATAAAATCACTTCCAATAAAATTCTTGGGTCAGTGACCCAAGAATTGGAATTAGAGATACTTGGGTCAGTGACCCAAGTATCAGAAAACCAAAAACGGGGGTCAGCAACCCCCGAATTACAAAAGTCTGAAATTGAAGAAGATGAAGCCTATTACACCCAAATTTTTACTCAAATATCCTACACCCATTTTGTAGAATTAATAAAAATAAAAGAACCTACAAAACGCAAATTCTACGAATTATCCATTATAAAAAATACTCTTTCGGTTCGGGAATTAGAAAGACAAATTGCCACGTTAACTTATGAAAGAGTGGGTTTGTCCTCCAATACTGATTTGGCATTCCGAGAATTAAAAAACAAAATAATTCCAGAAACCACCAATGATGCTATAAAATCCATTTATTTTTTTGATTTTCTAAATTTGCCAAACGCACATCTTGTTCAGGAAAACCAATTGGAAGAAGCGTTAATAAACCATCTTGAAAAATTTATTATCGAACTCGGTAATGGATTTTGTTTTGAAGCCCGACAGAAACGAATATTGATTGATGAGGATTATTGTTTTGTGGATTTGGTTTTCTATCACAGATTGCTAAAATGCCATATCCTTATTGAATTGAAAGTAGATAAATTCAAACACGAACACCTATCGCAACTTAATAGTTATGTGGGGTATTATAATGATCAGGTCAAACAAATGGATGACAGTCCTACCATTGGAATTTTACTTTGCACCGAAAAAGGAAACAAAATGGTCGAATATGCGTTGGCTGGAATGGAAGAAAAATTATTTGTAAGCAAATATCTAGTGCAATTGCCTCAAAAAGAGCAATTGATACAATTTTTAGAAAACGAATTGAAAAATAACGACATCACCCAATGATACAATTCCTCGACTTAAAAAAAATAAACGCCCCTTATGAAACTGCATTTCAGGAAAAACTGAAATTAGTTCTCGAAAACGGTTGGTATATTTTGGGCAATGAAGTCACAACATTCGAAAATAATTTTGCCAACTATTGCGGAGCTAAACATTGCATTGGTGTTGGCAACGGATTTGATGCTTTGGTCCTAATTTTCAAAGGTTATATTCAATTGGGGAAATTGCAAAAAGGAGACGAAGTGATTGTTCCAGCCAATACTTATATTGCTAGTATTTTAGCGATTATAGCAGCGGATTTGGTGCCAGTTTTGGTAGAGCCAAGGTTAGAAACCTACAATCTCAATCCCGATTTAATTTCAGAAAAAATAACATCCAAAACCAAGGCAATTCTGGTGGTGCATCTTTATGGACAACTAGCCGAAATGGAAAAAATAAGTGAAATTGCTGAGAAAAATAATCTTTTGATTGTTGAAGATGCGGCACAAGCACATGGATTAGTATTAAATTCCAAAAATAAAATTCCAAATTCCAAAAATAAAATTCCAAATTCCAATGCAGAAATTCCAATGCAGAAATTCCAAATTCCAAATTCTAATATAGATTCAGACACTAATTTCACACGCTCCCTAGCTCCCCCTTCGGGGGCGGGGGGGGCTGCGTACAGTTTTTACCCTGGAAAAAATCTTGGTGCCTTAGGCGATGGGGGAGCAGTTGTTACCAATGATTCTGAATTGGAAAAAGTGATACGATCATTACGAAATTATGGTTCCGAAGTTAAATATCAGAATGAATATATTGGTGTCAATTCAAGATTGGACGAAATTCAAGCCGCTTTTTTGAATGTCAAATTGCCTTATTTAGATGTTGAGAATACTATCAGAAGAGCAATTGCCAAACGTTATTTATCTGAGATTAATAACGAGAAAATTGTATTACCGTTCTGGGATTCGACGAACAATCACGTTTTTCATTTGTTTGTCATTCGATCTGAAAACCGAGCCGAATTGCAGCAGTATTTATTAGATAACGGAATTCAAACCCTGATTCATTATCCCATTCCGCCACATCAGCAAAAAGCTTTTAAGTCGTTGAATGATTTGTCCTTTCCAATTACCGAAAAAATACATCGAGAGGTTTTGAGTTTGCCAATGAGTCCAGTGTTGACAATGGATGAGGTGGATTATATTGTTTCAATTTTAAATCAGTATTAAATGGATTTTGTGAAACTACACGAATTAAAATTAACTATTAAGAGCTATATTCCTGAAAGAATTTGGATATCGCTCATCAAGGTATATAATTTTTTAGGATTAAGAAATCTGTACGCTTTTTATTTAATTAATAGAGCACCAAAAAGGCATCTTAAAGCACTTGAATTAGTCAGGAAAAAGGAAAGCGTAAAAGTAGCTTTCTTTTTAAATCATGAATCGGTTTGGAAATATGATGTGCTTTATGATTTAATGTTGCAGCATCCTCGATTTGAACCTAAAGTATTTGTTTGCCCAGTCGTAAATTTTGGTATGGAAAACATGTTGTTTGAAATGGACAAAGCCTTCGAGGCTTTTAAAAACAAACGGTATGATGTTATTAAAACCTACAATAAAGAAACAGGGGAATATCTAGATATTAAAAGCACCTTTTCTCCTGATATAGTTTTTTTTACAAATCCACACGAGGGTTTACAAGATTACAGATATTATATAAATCAGTTTGCAAATACCTTAACCTGCTATGTTCCTTATGGAGTTTCGACTATTAATTATGAGCTTGACCATATTTTAGGTTTTCACAATCTAGTTTGGAAAATTTTTACAGAAACGTCCATTCATAAAGAAATAGCAGTTCAAAAACAAAGAAACAAGGGAAGCAACAGAGTTGTAACAGGCTTTCCAGGATTCGACCCACTTTTGACATGCGCAACTCCAAAAGAGGTATGGAAAAATAAAAATCCAGCTTTAAAAAGAATTATATGGACTCCACATCATTTAATGCACGAATTAAATAAAGGGTCTAATTTTTTAGAATATTATGATTTTTTTCTAGAATTGGCAGCTAATTATAAGGATAAAATACAAATTACATTTAATCCACATCCTTTATTAAGAGTTAAATTGGAAAAAGACCTGAATTGGGGCAAAGAAAGAACTGATATTTACTTCAATAAGTGGGAAAACTTAGCGAATGGTCAGTATGGAAATGGTTCTTATACAGATCTATTTTTAACTTCTGACGCACTCATTCACGATAGTATATCTTTTATGTCCGAATACCTTATTACTGGAAAACCATCTCTTTTTATGATTCGAAACGAATCGATTATGGAGTATTGGAGTATTTATGGTGAAAAAGCATTAGCTGTGCATTATCAATCTAGAAACAAAAAACAAGTAATCGATTTTATTGAAAACATTGTTTTGAATGAAAACGATTGGATGAAAGCAGATCGTAATAATTTTGTACGAAGTAACCTTTTGCAAAAAAACGGTTTAACCGCATCCCAAAACATATTGAATTATTTAGAAAATGAAATATTTAGGTAATTTGGCTGTGGTAACATTTTTAAATTGGTAATTTTTAATTATTCAAATGCGTAATACTTCTCTAAAATCAACTGCAACGAAAGGAATTTTTTGGTCGGCTGTTGATAAATTTGCTGTTCAATTCGGGCAATTTGTTGTGAGTATTTTGCTTGCTCGAATATTGCTACCCGAAGATTTTGGTTTAATTGGAATGTTAGCCATTTTTATTGTTATTTCACAAACCTTTATTGAAAGTGGCTTAGGAACAGGTTTAATTCAACGTCAAGATAGCTCCGATATTGATTTTTCGACCGTATTTGTATTTAATTTAGGGGTTAGCAGTTTTTTTTACTTTCTGCTATTTTTCGCAGCACCTTTTATCTCAACTTTTTTTAATCAACCTCAATTAACCGATTTGATTCGGGTTTTAGGTTTAAACTTGTTTATAATTGCAATTGCTATAGTCCAAAGAACTAAATTAACAATAGCTCTTGATTTCAAGGCCATTGCTAAAAGTAATGTTATAGGAGTGGTTATCGGTGGAATTTTTGGAGTAATTGCTGCAAGAAGCGGTTATGGAGTATGGGCTTTAGTAATTCAAACCCTTCTTGGATCATTGGTTACCTCTGTTTCTTTATGGGTTATTAGCAATTGGAGTCCATCTATTGCTTTTTCCAAGACCTCTTTTAAATCATTATTCGGTTATGGGTCAAAACTTCTAATAGCAGGACTATATGCCCAAATTCTAAATAATGTTTATACTATTTGTTTGGGTAAGTTTTATCCAACAGCTTCATTAGGCTACTATACAAAAGCTAAGAGTTTTGCAGACCTTTCAGCAGGTTCAGTTGTAAGCGTTGTACAACAGGTTACCTTCCCAATACTCACTTCGGTACAGTATGATAGAGAGAAATTAGTCTCTATTTATAGCAGGGTGATTCGTATGTCCGCTTTTTTTATTATTCCTTTAATGACTCTTATTTCTTTGTTGGCAAAACCTATTGTTATTCTATTATTAACCGATAAATGGGTTACTCTAATTCCACTTTTACAATGGATGGTTTTTGCACGTATTTTTCTTCCAATGAGTGCCGTCAATATGAATTTATTAAATGCAGTAGGTCGTTCCGATTTATTTTTAAAAGTAGATTTATCTAAATTACCATTGACTATACTGGCTATGGTGATTACAATTCCTCTTGGGGTAAAACCCATGATTATTGGCCATGTGGTTACATCTGCCCTAGCTTTTTTAATAAATGCATACCTACCTGGAAAATTTTATGGGTATGGTCCAATTCAGCAATTGAAAGATATGTCACCTTTTTTTGTAGCAACAATAGGAATGTCAATTTCTGTGTTTGTGATGACTATTTTTATAGATAATTTAGTCTTGCAATTACTTTTAGGAGTTTTACTCGGGTTAGTTACCTATCTGTTTATCTGCTGGTTATTAAAGTTGGAAGAAATGAAAGAAGTTTGGAGTTTGTATTTAAAATTTAAAAAAAAGATAGGATTTTAGACTTTATTTAAGAGTGTATTTCTTGAAATTTTTTCTCCAAGCCAATATAATTCGTAATTCTAAATTTTTTAAAAGCAACCTATAGTTTTTATTTTTTAAACAATGCATAATTTCATTATGAACCCTTTTCTGGATTGCCAAATCTTCCTGCTTAGTTCGATTGAGCTGTATTCCTTTTTTTAAGATTAAGTAAGTAGAATAGTCAATTTTTTTAGTTTTTGAATTATTTTTTTTATAGAAATCGGTCGCTAAAGAAGAAGTTACAATTCTTTTTTGCATTATGGGTTCATCTATAAAATCAAACTCATACATTCTAGAAGCTCTGATCCAAAAATCTAAATCTTCATAAGCAAGCGATTCGTCATATCCCTCTAAATGATTCAAAACACTTTTTTTCATCATTGAAGAAACGGTACACATACTATAAAAATCAGAAAGTACACTTTTATAAATGTCACCTGTAATCCTTTTTTTTAGTACCTTTTTTTGAGTATTTACAGGAAAATAATAGGAATTAAACGATCCGTTTTCCGAAATAAGTTCAGCATTTCCATAAACAACTCCAAGATTTTTAAAACTACTATTGGTAAAAGCATTTATCTGTTTTTCAATGCATTCTGGTAATAAAACATCATCAGCGGCTAAATCAATTACATATTCTCCTTTAGCTAGTTGAAGTGCTCTATTGAATGATTTGGTAATCCCTAAATTCGTTTCATTAGCAATAAAATAAACATTTGGATTGTTTTTAAGCCAAGTTGAAATTGTTTTTTTTGAATTATCAGTACTGAAATCATCAACAATAATAAGTTCGATAAATGGGTAAGATTGGTTTAAAACCGAGTTTAAACTCTCAACAACAAAAGCCTCTTGGTTGTAGCATAAACAAATAACAGTAACGAATGGATTGTTCTGCATTATTTTTTAAATATGGTTATATTTGAAGCTAAATTAATAAATTCAAAATGATATTGTCTGTTAATAAATATAAAATCGCATTAATTGGTTTTAGCTTGAGTAAAGGTGGTGGCGAAAAAGTAATGGCTAATTTATCTCTTTTTTTTGATAGAAAGGGCATCGAAGTTCATAATATAATTGTTTTAGATGGAGTAACTTATCCTTATGCAGGTACACTAGTAAATATGGGTTTGCAGAAAAATACAACTAATGGATTTGCTAATAAATGGAAGCGGTTACAGTTTTTGAGAAGTTATTTAAAAGCCAATGATTTTGATTTTATTATTGATTTTCGCCCAAGAACGAAAGCAATTCAGGAACTTATTATTTCAAGATTTATATACAAAGCAAAAACTATTTTAACTGTGCATAGTTTTTTGATTGATTATTATATGCCAAAAAGTGCTTGGCTAACCCGATTGATTTACAATCAGACTTATGCCACAGTAGCCATAGTAGATCAAATAAAAGAACGATTAGAATCTCAATATCAGTTAAAGAATTTGACAACCATTGCAAATCCAATTAATTTAGAGGAAGTGAATGAAAAATGCAATGAAACCGTTGATATTGGTTTTGAATATATAATAGGAATTGGTCAATATGCTGATAATATTAAACAATTTGACAAACTGATTTTGAGTTATGCTAATTCTATTTTGCCACAAAAACAAATCCATCTTATTATTTTAGGTACCGGAAACAAAACGCCATTAGAAGAATTAGCCTTAGAAAAAAATGTTTTAAAACAGGTACATTTTTTAGGTTTTCAAGAGAATCCATTTAAGTTTATGAAAAATGCCAAATTTTTTGTTTTAAGTAGCTTAAACGAAGGAATGCCTAATGTTCTTTTAGAATCGCTAGCTTGCGGTACACCAGTTGTAGCTTTTGACTGCCTCACTGGACCAAGGGAAATAATAATGGATAAACAAAATGGTCTTTTAGTCGAAAATCAAAATATAGAAAAACTGACCGATGCAATGAATTTGATTATTGAAGATGTAGATTTATATAATTATTGCAAAACAAACGCCTCTGAGAGTATTCAGCGATTTTCTTTAGATAATATTGGAAAACAATGGTTAAATTTGATGAAAATTGATGATGTTTACAACAAAACAGATAGAGAAGTATGAAAATTGAAATTATTGAAATTCCTAAAATTGAAAACAATTTAGGAAATATTGCTGTTATTGAAAATGATGTAATTCCATTCGAGATAAAAAGAGTCTATTATCTTTATGATATTCCAAGTTCGTCGATTCGAGGTGGTCATTCTCATAAAAAACTGCAACAAGTATTGATTGCGATTTCTGGAAGTTTTGATGTGGTTCTTAAAGATGGAAATTCGTCAACAACAATTACTTTAAACAAGCCTGACAAAGGATTGCTTATAAAAAGCAATACTTGGCGTGAACTAGAAAATTTTTCGTCGGGAGCTGTTTGCTTAGTTTTAGCTTCAACAAATTATAGTGAAGAAGATTATATTAGAGATTTTGATGAATTTTTGGCTACCAAAAAATGAAAATTCTATACATAACCCCCGATATAACAGACTCTGGCGGAATTTCTCGGGTTGTTTCCTTGAAAGCCAATTATTTAGTAACCAATATGGATTACGAAATAAGTATTCTTTCGGTAAATGATTGTAGAGTTGAACGATTTTATGATTTCAATCCAAATATCAAATGGTTTAACATCAAAGAAACTGAAAATAAATTCTTTTTTTTAAGAAAATATATTCGGTTTATCAAAAACACAATTCATCAAGAAAAACCAGATATTATCGTGGTTTGTGATGCGGTATTGTGGTTATTCATTCCTTGGTTTGTAAAAACTAAAATCCCTACAATCTTTGAAACACATTTCCCAGTTTCTTATAAAAAAGAGGAAAACAATAGTTTATACAGCAAGTGGCGATCTAAATTGATACTTTTTTGGCGAAAAAAAACAATCAATAAGTTTAGTTATTCTGTTTTTTTAACAGCCGATGAATGTAACTTTTGGAATTTAAAGAAATGTGAAGTCATTCCAAATCCACTAAGTTTTTCTATAAAAAATAAGGCGAACTTAGTCACTAAAAAATCTATGGCGGTTTGCATGAATCCTTATGTAAAAGGATTGGATAGATTGCTGACGATTTGGAGTAAAATAACAGAAAAACATCCCGATTGGGTGCTCGACATATACGGACAATGGAATGTAAACAGTACTTTTATAAAAATGGCAGATGATTTGAAAATTTCAAACAATGTAAATTTTCTTCCACCTAAAACCGATATTCAAAATAGCTACAATCAATCCTCCGTTTTTTTAATGACTTCCAGAACCGAAGCTTTTGGAATGGTGCTTATCGAGGCGATGGCTTCGGGTGTTCCTTGTATCGCTTATGATTGTCCGTCTGGGCCAAGAGCAATTATAGAGGAGGGAAAAAATGGTTTTTTAATCGAAGAGGGTAATTTGGATTGCTATATTCAAAAACTGGAATTGCTTATTCAAGATGAGAATCTAAGATTACAAATGGGGAAAAACGCACAAGAAAGTATAAAAAAATATGAAATTGAGGGTATATTGAAAAAGTGGGAGAATTTGTTTTTGAACCTAAAAAAATAAAAAACCAATTTTATTTTTTTAGAATAAATACCATTTCATTTTTGGTCAAACCAAAAAAAATATCTTCTTTATATTGGTTTACAGTTACTTCAAATTCAGTTTCTGCCAATCTATTTTTCAATCCTTCAACCGAATATATTCTCACATGATCTTCTTGCCCAAAATGTTCAAGCCTTTCCATTTCTGAAATGATGGCATAGTTTTCATATATTTCCCCCTCTTTGAAAGGAGTTTGAACCAATACTATTCCTGTCGGCTTTAAGACTCTGTAAAGCTCTTTCATTGCTGCTTTGTCATCAATAATATGTTCTAAAACATGGTAACAGACGATTAAATCAAAAGTTTCATTACGCTCTGGAATTGCTGTTATATCATATTGATTGTCCGAAATAAAATCTCCCGATAAATCGGTTGCTTTATAAGTTACGTTTTGTTTTTTCCATTTTCTGTACAAACTTCTCGAAGGTGAAAAGTCCAAAACTTTTATGTCATTTTTCAAATAGTTTTCCTCGATAATTTGCCATAATCTTCGGTCTCTAGACAAACTTCCACAGTTTGGACAAATTTTGTCTTTATCGAAATTAATCCATGTTTTTAAATTCGTTTTGCAAACTGTGCATTCGTGTTTTGAACCTCTATAAAACAAAGACCAAAAAAATCTAAGATAGGGCTCTACCTTAAATAATAGTTTTTTGGGCAGCAAAGTGAGAATTATTTTTTTTAAATCTTTATACATTTTTACTAAATTGTAAGGAACAAAAATAACCCAGTTTATAAAAATCCAATACATATAAATTGGGATTTTCAGATAGTAAGTTGCTCAATAGTTGCTGTTTTGTTTTTATATAAAATGCTCCCACCAGTCCAATTAGATGTAGTTTTTTTAGAACTAAATATGTTGAGGTTAATCTAGTGTCTTTATAATCCATCTTTTTTGTATCGATTAAATGGGATAAAGTTTGGACTGCTCTTTCTGTTTTTTTAATAAAATCAATACTAAATTCAAAGTTATAATGAATTAAAGGATTTTCAATATGCAATACGGAAACAGAATTATGTTGAAGATTTTTTATAAAAATCAAATCTTCATAACCGTATTCTTTGATAAATTCGGGAAAAGGATTTTTTAAAAGAATGTCTTTTTTTAAAAGTAAATTCCAAGTAAATACAAAATCATACTCGTTTTTTAGTCTGTGTTTCAAAGATTTGGTTTCTCGGTTTTTTCCATATTTCCATCTCAACATTTTTTCTTTAGGAGGAATAATAGTTGGATATTTAACACCACCAAAAATTACGGTAGTCGATTTGGATAGTATTTCAATGTAGTTTTTTAGATAAAATTCATTTTCAGGGAGTGCATCGGCTTCCAAAATCAAAACATAGTCATATTTCGATTTTGTGCATAATAAATTGATGTTTTTTCCCCTTCCTAAATTTTCTGGGTTAATTGAAAAATTGCAATTACTAAACGAACTTATCTTAGAATTTTCATTGACAAATAATTGACTAACATCATCTTGCACTAAAATTTCATAGTCAATTCCTAGACTTTCTGCTTGCTTTTGCAATTCCAAAACCAAAGGAACTACATTATAATTATAGGTAGGAATGAGTATCGAAAGCATCAGACCGTTTTTTGAACCACCTCAAAAAGGCTGGTATCCTCACATTTCAAAGTTTTGGAAGGGAATTTCATCAGCAAAGCATAGTCGTGAGTTGCCATAATAACCGTCTTACCAGTAGCATTAATTTTTTTCAAAACCTCAAGAACTTCAACGCTAGTTTGGGGATCCAAATTTCCCGTTGGTTCGTCGGCAAGAATTATTTCGGGATTATTGAGCAAGGCCCGGGCAATTGCCACACGTTGTTGCTCGCCGCCAGAGAGTTGATGCGGCATTTTATTGGCATATTCTTTTACGCCCACTTTTTCTAAAACTTCGTCAATTTTGTTTTGAATCTCAGTTTCATCTGTCCAACCCGTTGCTTTGAGTACAAAATGCAAATTGTCTTTCACGTTCCGATCGGGCAATAACTGAAAATCTTGAAAAACAAAACCTATTTTTCTTCTCAAATACGGAATGTCGTCTTCTTTTATCGTTACCAAATCAAAATCCATAATCGTTCCTTCACCTTCCGCCAATGGCAAATCGGCATAAAGTGTTTTCATAAAACTACTTTTTCCGGTGCCTGTTTTTCCAATAATATAAATAAATTCACCTTGTTTTACCTCAAGATTTACGTTGGATAAAATGGTTCTTGCTCCTTGAACGATAGTAACATTTTTTAAAGACAGTACGGATTGTGACATAAGACAAAATATTTTATTTGGTAAAAGTAGCAAGATAACGGTTGTATTCAAAATAAATTCTGTGCTAATGCAAAAGATATGGGTTAGCTTTTTTAATAAAGAATAAAAGTTAGCCACGAATTTAGCTCATTGAATAATATTTAATTGGTATTCGCTGATTTTCAATTCACGAATTTACACGAATTTCTAAACTCTTTAATTACACTAATTTACAAGTAATACAAGAAAATTCGTGATAATTTATTTTAGCTGTTTGTGAATTTGTGTAAATTCGTGACTCGAGCATAGCGAACTGGCGAAGCAAATTTGTGGCTAAAAAAAATACCCATAAATTTGAGTGTATTTCCAAATTGTTAAAAAAGATGTTTATAATAAAACCCAAAACCATTTCGTTATATCTTTCAGAATACGATACATTTGACTACTTTAATAAAAAAACAATGCAAAAAATTTCAAGGCTCTTTTTACTACTTTTTTTTATAAGTATTTCAACTATTTCGGCTCAAAAATCAGCCATTTATTCTCACGATTCCAAAGATTTCGACAAAGCAATTTCTTTATATAATGACAGGCAATATGCTTCGGCACAGTTGCTTTTCGAGAAAGTGAAATCGGCTGCTGCCAATGAAGAACTGAAATCTGATTGCTCTTATTATGTTGCCAATTGTGCCATTCGCACCAATCAACCCAATGCTGATGTGTTGATGGAACGTTTCGTTTCGGATTATCCCACGAGCAGAAAACAAAACCAAGCTTTTATTGAAGTGGCACATTATTATTTCGCTCAAGGCAATTATCCACAAGCTTTGGAATGGTTCGAAAAAGTCGATGAAAATAATTTGAGTTACAGGGAACGAGACCAATATAACTTCCAAAAAGGATACAGTTTTTTTAGTTCTAAAAACAAAAAGGAAGCTACAACCTATTTGAATAAAGTGGTCAATTCAAAAGATTATGGTTCGCAAGCCAAGTATTATCTGGGTTTTATGGCTTATGAAGGCGACGATTACAAACAAGCCACCAAGTATTTTGACGAAGTTTCGGGCGAAGAAAAATACAAGGAAAAATTGTCCTATTACCAAGCCGATATGAATTTCAAATTGGGAAATTTCCAAAAAGCAATTGATTTGGGTACAAAAGCAATGGACAAATCGAATGCTCTGGAAAAATCAGAATTGAATAAAATCATTGGCGAAAGCTATTTTAATTTGAAACAATACCCCAAATCGATTCCTTATTTGCAATTGTATAAAGGCAAAAAAGGAAAATGGAACAACACCGATTTCTACCAGTTGGGCTATGCCTATTATAAGCAAAAGGATTACGAAAACGCCATTTCGCAATTCAATAAAATCATTGGTGGAAAAGATTTTGTGGCCCAAAATGCCTATTATCACTTGGGCGAAAGCTACTTGAATTTGGATAAAAAGCAACAAGCTTTAAACGCATTCAAAAATGCTTCCGAAATGGATTTTGACCTTGCCATTCAAGAAGATGCCAATTTGAATTATGCCAAATTGAGTTACGAAATTGGGAATTCTTATCAAAGTACACCTTCAGTTTTGATGGCTTTTATCAAAAAATATCCAAACAACGCCAACAAATCGGAGATTGAACGATTGTTGATTGATTCTTATATTTCATCCAAAAATTACAAGGAAGCCTTGGTTTTATTAGAGAAAAATAAAACTCCAGAGAATAAATTGGCTTATCAAAAAGTGACTTTCTATCGCGGACTTGAATTATTTAATGACTCCAAATATCAGGAAGCAGCAAACCTTTTCGATAAATCTTTAGACCAACAAAAAGATGCCAAATTCACGGCTCGTGCCACATTTTGGAAAGGCGAAGCAGAATTTGTTTTGAACGATTTTAAAAATGCGGTCTTGAGTTACAAGCAATTTCAAGGCTTGGCTGTAGCCGCAGCAACTCCCGAATTCAAAAACGTCAATTACAATATTGCTTATTCCTATTTTAAATTGAAAGAATATGAACAAGCGGGAAATTATTTTCAAAACCAAATTGACAATGCAAAAGATGATAAAGTACGTTTGCACGATTCTTATTTGCGTTTGGGCGATTGCCGTTTCGTAACTTCAAAATATACAGCAGCTCTTGAAGCATATAACAAAGTCATCGAATTGAAAAGTATTGATGCGGATTATGCCTATTTCCAAAAAGCAATTTGCTACGGATTTGTTTCCAAAAACGACAAAAAAATCGAGGAACTCAATGCCTTTTTGCAATTGTATCCAAAATCAGAGTATCGTGATGATGCTTATTTTGAACTTGGAAACACTTATACCACCGAGAACAAATCAGATTTGGCGATAAAAACTTATGACAAATTAAACTCCGAATTTGCAAAAGGTTCCTACACTTCAAAGGCAATTTTGCGACAAGGATTAATTTACTACAATTCTGACAAAGATGATTTAGCTTTGACAAAATTCAAGAAAGTCGCTGCCGATTTTCCTAAAACTCCAGAAGCTTTAGAAGCCGTTTCGACCGCTAGATTGATTTATGTCGATAACGGAAAAGTGGATGAATACGCCACTTGGGTTCGCACTTTGGATTTCGTTGCCGTAACCGAT
>Ga0316607_1000383_pt1 | contig 16563 bp, 9 predicted proteins | sample MIS2016062E_MG_FD_207674 | JGI IMG/M metagenome (GOLD analysis project Ga0316607, IMG submission 207674) | Microbial mat bacterial communities from Middle Island sinkhole, Lake Huron, Michigan, United States - MIS.2016.062E | ecosystem: Environmental > Aquatic > Freshwater > Lake > Sediment...
AACTCCTCTGCGCCCTCTGCGCCCTCTGCGGTTCAAAAAAAAACTCATTCACAATAGACACACAAACCTACCAAAAAAACATGAACCAACAACACCAGCAAGACAATCAAGAATATATCACCTTTTTACGTGAAGTATGGCAAGCCACCTCAGACAGCAATGGTGATGCAAAAATCATCTATCCCATCCTGGCGGCTAACCAAGATAAACTCAATCAAACCTTAGTTAGATTGTACCCAATTGGGGCTAACTATATTCTCTCGCAAGTCACACCAGAAGAAGCCCCAAGCTATGCAGCAGTTTTTGGAAATTTCAGCAATAGAATTCGGCAATTCCCTTTAGGTAACAGGGCTAGTAACCTAGACATCGCAATTATTGGTTACGAATTAGCTTTAACCATCTTCACCCGTGCCGATTTTCCCCAAGATTGGGCAATGACTCAAAATAATCTGGCAATTGCCTACTCTGACAAAATCACCGGCAACAAAGCCGAGAATCTAGATGAGGCAATTCGTTGTTATCAACTGGCTTTAGAAGTCAGAAACCGTGCCGATTTTCCCGAAAAATGGGCAACGACTCAACATAATCTGGGACTTGCCTACTCTGACAAAATCACCGGCAACCGAGCCGAGAATCTAGATGAGGCAATTCGTTGTTATCAACGGGCTTTAGAAGTCAGAAACCGTGCCGATTTTCCCCAAGATTGGGCAATGACTCAACATAATCTGGGAGCTGCCTACTCTGACAAAATCACCGGCAACAAAGCCGAGAATCTAGATGAGGCAATTCGTTGTTATCAACTGGCTTTAGAAGTCAGAAACCGTGCCGATTTTCCCGAAAAATGGGCAACGACTCAAAATAATCTGGGAAGTGCTTACTTATACAAAATCACCGGCAACCGAGCCGAGAATCTAGATGAGGCAATTCGTTGTTATCAACGGGCTTTAGAAGTCTACACCCGTGCCGATTTTCCCGAAGATTGGGCAACGACTCAACATAATCTGGGACTTGCCTACTCTGACAAAATCACCGGCAACCGAGCCGAGAATCTAGATGAGGCAATTCGTTGTTATCAACGGGCTTTAGAAGTCTACACCCGTGCCGATTTTCCCGAAGATTGGGCAATGACTCAAAATAATCTGGCAAATGCCTACAGAAACAAAATCACCGGCAACAAAGCCGAGAATATAGATGAGGCAATTCGTTGTTATCAACTGGCTTTAGAAGTCTACACCCGTGCCGATTTTCCCCAAAATTGGGCAACGACTCAAAATAATCTGGGAAATGCCTACTTACACAAAATCACCGGCAACAAAGCCGAGAATATAGATGAGGCAATTCGTTGTTATCAACTGGCTTTAGAAGTCAAAAACCGTGCCGATTTTCCCCAAAATTGGGCAATGACTCAAAATAATCTGGCAAATGCCTACTTATACAAAATCACCGGCAACAAAGCCGAGAATATAGATGAGGCAATTCGTTGTTATCAACTGGCTTTAGAAGTCTACACCCGTGCCGATTTTCCCCAAAATTGGGCAACGACTCAAAATAATCTGGCAATTGCCTACTTATACAAAATCACCGGCAACCCAGCCGAGAATCTAAATAAGGCAATTCGTTGTTTCCGGTTAGCCTTAGAATTTCGGACTCCCACAACTCTCCCATTAGATTGTCTACAATCTGGCAGAAATCTCGGCAATCTTGCCTTCAAAGAAGGCTTGTGGAAGATTGCCATTGAGGGCTACGCAGCAGCCATTCTTGCCGTCGAACAAAGCCGCATTTGGTCAACCACCGATGTCAGTCGTCAACAGATTATCGCTGATTCCATTGATGTTTACGAAAACATCATTCAAGCCTACATCAATAGCGGCAACCTGAACAAAGCCATAGAATATGTAGACCGTTCAAGTTCCAAACGTCTGGTAGACTTAATGGCAAGTAACGACCTCTACGCAGACGGTGAAATTCCGAGCCAAGTTCGGGAATATTTGCAACAATACGACGAACTCCAAACCCTAATTGATACCGGACGTAAACCCCTCCAAGGTGACACCAACTCTAGCCAACAACCAACAGATAAACGCAGTTTTGCCCTGACTCGCGACGCTGTAGAAGCCGCCATCGCCACCATCGAAACTTTGGAAGCGCAAAAACAACAAATCTGGGAACAAATGCGCCGATTAGACCCAGTTTTGGCCGGAGAAATTCAAGTAACCCCGCTAGATTTTCGCACCATCCAGCAACTCATCGAACAACCAAAAACCGCCATTATCAATTTCTTCACCACCCAGAATGACACCCACATTTTCATCATCTACAAGCACAAAAAACCCAAACTGTACACTTGCGCCGGCTTGGGATCTGAAACTTTACGCGCTTTAGTTGTTGACGAGTGGCTAACTCCCTATTCTAACATGAAAGACGGCATTTGGCAAGCCAAAATCTCGGAATTCTTGCAGCAAATATCCGAAAAACTGCAACTCAAAACCTTAGTGCAAACCTATCTCAAGGACATTGAGGAACTGATTATCATCCCCCACCTATATTGGCATCAAATCCCCTTTGCCGCCCTACCTTTAACTGTTCCCAATCAGAACAACTCCCAGCCACCGGAAAGTGAAACAATCTCAACCGAATACCTAGGCGATAAATTCCGCCTTCGCTATGTTCCCAGTAGCCAAATCTTGCAATATTGCCAACTACGTCCGCCACTTTCTGAGATTAATTACGGCACTGTAGAAAATGCCGATGATACGCTACCAAACGCCCAATTTGAATGCGAACAAATCGCGCAATTATACAACATTCCCGAAAACCTACGCTTAAAAGGTCGCAGCCAAGCTACAGTGATCAATTATCGCCAACTCCTGAAACAAGTGCAAGTCTTACACTCCAGCCATCACGCCCAATCTCGCCTCGATAGTCCCTTAGAATCCTGCCTACTTCTTGCTGATGGGAAGATTACTTTAGGTCAAATAATGAGTCCCGGTTTTCGACTTCCCAATCTCTCCGATGTCTTCCTTTCCTGCTGCGAAACTAACCTGGGTATTGCGGGTGTTAGTGATGATATTTTATCATTATCCACGGGCTTTTTATGTGCGGGGGCGCGGAGTGTTGTGAGTACGTTGTGGTCAGTTAGTGATTTAGCCACAGCCTTATTTTGCATTTTTTACTATCAGTATCGCCAAGCAGGTTTAAGCCGTACTGAAGCCTTGAGGAAAGCGCAAATCGAACTCCGCACCATGACGGGAAAAACCCTCGCGGATCAATATCAGTCGGATTTGAATACTTATCTGAAACAGCAATTAAAGCAATTAGATGCTGTGCGTTTGGAAGCTAAGGCGCAGCTAAAACAACAAGCTAAAAATACGGATGGTTATCGCGAATGGAATGCAGAGGTTCTTCGGTTAACAAAAATTGAGAATAGGATTAGGGATTATCAGGATAAGATTAAGAAAGTATTACCCAGCTTTTGTCTGGAAGCTTTTCCGTTTGCTCAGCCTTTCTATTGGGCTGGTTTCATTTGTTCTGGTTTGAGTTAATTAGGAATTATACCAATTTAATGGGTCGTTGCACATATTCCGATCCCCCTAAATCCCCCTTAAGAAGGGGGACTTTGATTGGACTCTTGTCCCCCCCTTCTTAAGGGGGGTTAGGGGGGATCGAATTCTATGCAGCTTCATAAAAAATTGGTATTACGCATTAAAATCAAAGAAACCGGGTTTTTTACTGAGTCTGTGGGTTGTTACCAAATATTTTCGCAAAAACCCGGTTTCTGGCTAGTCGTAAATACTAAAGAAACCGGGTTTTTTACTGAGTTTGTGGGTTGTTACCAAATATTTTCGCAAAAACCCGGTTTCTGACTACCCATTATTACTGAGTCAAAGCTTTGAGAAATGTCTGCAATTCTGCCATAAAACCTTTCTTTTTTAGCGGTTTTGCAGGCGCCGTGGAATCTGGATCGGCGGTTCCCAAGGCTTTAGCTAAAATCCGCTCTAAATCATCCCCGACGGGTTTTTGGGCGGTTTCAGAAATTAGTTGATATTCGTCGTTTGTTTCTAGCCAAACTTGCCAAGGTTGAGGGTAGCAACGGAATAGCGCTGCATCTTCTAGGGGTCTGATGTAGTAGCAGGATTCGATTTTGTTCAGGAATCGATCGCGCAATTGGCGCCCAGCATAGCCTATACCTATGGTTGCAACGTCTTCGAGGCGCGGGTTGAGTATAATTACTGGGCGATCGCCCGCAGCGATGTACAGTCTTTCGACTTGAGCAACTTCTACGGCTGCGGGATTGATCAACAAGAATAGTTGGTCTTCCGGTTCTATTTTATCTTCAACGGCGGTGCGGCTGCTGCCCAAATCTGTCACTTTAAACAGTGTTTTTCCCCAGTCGCGGCGGGCGAGGGCGGCTGCACCGGTATCGGGAAATAAGACTTTGACACCGGAGTAGATTTGTTCAAATTCTGGGAGGAATTGTTGGGCGATAGACTGTGCTTGGAGGGCGATTTCTGGGAATACTAATTCTACTTGCAGTAGAGTTTTGCCGTCCGAGAGGGCGGCGGCGGTTGCAATGCGGGATTGGGCGATCGCCTCGTTGAGATCCTTTGGCAGTTCAGTCATTAATCTGATTTTTCTACTAAAATTATATCAATCTAATTTTACAGCATTAAGCCACAAAAGCTAACACCGATACCGGGGAGCCGGAACCTCCTAAAAGTCGCAAAATTCCAATAACTAAAGTGATGTCGGCTGCTGGTAACTGGTCGAGATTAGCCAGATTTTCCAGGACGATTCCCTGATGTTCTAACACCTGTTTGTTGACAGCGAAACTTTCATCTTGTCCCGGATCGACTCCGTGAGTATCGGTGCCAACTCCTGCTATTAACCGTTTTTCTAGCAAAAATTGAGTGGCTGCTTTGCTAAATCCGGGAAAGTGGCAAATCCCGTCATTGTCTCGATTAAAAAAACTTTTTTCATTCTCCCATTTTTCCTGCCATCCGGTATATAATATAATTAGATTTCCTGGTTCTATAAATCGGTGTTTCTGTTCCCAATTTAATACATCGTCGATTGTTAAAGTGTAGTCTGGGTTGGCAAGACTTTGGTCGCGAATGTCGATCGCAATTGCCGGCAAAACTAGGGACTGCGGGGGATAATTATCAATACTCGCGCCTCCTGCATAAAAGCTGTTGGGTGCATTCATGTGAGTGCCGCTGTGTTCGCCTATCGAGAATTTCCGCAGAAAATACCCGGATGTTTTTATTTGAGCTACTGTTTCAAATTGTACGGGAGGATCGTCCGGCCAAATGGGAATATTTGGGTGAATTTTATGGGTTAAATCTACTATTTTGCTGTAGGCGATGGTTTTGAGATTGTTTGAGTTTAATTGGTTTGTCATCAGTATCAGTAGTAGTAAGGTGCGCAGTGCGCACCCTACTAAAGTCTCAAGTCTAAAGTAGTAGTAAGGTGCGCAGTGCGCACCCTACTAAAGTCTCAAGTCTAAAGTAGTAGTAAGGTGCGCAGTGCGCACCCTACTAAAATCTAAAGTCTAAAATTCGATTAGTCGATCGAGGGTTGCTTCCATTACATCTTTTGTTTGCCCGGAAACAGTATACACCAAAGCTTCTCGATAAATTCTCCCGGCTGGGTGCCTTTTACTATTAGCCGCACCGCTGGAAACTGCTACCGCTGCGTGCCCGCAGCGCACCGCTAAGTCTATTGCTTGGGCTCGCAGGGCTAGTTTTTCGGCTGTTGAGCTATACTGAGATTGTTGGAAATTCTGTTTTAGTCGATCGAGCTTTTGCTCTAATTTTTGGTAAGCGGTAACTATAAAAGGTAGATGCTTCGTCTGGGCTGCTGCTGCAATTACATCCAATCCGGCTCGAATACAACCAAAAGTAACTGGCACAAAATTCAGTACATTTTTGCGATCGTTTTCCACAATCCAGTCTTTGGGTTTAACTGAAATTATTTGCGATTCATCCAACCACCAATTAGTCAGAGTTGCTGTTACAGTATTAGTGGAATTCATGGCGATTAACTGCATGATTTCGCCGCAGGCAATTTTACCAGATTCAGATTCAATATTGGCAAATGGTAGTAATCCGAAAACAGCGCGATTGTCAGGAAGTACCGCAGCTACAATAAACTTTTGAAATAATCCAAAACCTGTTACCCAAGGAACTTTACCTGATAGTAAATACCCATCTTTTGCGGGTGTTGCGGTGACAGCAGGATTTCCCGATCGCCTCAACTGCGAAAACCCAATACCCAATCGCAACTCTCCAAGGGCGATCGCCCTCAAGCATCTACTTTTTAGCATTTCATTGTCGCTGTTAGCCAGCATTGCAGTTGCGCTGTGGTGTTGAATTTGCAGAAAACCTAAAGCGCCGGAATATCGCGCTGTCAATTCCTGATATTCATAAAAAGTTTCTGCATCAATATCTACGCCGCCCCATTTTTGGGGAACTCGCAACGCTAAGAGCGATCTTTCTTCTAATCCTACAAATGCTTTTTTCAGCGCTTCGGAGTCGCTGTCAATAAGTTCAGCATTGGCTGCAACGGAGTTTTTTAGGTACGTTTCTGTGCTATTGAGAATATCTGAGAAATCCATTTTTTGCAAAAGGAAGAAGAAAGTTTGGCAACGGATTATGTAACGGATTTAAGGGATGTTAGAAAGAATGGGAGAGTGGGAGAAGGGGAGAATAGGGAGAGACAGCTACCAATGCCCAATGCCCTATTCCCAATTCCCAATTCCCAACTATTCCCACACTTTCCAAGGAGCTTCTCCTCGATCCCAAAGTTCATTTAAATACTTATATTCTCGATAAGTATCCATCGCATAGAAAAAGCCTTCGTGGCGATAAGCCATCAACTCTCCGTCTGCTGCCAAACGCTGCATCGGCTCCTGTTCTAAGATACAGTTATCTCCCCCCAAATATTCAAATACCCGGCGGTTTAAGATCATATATCCAACACTAATCCAGCCATCTATTTGAGGTTTTTCACTAAATTCGAGTACGCGCCCTTGACGATCTACATCTAAGATTCCAAAGCGAGAAATAGGGCGAAATGTCGTAACAGTTGCCAGCTTACCATGAGCTTTGTGAAAAGCGAGTAATTCTTCAATATTTACATCAGCAACTCCATCCCCATATGTCACCATAAAATTATCGCGATCGATATATTTTTCGATCCGTTTTACCCGCCCTCCCGTCATGCTTTCCGCGCCTGTTTCAGCCAGGGTAACATTAAAATCTTGTTCTCGATGTTCCTGCTGATAAGTGATGCTATTTTTGCGACCTAAGCAGATAGTAAAGTCATTGTTCATGGCTTCATAATTGAGGAAATATTCTTTAATCATGTTGCCGCGATAGCCCAAGCACACAATAAAGTTTTGGAAACCGTAGTGTGCATAGATCTTCATGATGTGCCAAATAATCGGATGCCCCCCCACATCAACTAAGGGTTTGGGACGAAATTCTGTTTCTTCTCTGAGACGAGTACCAAGACCGCCGGCTAGGATAACTACTTGCATTTTTTCAAATTTTTAAAGATAATCAATTAATTTAGCATTAATCCTTCGTCATGTGTTCAAAGAATTATTAACATCTTCTCATAGTTAGTTAAGCTTTGTAAATCGATTAAATATGATAATATTTTAAATATAGCAATTTTCAATGGGATGAAATACAGCAGACGGCTGTAGGGACACGGCTGTAGGGACACGGCAGTGCCGTGTCCCTACCGGACCTCTGTACTTCACTCAACTGAGAAATGCTATATACACGGCTATACTGAATATAATAAAGAGCTCCAACTGTCATGAAAACTCAACTCGAACGCTGGACAAAATTTTTAGGTATCCTGTGCACCATTGCCTCAATAATTATCTTATTTCAATCGGCAATAACTCCTGTTTCGGCACAGCATATCTCAAGTATACCTGAACAAACCAACGTAGCTTTTGCACCCAACATACCGGGTGGCGGATTAGACTTTCACGAAGCAGCAGGAGGACACACTTTAGAGAAACACATTGGCAAAACAGAAGCAGAATTAGCACAGCGACTCGCCAGCGATCAGAGAATTTCTGCCGCATCTTCCTTTACTTATCGTTCCGTCGCCGAATCCGCGATTGCGGAAGCAATGGAAGAAAAGAAAAGTGCGATCGACACCTGGGTAAAAAAGGGAACCAATCGTTATACGATCAAGTACGACACCCACAAAATAATTGGCATTACTCTCGCCCGTCGCGCTTCCAAAGCAACTTCCACATCTCGCCTGAAAATCATCCTTCAGCGTAGCACCAAGTTATCTCCCGGATACTTTATTTTGACAGCTTATCCCGAATGAACAATCAATTTCCTAATTTAACCCAATTTTTCAGTTCCTACTTTCATCAAGACTGGCCCCTAGAAGCCAGCAGCGCTAATGAAGTAGTGGAAAATTACCGCCATAGCGAATCGCCCGAAAGTGTTGAAGCTGCATTAGCAGAACTCAATAAACTGCTAGAAATGTCGATCGCCCCAGCCGATTTAGAAACATTTATTCTGGAGGAATTGGGGTGTTACTACAACCCCGAAGCCGACAATCAAACAGTCACAGAGTGGTTGCACTCGGTGCAACATTCTTTGAAAAATTCAGCCAATTAGTCAGTAGTTATTGGTTATTGGTTATTGGTTATTAGTTACTTGTTGGTGACAATTAATAACCAATGCCCAATGCCCAATGCCCATAAATATCATTTACTAACAGTCAATAAATAACCTTCATGTACATTGAAGTTAGGAATAACATAATTCAAATCATTTCTAACAACAGACACACTTTCTTCTTTGACAGTGACAAGCTTTTGCACAGCTCTTTCTTGATTGTTAGGAATTTTCTCTAATTTGAGACGGATTTTTTGACCGCTTTGGATACCTAGCTGTGGCAAATTTCTGAGGTTTAAAGTGACGGTTGTTGCTGAGGAATAATTGCGATCGAAATAACCCAAAAGCACCTGTGCGTTGCCTTCAGGATTTGACTTGCTGGCTAAAGCGACAACGCGATCGTTATCCGATCGACTCAGCACCCGCGAATTAACTCCGTCAGCATAGGTTTTGTAAGCCCACCAAGCTGCTCTCGGCTCAAAACTATTGGGAGTTACCATCCCACTCAGCGTATTGTTGAAGCAATTGCTAACTTTTTTGCCTTCTGTTGTATCCCAACAAGCTCTGCAAGCACCGTCGGCTTTTGCGTATTCCAAGTTATACAAATAACCTAAAATTTCCCCCGGTTCATACTGTGCTAAATTTCCAACAATCTCGTTGACATAAATTTTTTGCAATTTCAATTCTCTGTAAGAGGCACTTTGTTGAAAATTGCGCTTGGCATCAATTACGTGATCGTCAACAAATAAAATCATCGTGTCGTTAAGTTCGTGCCACGACAGGAAATTTACTTCCAGTTTGTTCGCTTTGCAATAATCCAGAAATGCCGTTAAATATTCTTTGTTGTAGGTGGTGATACTCGGCCCGCCAATCATTGCTGATGGCCCCAATTCTTCTCGCAATATTCTGTAGGCTCTTTTGTAAGTTTCAAAGAATTGTTCTCTGCTTCCATTCCAAAATGGATTTCTTAAATCTGGCTCATTCCATACATCCCAAATAATTTTTTTGCCTTTATTTTGTTGAGCTAATTGCCGCACGAATGCTTCCCATGCAGGGTAATTTTGATAGGGCCAACCTTTGGGATTGCTGCCGTAACCCCACAAGTCGCTGACTACCAGTTGAAATTCGGCTCCGCTGGCGATTACGCGATCGTAAATATCGAGTCTCCCAGCCCGCCAAAGTTTCGGCTGCAAGGGTTTGATCAAGTTATCCGGCGGTTTTGTGGTGTCGATTCCGTGCAGGATACCGCTCATGGAAATTGTTCCGGTTGCTGGGCTTCCGAAATCTACTGTGACGTTCGATCGCATTTGGGCGATCGATCTTTGCTGTCCCAAATATACTATTAACAAAAGAGTGACAATAGCTAAACAAATTGGCAGCAGTTTATTAAGAGATTGGAACTTGAATGTAAATTGCATATTTTTGATTTTCTTGATGTTTTGTGGAACGGGCCGGAGAGCCAGTTCATAAGAATCAGGACTTAGGCACTCAAAGGCAGTGTTGCAAGGGCTTGAGATTCTTCGCGACCCTCAGAATGACATAATTAGGTAGAAGCGTGCGTAAGTCCTAAGAATGCTGCAAGATATCTGTTTTAACGAACAGATGAGAACACTTCAAAACCCTGTATTGATTCCATCAATTGTTGCCACTCTCCTGAGTTAATTATGGCACAAGTATCAAGTTTAACCCCCTTTTCTGAAGACAAAATCACAAAAATATTCACCCAATTCAAAATCGTTTCTGTGGTAAAAAATGGCGTGCAGGCCCAAGCTGATTGCAAATGCTTAACCATTTCGGACATATCTCCCTTGTCGCAAGCATCCCAAGCTTTCCAAACTAAATGATAGTATTTGAGCAGCTTATCCACTTGCTGTATCTGCTTTTGAACTTTCGGACTAATAGAGAAACTGTAGTTTTTATCGTCAGTTGCAAGTGCCTGTTCAATTACTTCTACATATTCCCGAAGCATCCGTTCTTCTTTGAATAGTTCTTCGGCTCGCGCTTTGCACGCTTGTCCTGCAAGTCGTCGCAATTCTGGATTTCCTGCCCATATTTCCACCGTTTCTACTAACTCTTTTACTGTTCCTTGGGGGTCGATTGTAGGATCGGGGAGCAACTTTCCTGTATCTCCTAATTGTTCAGGAATACCGCTGACTGCTGTGGCAATTACGGGCAATCCTTTCGCCATTGCTTCCATAATTGCTAGCGGCATTCCCTCTGCTTGGGAAGATAAAATAAAGATGTCGCTGGCATCGAGCCAGTCGGCAATATCCCAGCGCTGTCCTAAGAATTTAACCTGTTCGTTTACTCCCAATTTGCTCACAGTTGCTCTTAATTCAGGCTCCATATTGTCGTGAGTAGTAGAACCTGGGCCAGCCCAAACAAAGTAAATTTGTGGCCAAATTGGACGAGATTTGAGTTGGGCGATCGCCTGTAATTGATACTGATATCCTTTAATGGGAGTCAGTCTCGCGGCCGTGAAACAAACGACAGCATCTTCGGGGATTCCTTGTTCTTGACGCAGGCGTTGGCGAGTTGAAAGATTCGGCGGTTCAAAATAAGTATTCGGTCTGCCGTAATAGATGACTTTTCCCCGTTCTAGAGGTGCTTTAAACAGACTTTTGAACAAGTTTAAGTTTTCCTGTGAAACTGCTACTGCGGCCTTGGCTAACTCGTACTGATAGGAGACTGCATCAAAATAGGGAATTTGATCGCCGCGATTGAAAGTTTCATAAGTGCGATCGACATAACCTAGAGTAACTATGTACGGTATATTTTGCTTAATAGCAACTTGTTTTGCCGCAAAATTTGCCATCGGCCAGCCGTCACTAAATACAATTAAATCCGGTCTAGCTTGGGCGTAAATCTTTTTAGCATCATCTAAATTGTAAGCTATTCGTAAAAACTCTTTCATCGTGTCGAACTCTAGCCAAATATGTTCGATACCTAGCTGTTGTTGTTCGGTAATTAAAGGGTTGGAAGCTTGACTTTGAACGCTGGTAACTCGGTAGCCCTCGGCAGCTAATTTACACATCAGTGAGTGGTTGAATTGAGCCAAACCGCCGACTCCGGGGTCTTCTGTGTACAGGAGTACGTGCGCTTTTTGCGGTTGGTAAATCGAAATAGATGCAGGTTGAAATTGATAAGGATTGTTGACAGCTAGAACTACGATGTCTTGCCATTCCTGTAAATTGGTTAAGGCATAGGCATCAAAGTTGTAGCCGTACTGTTCCGAAACCCCCTTAAAAGTTTCCAGCCAATTAAAAACAGTTTCAGTACCTGTCAAACGAGTATAATGCAGAGATTTTTCCAGACTTTCGACCATTTCTGGCAAATATCCGTCGCGGTACATTCGCCACGCTATCCATACGAAACACTTGTAACGTTCCGCGTGTTTCAAGTCGCGGATGTGCTGAGGTAAATCTGGCCGCGCGAAGAATTGCTCCATCAAAATTTCCGTATTTTTCATTAATTTGGAGCCGCTGGACATGAGATTGCTGTCGTGCTGACGATAGCAGGTTAATATCTCTTTTAACCAAACTGACTTGCAGCCTTTTAAAGCTAAACGTAGGACAAAATCTAAATCTTCGGTTGGCGGCAAGCGAGGATCGAAACCTCCCAAGCGTTCCCACCACTCTCGCCGCAGCATCATGGCGCTGGGACGCACTGATTTGTAGAAAACAAAGGCTTCTAAATCTAATTTTGGTGCTTCTTCCCAAGGCTTTACTCCATAGAGGCCTTTCTCGTTTTTGTCAACAATAACCCAACCTGTTTGCACCATATCTAATGTGGGATCAGCGTCAAAGCAAGCTACTTGTTTTTCTAGTTTTTCAGGTAAGAAGAAGTCGTCAGCATCTAGAAAAGCTAAAAATTCCCCTTGTGCTAATTTACAAGCACGATTTCGAGCAATTGCTGCTCCTTGGTTATCTTGATAGATGTATTGAATTAAATCGAGGTAAGGTGACAAAACTTGGCGAGTGTTGTCAGTTGATCCGTCGTCTACAACGATAATTTCCCAGTCTTGATAAGTCTGGCCCAGAACACTCTCTACGGCTCTGACAATGTAGCGATCGCAGTTGTAAGCCGGGATGATGACACTGACGCGCACTTTTCTGGGAGTGATGATACTAGCGATTAACTGTTTCCATTCTGGTAATTTTCTGAGAGAAATGGCATCGATATTGCAGCCGTAGGTCTTAGCAATTTTAGTGATGCGCTTTACCCAATCTGCTATAGTTGCTGTCAGGGAGTATGGGGTATAATCTAAAGATTTTTGCAAATACTCAGTCATTTCTGCCGGATAGCCGCTGTAGTAAAGTTGCCACGCCATCCATGTCAGAGCTTCATAAAAAGCCTGCTTTTCTAATTGGCGAATGTCTTCTTGCAAGTCGGCTCTACTGAAGAAATTTTGCTTTAATTTAATACAAAGATTTGCCTGTTTTAGCGCTCTCTGGATGGACACATTTTGCCCGTGCTGGCGGTAGCATACTGTCACTTGAGGCAACCAAACAGCTTCGCACCCTGATAGTGATAAACGCACAATTAAGTCGGCATCATCTACTGAATCATACTGAGAATCAAAGCCACCGACTCGTTCCAGCCACTGCCGCGAAAACATCATGGCGCTGGGAAGTAGGGGCATATAAACAATCCAGGTTTTTAAGTCTAGCTGAGGCAAGTATTCCCAGGGTGTGACATCGAAAATACTTTCGCCTTGCTCTTTAACCATCCGCCAGCCACTATTAACAATTCCTAGTGATGGCTGAGCGTCAAATAACGCAACTTGTCCAGCCAACTTATCTGATAAGAAAAAGTCATCTTGATCCAGAAAAGCAATTAATTCACATCGGGATTCCTGAATTCCTCGGTTGCGGGCCGCTGCTACTCCTTGATTTTGTTGATAAACATAGCGAATTTTGTCAAAATAAGGCTGCAATACTTGGCGGGTGTCGTCGGTTGAGCCGTCGTCTACGACGATAATTTCCCAATTTCTATAGGTTTGGCTGATGACGCTTTCTACTGCTTGCGCGATGTAGCGATCGCCATTATATGCTGGAATAATTACACTTACTCGCGGTGTCGAATTTGCTATTGACATGAGTTTTATCGGTGATAATGAAGGGTTCGGCAACGGATTCTGTAACGGATGTAACGGATTTAACTGGTATTTTAGCGTGCACAAAATACAGATTCAAGACCCTGTAATTCATAGACTAATTGTTGCCATTCTGCTGAATTAATTAGAGAATATGTATCTAAATAATGCCCTTTTGCTGAGAAAAAATTGCCAAAATATTCTACCCAGTTTAACAGCGTTTCTGTAGTCAAAAAAGGTGTGTACTTCAAAGATTCTTGAAGCGTTTTCTGCATCCCGATTAGATCTTCTTGACAGTAAGCCTGCCAAGCATTCCACACTAAAGAACTGTAGTGCACCCGGTTTTCTATCTTCGCCATTGACCTCTGTACCTCTTTTTGAGTAAGAAATCGATCTGTTTGGCGATCGCAAACTAAAGCCTTTTCGATCGCCTCAATCGACTCTGCCAACATCCGTTCCTCTTTGAATAGTTTCTCGGCTCGCTGCTTACAAGCTTGACCGATTTTGTGCCGCAATTCTGGATTCATCGCCCAAGCTTCTACAGTTTTCGCCAATTCCCTCGCGGTTCCCTCTGGATCGGTATTCGGATCGGGCAACAATTTTCCAGTATCACCAAGTCCTTCTGGAATGCCGCCCACAGCCGAAGCAACTACCGGCAATCCTTTAGCCATCGCTTCCATGACTGCAAAAGAAGGCGCTCCATCTGCGAGAGATGTCAAAATGAATATATCGCTAGCATCCAGCCAATCAATGATATCCCGGCGCTGTCCGATCAACTTCATGCGATCGCTCACCCCTAACTTTCTAATAGTTTCCCTCAATTCTATCTCTACATTGTCAGAGCTTCCCTCACCAGTTCCTGCCCACACAAAATACAGTTTTGACCACACCGGAGACTGCTGCAACTGCTTGATGGCTTCAATCTGGTATCGATGCCCTTTAATCGATGCCAATCGAGCAGATGTGAAACAGACAATCGCATCTTCAGGAATTTCTATTTCTTGTCGCAGGCGTTGACGAGCCGCAGCATTAGGAGGTGCAAAATATTCTGGAGAACGCCCCAAGTAAATCACTTGTCCTCGCTCTTTTGGCAACTTGAAATGTTGGCACAATAAATTCAAATGTTCGTAAGCGCCAACAATCACGGCTCTAGCTTGCAGGCAGTGGTAGAGCACTCCTTCTACATAAGGCACTACATCCCCGCAGGCAAAAGTTGCGTGTTCTGGCATAACTAATCCGATTACCATCATGTATGGTATTCCCATTTGAATAACTACCTGTTTAGCTGCAAAATTGGAAAATGGCCAGCCATCGCTAAAAATAATCAGATCCGGTTTATTACTAGCAAAAATCTCTCTTGCATCCTCAGTATTTCTTAACACCCGCTGTAAATCTTTATGACCGCTAAAATCCAGCCACAAATGCTCTATACCTAACTCCCGTTCTCGCTCCAGCAAGGGGCTAGAATGTTTCGTTTGCACGCAAGTGACTCGATAGCCCAACAAAGCTAACTGACAGAGAATGGCATGATTGTACTGTGCTAATCCTCCCACGCCCGGATCGTCGGTGTTGTAGAGTAAAATGTGCGCTTGCGCTTTTGAAGGTGTGGGAATAAAACTCTGTTGAGATTGGGGTGGATTAGTCATCACCATCAAAATTATCTCTTGCCATTCCCCTAACTGACTCAGGGAATAAGCATCAAAATTTTCACCATATTCTTCAGAAGCCATCTGAAAACTTTCCAGCCAATTCAAGACTGTTTCCGTCGGCGAAAAAGGCGTATATTGCAATGACTTTTCTAAACACTGGGCCATCTCTGCTAGATGACCGTCGCGATACATCCGCCATGCCAGCCACTTTAAGGATTGATAGCTTTCCTGGTTTTTTAACTGCCGGATTGACTGAGGCAAATCGGGTCTATCGAAGAATTGTTTCATCAGAATTTCTATATTCTTCATTAGCGGAAAACCGCTTGACATTAGATTGGAATTGTGCTGGCGATAACAGGTAAGAATCTCTTCTAACCAAGCTGCTTTTCCCCCTTTTAAAGCTAAACGCAAGGCAAAGTCTAAATCTTCCGTCGGCGGAAACTGAGAATCGAAACCTCCCAATTTTTCCCACCACTTTCGCCGCAGCATCATCGCACTCGGTCGCACACATTTATAGAGAATAAAGCTTTCTAAATCTAATTTAGGTGCTTGCTCCCAAGGCTTGACCGCAGAAATATTTTGCCCTTTTTCATTGACTATAAACCAACCTGTTTGCACCATATCTAATGCAGGATCAACATCAAAGCAAGCTAACTGTTTCTCAAGCTTGGATGGTAGGAAATAGTCATCGGCATCTAGAAAAGCTAAAAATTCGCCTTGGGCTAGTTCGCAAGCACGATTCCGGGCCGCTGCTGCGCCTTGGTTTTCTTGATATATGTAGCGAATTCTGTCAAGATAAGGATGCAATACTTGATGTGTCCCATCCGTCGAACCGTCGTCTACAACGATAATCTCCAAATCTGTAAAAGTTTGGGACAGCACGCTTTCCACCGCTTGCACGATGTAGCGATCGCCATTATATGCCGGTATAATTACACTTACTTGCGGTGTCCGATTCGCTGTTGACATTATTTAGCTCGCTGTTAACCTATGATTATCTAGTTTATATGAATGTCGCGTACATTGATCACTATTTTTAGGCTGGTAGGTGTACTTGCATGAATTTGAACTTTGGCAACTTCTAGCATATAATCTTATAGGTAATTATTACTCAAAAGGACAATTAAAAATGAATTCGGAAACAGTGCCGGTGAATTTCCAGCAA